>Ga0209603_1003987_pt1 | contig 12597 bp, 14 predicted proteins | sample COGITO_mtgs_1206_FD_184812 | JGI IMG/M metagenome (GOLD analysis project Ga0209603, IMG submission 184812) | Pelagic marine microbial communities from North Sea - COGITO_mtgs_120607 (SPAdes) (version 2) | ecosystem: Environmental > Aquatic > Marine > Epipelagic ... | reverse complement strand
CCAGGCACGCCGCCGATGGGCTTGAGCGAAATATTGACGATGGCATAGCCGTCTTGTTTATGCGGCACAATATTGGCGCGCACCCAACGCGCGAAATCGGCGTCTTGTTTTTGGGCCGTCTCCATGGTCGCGCTGGTGGCGGGCAGGTCGGCAAAGGCGGGGTTGGCGAAATAAGCGCTAATGCGGTCGACCTCGGCTTGCGGCACGCTGAGTATTTGCGAGGCGTCAATTTTGGCAAATTCGGCTTCGATGAGACGGCGCATTTCTTCTTCGCCGGTTTCGTGAACCATAATTTTAATCCGCGCCTTATAACTATTGTCGCGCCGACCCAGCCTATTATAAACCCGCATGACCGCTTCTAAATAAGCCAGCAATTGCGCTTTCGGCACAAAGTCAGCCATTTTTTTGGCGATGAAAGGCGTGCGCCCTTGGCCGCCCCCGACGTGGATTTCATAGCCGATATCGCCCAGCTCATTTTGCTTAATCACAATGCCAATATCATGCAGTTTAATCGCGGCGCGGTCGTTGTCATGTCCGGTGACGGCAATTTTAAATTTGCGCGGCAGATAGGTAAACTCGGGGTGGAAAGTTGACCATTGACGGATAATCTCAGAGATAATCCGTGGGTCTTCCACTTCGTTATCGATGGCTCCTGCATATTGGTCTGCCGTCACATTGCGGATGCAATTGCCCGATGTCTGGATGGCGTGCATCTCGACGGTGGCGAGCTCTTCCAGCAAGTCAGGAATTTTGTCGAGGGCTGGCCAATTGAATTGGATGTTTTGGCGGGTGGTGAAATGGCCATATCCGCGGTCATATTTGCGCGCGATATGCGCCTGCATCCGCAGTTGTTTCGAGGACAAAGTGCCATAGGGAATGGCGACGCGCAGCATATAGGCATGGAGTTGCAAATAGACGCCGTTCATCAAACGCAAGGGCTTGAAAGCATCTTCGCTCAGCTCGCCAGAGACACGGCGCTCGACTTGGCCACGAAACTGCGTTACCCGCTCGCCCACCAATTGATGATCAAATTCGTCATAACGATACATCGTCTAGCTCTCCTGTTTCGCGTCGGCTTGCTTGCCCAAATCGAGGCGCACCGTGGGGCCGGCCGCGCGAATAATCTCGCGCACGCTGGCTGGCTTAAAATGGGCGCCATCTTGCAGCACTTCGAACAAATAGGGCTCTAGCACATGCAGCTCAAAATCTGCCGGCAGCGCGCGCGCCAAAAGCGCTTCGCCAGCCGCCGCCCCATCGGCGATATCGGCGGCGGGAAAAGTCTCGGCCCATTGATTATCCGCCGTCAGATAAACCACCTCGCCGTCGCTGAGACGATTGGCGGTGACGGCCTGAAAACGGGCGCCCTTGGAGCTGTGCTGTGCCATGAAAGAATCCTCTAAAACTCTGCAGGATAATGCATATTTTCCTATTATCCGTCAACTTGATGTAGATTATTTTAATTTACAAAAAATAAGTGTAATATTGAGCGGTTATCGGGTTTTGGCAAAGCTATCGTGCCAGCGCCGCAAGACCAGCCATTCGAGCAAAGTCAGTGCATAAAACAGCGCAATGCCGAGCGCCGATAAAAGCGCCAAAGCGGCAAATAGCGTGGCAATCTCAAGCCGATTGCCGGCCTCGATAATGCGCCAAGCCAGCCCCGTGCTGGCGCCCGAGCCAGCCACAAATTCGGCCACCACGGCGCCGATAAGCGCCAATCCGCCAGATATTTTCGCCCCCGTCAGCATAGAGGGCAGGGCGGCGGGCAGCTCGAGGTAATAAAGTCTTTGCCACCAGCGCGCGCCCGCCAAACTCATGACGTCGTGCAATTGCGGCTGCGTGCTGCGCAACCCCTGCACCGCATTGGTGAGCATGGGAAAGAAAGCGACAATCCAGGCAATGATAACCAGCGCGCGGTCGACATGGTCAAACCCCACCCAGATGAGAATCAGCGGCGCAATGGCCACAACGGGCGTGACTTGCAAAGTCACCACATAGGGGTAGAGCGCCATTTCCAGCAGCCGCGCGCGGGTGAAAACAATCGCCAAAGCCAGACCGCTAACCACGGCCCAGAAAAACGCCATAGCGGTAATCCGCACCGTCACCCACAGCGAGCCCATCAGCGTGGTGAAATTATCGACCAGCGCATGGCCGATGGCCGAGGGCGGGGGCAGCACAAAAATCGGCACTTGGGTGAGATGCACCGATAGCTCCCAAATGCCCAGCAGGGCGATGCCCACCGCAAGCGGGATGAGTTTTTGTAAGACCGCGCCCATTACGCACGCTCCCCTTGCGCTAAAGCTTCGCTGATGGCAGCGCAAGCGGCGTGAAAGCTTGGCGCTGCGCGAAAATTATCGGGCTGGTTTTGCGACGCGGGGCGGGCGATGGCAATCTCTGATTTTATCTCGCCCGCCCGCATCACCAAAGCGCGTTGTGCCAGATAGGCGGCTTCGGTGACGCTATGGGTGACGAAAAGAATCGTCGGTTTTTGCTGCTGCCAGATGGCGCGCAAATCATCGTCGAGGCGGAAGCGGGTCAGCTCGTCGAGCGCGGCAAAGGGTTCGTCCATCAATAATATGGGCGGGCGTTTGGCCAGCGCGCGGGCCAGCGAGACGCGCATTTTCATGCCGCCCGATAATTCGCGGGGCAAGGCTTTGGCGCGCGCCTCAAGGCCAACCAGCGTCAGGGCTTCGCTCACCCGCACGTCGATTTCTTGCGCGCTAAGGCGCGATTTTCGATTGGCGATTTTCAACGGCAAAGCCACATTGTCATAGACATTGCGCCACGCCAGCAACGTAGGCTCTTGGAAAACAAAGCCGATATCGCTCTGGGTCACGGCCGACATTTCGCCTTGCGTGGGGGCTTGAAGGCCCGCCAGCACGCGCAAAAGGCTGGATTTGCCGCAGCCCGACGGGCCCACCAAAGCGGTGAAACTGCCGGCCGGAAAAGACGCTGTGATATTTTGCAAAGCCACAACGCCCGCCGCGCTGCCGTGGGCGGGGAAGCGCAGGCCAAGCTGGTTTAGCGTAAGCGAGGGCGCGCGTGTCATTGCGGTGCGCCTGTTGGCGGGTGGCTGTCGATGAAGCGGGTGGTGAAAGCCGCGCGCCAGTCGAGGTCTTTGGGATAGACGCCGTTCTCAGACATGGTGGTGAAGAAGGACTGCCAGCGCGCTTCGTTCATGGTGCCCATCCGGCCGCTTGCCTTACCGGGGTCGGCTTGTGTGTCCGGTGCCAGCACCATGCCGCGTTCGCGGATTTGCTCAATCGCTTGGTCGATGACGTCTTGCGTCATATCTGGATTGGCTTGCAGGATGAGCTGATTGCCCGGCGTCGGGTCGCCATAAATATAGCTGCGCCAGCCCTCTATCGAGGCATTGACGAAAGCCTGAACAATCTCTGGCTGCTGCTCAATCATCCGGTTTTGCGCCAGCACCATGGCGGCATAGCTGGGGTAGCCATAATCCGACAGCAAAAACACCTGCGGGCGCACCCCGCCACGGGTTTCAATCGTATAGGGCTCGGAGGTGACATAGCCTTGTTGGATGGCTTTCTCATCGACCAGAAATGGCGCCAGATTAAATGTGTATTTTCGGATTTGGCGATCGGAGAAATCATATTTCGCTTTCAGCCAAATCCAAAAGGCGCTGGCGGAGGCATCGGCAATCATCACCGGTTTGCCTTTCATATCGGCGAGGCTTTGCACATCGGCGCGCGGATGGGTGATGAGCACTTGCGGGTCTTTTTGAAATGCCGCCATCACCGCTTTGGCTGGCACGCCCGCGCGCACCATATTGAGCGGAATGAAACTGTTCGACCCCATGCCAAAATCAATGGCGCCCGCGCCCAATAATTGCGCAATATTAACCCCCGGCCCGCCGCCGCGCAGCGTGACGTCGAGGCCTGCGCGCTTATAAAGGCCCAGCGCCTTGGCTTGGTAAAACCCGCCTTGCTCGGCCTGGGCTTTCCAATCGGTGGCAAAAGTAACGGGCTCGAGCGCACGCGCTGGCGCAAGGCCGAGCAGAACGAGCAGGGCGCAAGCCCATATAAATGGAGCCTTCAAACCGGTTGCGAGTTGAACCATAATAAGACTTTCTCGGGTTACCCTTTTAACACTTTAACTTGAACCATCTTTAGGCTCAAACTGACAGACCCATGCAGGGGCGTCAATTAGGCAAAAAGGAAGACGAATGAAAAACCAAGCGCCATTTTGGCAAACCACGGCATTGGCCGATATGGACGACGCCCAATGGGAGGCCGTGTGCGATGGCTGCGCCAAATGCTGCTTGGTGAAATTGCAAGATGACGACACCGGCGAGCTGGCTTTCACCAACCTCGCCTGCCGCCAATTGGACTTGGGCACGTGCCGCTGCAAAGACTATGCGCGACGCACCCAAATTGTGCCGGACTGCGTGCGGCTGACCAAAGACAATCTCGCGCAAATAGATTTCATGCCGCCGAGCTGTGCCTATCGATTGTTGCACGAGGGCAAGCCTTTGCCCGATTGGCATCCGCTGGTCAGCGGCACGCCCGACAGCGTGGCGGCGGCGGGCATGTCGGTTCATGGCCGTGTGATTGCCGAAGGCGATGGCGAGGCCGACGTGGAAAATTATGTTGTGGCCTGGCCATGGGACGAAAAAAATTAGATTTTGGGATTTTCTCAAGTGCTTGTTTCTGCCGCTTTTTTTCGAAAATATACACGTAGTAAGCAAGTAAACCATTGAAAAACAATAAAAATTTTGAAAAATCGATTGACAGCGCCCCGCTGGTTTGATAGGTTTATGTCATAACAACAATAGCCAATTGAGTTTGGCAGACTGGTTTCGTCCCCGCCTTCGCGGCGCTGATATATTAAAATGAACCCGATTTTATCTGAGAACACATTACAGGACCTGCAAGATAATCTGCTGGCGGATATTGAAGCCATGCGGAAAAACATGCGGGCCAGCGTGCCGAGCGATATCGAAGCGGTTTCGGAAGCGTTTGAACGCTATGCCCGCATCTTCACCATGTTGACCAAAACTTTGGAGGTCATGAGCCGCCTGCAAAACCAAAAAAAGAAGGAGGCAATACCTCAAGGTGACCCGCAAAACCGGCAATCGCTTGTCGCCGATATTGAGCAAAGATTGGCCCGGTTGGCGCAAGCCGAACTTGCGCCACCACCTTCTGAAGGGGCTGAGTGATGCTGAAATCGCCGCGCTCTATTGGCATTGGGGATTTTTGGGCCAGGCCCGACCAATTGCCGCCGGAGCGTCATTGGACCACTTGGATGATGTTGGGCGGGCGCGGGGCCGGAAAAACCCGCGCAGGCGCTGAATGGGTTCGCGCCCGCGTGGAAGCCCCGCAGGCGGCCCAAAAAGCCCGCCGCATTGCGCTCATCGGCGAGACTTATGGCTCAGCGCGCGCGGTTATGGTGGAAGGGCCAAGTGGCATACTGGCGGTGTCGCCGCCCGATTGGCGGCCTCAATTTATGCCAAGCCGCAATTTATTAATCTGGCCCAATGGTGCCGAGGCAACCTTGTTTTCCGCCGAACGGCCGGATGCTTTGCGCGGCCCGCAATTTGATGCCGCTTGGTGTGACGAGCTGGCCAAATGGCGCCACGATGAAGAGACTTGGGACATGTTGCAATTCGGGCTTCGGCTGGGGCAAAACCCGCAGCAAGTGGTGACCACAACGCCGCGCGTTATCTCATTGCCGAGGCGGCCGCGCCCGCTTGGGGGCAGGCGCCCGGACAGCTGGCTTTATATGAAGACACCGCGTGGCATTTTTTCACCCCGCGCCCGGGCTGGCGATTGTGGGATGAGGCGGGCCAAGAGCGCCTGGTTTTCAATGGCACGGACTGGCAATCGGTTGCGCCACAAGATGACGCCACTAGCCTCATCACCACGCAAGAGGCGGCGGTCGATATCACCGAAGCGAGCCTGATTACGCTGCCCTCGCACACGATATTTTTCGGTGTGGCGGTAAAAGTTTTGGACAAAATTGAAGGCGCGCAGGCCTGGCAATTGGGGGTGACGGGGGCCAGCAATCGGTTTGGCAATTGGCTCTCGCTAGAGGCTGGCAGTGAAATTCGCGGGCCCACCAATCCGTCGGTCTATTGGCAAAACACGCCGATTGTGGCGACGCCGCTAAACGGTCAGTTTACGGCGGGGCGCGTGGCGGTGGCGATTTACTATCTGCAATTGCCGATACCCAGCGCGACATAACACCATCCTTCGAGGCGTGTCTTTCAACTAGCCATAGGCAAGCGCTGTGATATGTTGGGGCATATTTTGGAGGATATTATGTCACGATTAACCACCCCGGCGCCAAGCGTCAGCGAAGCCATCAACAGCCGTTTTTCTTGCCGCGCGTTTCTCGACAAACCGGTCGCGCAAGAAGATGTTCGCTATATTGTCGACACTGCCACGCGGGCGCCATCGGGCGGTAATTTGCAGCCTTGGCATGTCTATGTTTTACAAGGCGAGCCTCGCTATAAATTGGTTCAGAGCATCGCCGAAAAAGGCCTCGAAAACCCAGCCGGCGAAGGCTCCGAATATAATATTTACCCCCCCAAGCTAAAATCTCCCTATACCGATCGGCGCTTTGATTTGGGCGAGAAAATGTATGAAGCCATGGGCGTGGCGCGCGAAGATAAAGCGGCGCGTTTGGCATGGCTGGCCAGCAATTTCACGTTTTTCAATGCACCCGTCGGCATGTTTTTCGCGCTCGATAAAACCATGCAAGAAGGCCAATGGTCAGACATGGGCATGCTCATTCAAACCATGATGCTGTTGGCGCGCGAGCGCGGCTTGCACACCTGCCCGCAAGAAGCTTGGGCGATTTGGGCGCCGAGCGTGAAAGCCTATCTCGACATTCCCGACCATATGACTTTGTTCTGTGGCTTAGCACTCGGCTATGCCGACCCCGAGGCTCCGGTGAATACGCTGGAAAGCCCGCGGGCGCCCATGGATGAAATTGTCCAATATTTAGGTTTTTAGGGGAATGATTTGGCTGAGATTTTAGTCTGGGCTTTCAGCGCGCTGCTGGCCTTTGCGGTGGCTTATTTGATGGCTGCACCCTTTCGCGAAGCCGCACAAAAAGGGCCGCTCTTGGCGGTGTTTTTTGTCGTGCCGAGTGTGGCTTTGGCGCTTTACCTCTATCTTGGCAATCCGCAAACCCCCGACCAACCTTTATCGCCGCGCCTCGAGGGCGCTTTGGCGGAGCTGCCCCCGGCGGCGATTATGGCGCGGCTGGAAAATGAAATTCGCCTGCGCCCCAAGGATGTCGAAGGCTGGCGATTGCTGGCACGGCTGCGCACAACGGTTGGCGACCACACCAAAGCTGGCGATGCGTGGCAACGCGTGCTCGAGCTCACAGCCGACGCCGAACCGATAGACGTGGAAGCGCAAGTCGGTCTGGCGCAAGCGCTGATTGAGCAAGATGGCGGCGTGGTCAATGAAGTCGCCGTGGCGCTTTTAGATGGCGTGTTAGAGGTGGATGGCAATAATTTGCTGGCCCAATTCTGGCGGGCGCAAAGCTGGGTGCAACAAGGCGAGGGCGATAAAGCCCGCGCGATTTGGCAAAACCTGCGCGCCCATTTGCCCGATGACGCGCCGCTGGCTAAAATGCTCGACCAACAGCTTTCCAAAGCCAATTAGACGTCTCAAAACCTGCGGCAACGAGCCACCCTTGCATGGCTTGCATTGCCATAGCCAAGGGCGGTTGCAAAAGCCTATACTGGCGCCATGATGGCGAAACTCACTCCCAAACAAACAAGACTGGCGGCGCTTATTGGCGGCTTTGCTTTTCTGGCCGTGGCGGCTGGTCTGGCGCTTACGGCGCTGGAAGACAATATTGTGTTCTTCCGCTCGCCCAGCGAATTGGCCGCCAACCCCGCTAAGCCGGGCGAGGCGATGCGGGTCGGCGGTTTGGTGCAAGAAGGCAGCGTCGCCAGAGACGGCTTGCGCGCGACCTTCGCGGTCACCGATTTAGCCCATACAATAAAAGTCTCTTATGAAGGCATGTTGCCAGACTTGTTCCGCGAAGGCCAAGGGGTGGTTGCCGAGGGCAGGTTTAATGGTGCGGGCCTATTTGTCGCCGATACGGTTTTGGCCAAACATGATGAAACCTATATGCCGCCCGAAGTGGCGGAAGCGCTTGAAAAATCAGGCAAATACAATCAGCCGCATCCGGGCAAATCCCAAGAGCGCGCGCAATGATTGCGGAACTGGGTCATTTTGTTTTGGTCTTGGCCTTGGTCGTCGCCTTGGCGCAAGCGTTGCTGCCTATTTATTTATTGCGCCGTGAGCCAAGCGGCGGCTTGGCGGTTGCCTTTGCCGCGCGGGCGTCTTATTTGCAAGTCATGCTCATCGGCCTGTCTTTTGCGGCGCTGACCTATGCTTTCGTGCGGTCTGACTTTTCGCTGAAGGTGGTTTTTGCCAATAGCCATGCGGCCAAGCCGATGATCTATAAAATCGCTGGCGTCTGGGGCAATCATGAGGGCTCGATGCTTTTATGGACGCTGATTTTGGCGGCCTATGGAGCCGCTTTTGCGCGTACCGCAAAAAACATGCCCGCCCGTTTTTCTTCTTTTGTCATGGCGACCCAAGGCCTTTTGGGCTCGGCTTTTCTGTCCTTTCTCTTGTTCACCTCCAATCCTTTTGCTCGCCTTCTGCCCGCGCCTTTCGCGGGCCAAGGCCTGACGCCGATTTTGCAAGACCCCGCTCTGGCCGCGCATCCGCCACTGCTATATGCGGGCTATGTCGGCTTTTCCATGAGCTTTGCTTTCGCCATTGCCGCTTTGGCCACAGCGGGCGAGGCCGCCGATGGGCGCGATAATGCCTGGGCGCGCTGGATGCGACCCTGGATTTTAACCGCTTGGATTTTCCTTACCTTGGGCATCGCCTTGGGCTCTTATTGGGCCTATTACGAATTGGGTTGGGGCGGCTTTTGGTTCTGGGATCCGGTTGAAAACGCCTCGCTGATGCCATGGCTCGCGGGCACGGCCTTACTGCATTCTGCCTTAGTGGCCGAAACCCGAGACACGTTAAAACGCTGGACGCTTCTGCTGGCCATCGTCACTTTCGCGCTGTCTTTATCGGGCACTTTCTTGGTCCGCTCGGGCGTATTGACCTCGGTTCATGCTTTCGCCAATGACCCTGAGCGCGGGATTTATATCCTCGCCATTCTCGTTGGCTTCACGGCCGGTGCTTTGGCGCTTTATGCCTATCGCCTGCCCAAATTAACCCCCGATGGTGCCTTTCAACCGATAAGCCGCGAGGGGCTTTTGCTGACCAATAATATTTTCCTCGCCACGGCCACTGTCACGGTTTTTGTGGGCACGATTTATCCGTTGGTTTTGGATGGTTTGGGTCTGGGAAAAATCTCGGTCGGCGCGCCTTATTTCAACGCCGTATTTGCGCCCCTAGCCGTGCCTTTCGCCCTTTTAGTGCCGCTCGGGCCGTTGCTCAATTGGCGCCAAGGTCAGTTGGCGCCGTTAAAGCCTTGGCTGGTCATGGGCGCGGTCGCGGCTTTATTATTAAGCCTTATTCTGGTTCTGCTGCGCGGCGCGCCGTCGATTATGGTGCTGGCTTTATTCACCGCGAGTTTCTGGTTGGTGCTCGGCGCAGGCCTCGATTTAGGCCGCAAACTCGCGCCCCATCGCGCCAAGCTGTGGCGTTTCTGGAGGTTGCCGTCGACCGCCTTTGCAGCCCCTTTGGCACATGGCGGTTTGGGCGTTTTAATGTTGGGTATTTTGGCGGCGACGCAATGGCGCGAAGAAATTGTGGTGGCCGCCAGCCCGGGACAAGAAATAGATATTGCGTCCATCACTTTGCGCTATGACGGTTTGCGCGAAATCGATGGGCCGAATTACCGTTCCGAGCAAGCTCGCTTGAGCTATCTCACCGGCCCGCATGCGGGCAGCCATTTATTTCCCGAGCGGCGCTTTTACGAAGCCGAACGCTCGCAAACCACCGAGGCCGCCATCACCACAGATTTGACGGCTCATCTCTATGCGGTGGTCGGCGAGACGGCCAATGACAAACGCGTCTTGCGGATTTGGTATCACCCCTATGTGGCATTTATCTGGCTGGGCGCTGTGTTGATGGCCGCAGGCGGGGGCTTTGGCTTGCGCACCCGATTACGGCGCCGCGCATGATGGGGCGGCTTTTATTGGTGGCGTGTTTTTGGGTTACGCCCATTTGGGCGCTCGACCCGGGCGAAGCGCTAACCAATCCAGAGCTGGAAACACGCGCGCGCGCGCTCAGCCAAGAGCTGCGGTGTCTGGTGTGCCAAAACCAATCGATTGATGATAGCGATGCGCCTTTGGCGCGCGACTTGCGCCAAATGGTGCGGACCCGACTTTTGGCGGGCGATAGTGACGCCCAAATTCGCGCCGCGGTGGTGGCCCGTTACGGCGAGTTCGCTTTGTTTCGTCCGCGCCTAGCCAGTCACACGGCGCTGCTTTGGGCGATGCCAATATTGATTTTGCTGCTGGGTGGATTTTTCGGCTTTCGCCTGATGCGTCAAAACACTTCAACCCCACCGCAATAACCGCTAGTCTCGCTGCATGGACGCGCCCGTAAGCCTTTTGCTGGTCGAAGACGACCTCAAAGCTGCCACTCTCTTGGTAGAGCGTTTCCGCTCGCAAGGGCTAGAGGTTGCCCATGCCGCCAACGGCGAATTGGGTCTGGCGGCGGCACAAGCCACGCCATTTGATGTTCTGGTGGTCGACCGCATGATGCCGAAACTTAATGGCGTCGACATGGTGACACAATTGCGAGCGGGCGGCATTCAGACGCCGGTTTTATTTCTCTCTGGTCTGGGCGAGGTCGAAGATAGGGTCGAGGGGTTTACGGCTGGCGGCGATGATTATTTGGTCAAACCCTATGCTTTTGCCGAGCTGCAAGCCCGCGTGATGGCGCTGGCCAAACGCCAAGTGTCGCCGCCCGAAACGATTTTGCAATTGGGTGATTTAACGCTGGATGTGGTGGCGCGTCGGGCCACGCGGGGCGGCGCCGAGCTGGCGTTAAACCCACGCGAATTTACGCTGCTGGAATATTTACTGCGCCAAAAAAACCAAACCGTCACCCGCACCATGTTGCTGGAAAACGTGTGGAATTATCGAGCCGATATGCAAACCAATGTGGTGGATGTGCATATCTCGCGCCTGCGCGCCAAGCTCGACAAAGGCTTTGATACTCCCTTGCTGCACACTTTGCGCGGCCAAGGTTTCGTGTTGAAAGAGGCCACAACATGAGCCTGTGGCGCGCCACGTCGTTTCGCGCCGCCACCGCCTATACGGCGGCCTTAGCCTTGGCGGTAGCCGTTGTTTTGGGCCTGCTATACCAGCGCTTAGAGCAGCGTTTGCTGGCCATGCAAGATGGCACTATTTGGCGCGAGGCGGCCAATTTCTCTCGTGTTTACGAGCAAGAGGGGGCGCAAAAACTAGCCGCACTTGTGTCGATAAAATCAGATTTAAATCAAGGTTTCGTCGTTCGTTTGTCGACGTCTCTGGGGGTTTATTTGGCAGGTAATTTGCCAGATTTCCCGTCGCCGGAAACCACCGAGCGCGCGCAAGACGGCTGGTTTTATGTCACCATGCCCGACGCCCAAATTCGCGCCCGCGTGTTGCGCTTAGACACAGATTTGGTGGTTCTTCTGGGGCAAGACATGCGCGATACGCAAGAATTTCTCGATACGATGGTGCGGTTTTTCGCCCTCGCGCTTTTGGGTCTGACGATTTTTGGACTGGCGGGCGGGGCTTTATTGGCGCGTCGTAATTTGGCCCGGGTCGCCGCCATCAACCAAGATTTGCAGCCGCTGATGCGCGGCCAATTTTCCAGCCGCCTATCGGTCGATGCCAGCGGCGATGAATGGGCGTTGATGACCGACCATATCAATACCATGTTGGGGCGTATCGAAAGCCTGATGGCGGAGAGCAAACAAGTCAGCGATAATTTGGCGCATGATTTGCGCGCGCCGCTGACGCGCTTGAAAGCGCGCCTCGAGGCACTATTGGAGCAAAGCGAGGATGCAGCCCGCGATCAATTGGCCGATGCTTTAGAAGATGTCGATGGGCTGCTGCATAGTTTCACCGCGCTCTTGGCCTTGTCGCGTCTCGAGAGCGGCGCTGCGACTTTAACCCGCCAGCCGCTCGATGTCGCAGATTTGCTGACCAATTTGCATGACCTATTCGAGGCGGTTTTCGCCGACAAACAAATGCGCCTCGAGCTAGATATCGCCGCGGTTACGGGCTTTCAAGGCGATGAGCCTTTGCTGGTTCAGGCGGTGGCCAATCTGTTGGAAAACGCGCTGACCCATGCCAGCGTGCCCGATAGCCAAGTCACTTTGGCTTTGCGCCAAACCGACACGGATATTCTCATCTCCTTAACCGATGGCGGCGCGGGCATCCCGGCCGATAAATACGCCGAGGTGCAAAAACGTTTCGTGCGCCTCGAGGAAAGCCGTTCGGGCGATGGGACGGGGCTGGGTCTGTCGCTGGTGGCCGCGATTTGCCGCCAGCATGGTGGCGCGCTAGAGCTGAGCGCGGCGCGCCCCGGCCTCAAAGCAACCCTTCGTCTGCCGAAGCGAGCCTAACCCATGGCCGCCGCCAAACCC
>Ga0209603_1003981_pt1 | contig 12607 bp, 10 predicted proteins | sample COGITO_mtgs_1206_FD_184812 | JGI IMG/M metagenome (GOLD analysis project Ga0209603, IMG submission 184812) | Pelagic marine microbial communities from North Sea - COGITO_mtgs_120607 (SPAdes) (version 2) | ecosystem: Environmental > Aquatic > Marine > Epipelagic ... | reverse complement strand
ATAAGAAAAACACTCCTATATTTGCACCCGAATTTGGCCATGTGGCGCAACTGAATAGCGCACTTGATTACGGCTCAAGAGGTTACAGGTTTGAATCCTGTCATGGTCACGAACAAATAGTACAATTAAAAAAACGCCAAGCTTGCTTGAGCGTTTTTTTGTTTGTGCTATTTTCAAAGTGGAGCTTTATAAGGATTATAAAATAACCCTTATTTTTTAAAAGCAAAACCTGTTATATCAAACAAGAGTTTTAAGCTTTCTGGTTTTAATTTTTAAATATTATTGCAAAAATAATTTTTAACCTAAATATCTTCTTAGGGCTATTCTATGTTCTGGATTACTCTTGTCATAATTAGTAACTAGAAGCTCTAAAATTTCAGGTTGCTTATTACCTATGTCTGATTTTTTTGAGTATTTAGACACATATAAATTAAAAACAGCTTGCTCTTTTTCAAAAATTAAGAAGTGTTCAGAATTTAATTCTGTAAAAGATATTTCATTTCCGTTAAAAGCGTTTGATTGATCTTTTATGAAGGGTGAAAAATCAAAGTACCTAAATATATTTTCCATTTTATACTAATTCTGCTGAAAGCCCAAGGCTTAATAATTTAGAACAACGAGGTTCTAACTCTTTAAGCGCACCTGTTTTTACAGTACATTTTCCTTTGAAATGAACCAACCAAGTACATTGTTCTGCTTGCTCCTCTGTGTGTTCGCAAACACTAATTAAAGAATTTATTACAAAATCAAATGTATTTACCTCATCGTTATGTAATACAATATGATGTTGATTTACTTCTTTTTCTAGAACAACTACTTCTTCTTTAATTTTTTCTTTAGTACTCATATCTCAAATTTACAAAAAAACCACTCTATTTCGTGTATTTTAATGCTACCCAACTATTTCTTTGAATCATTTTATCAAAAACCAATCCATGCTTAACAACTTCATTTTCTATGATAGTGATGTCTTCTTTATAAAATCCGCTGAGTAATAAAATCCCATTTTTACTCAAAGAATCTGTATACGTTTTCATATCAGATAGTAAAATATTCCTATTGATATTAGCGATAACGACATCATATTTTTTTCCTATCAATAGAGAAGAATCGCCTTCTAAGACAGTGATGTATCTGCAACCATTTCTTTGAACGTTCTCCAAGGAGTTTTGATAACACCAACTATCAATATCTATTGCGTCTGTAGGTTGAGCTCCTTTCATTTCAGCAAAAATGGCTAAAATTCCAGTTCCACATCCCATATCTAACACTTTTTTATTTTCTAAATCTAATGCTAGTAAATGTTGAATCATCATATGGGTTGTCTCATGATGACCAGTTCCAAAACTCATTTTAGGCTCTATCACTATATCAAATTTCAAAGAAGGATTTTCATGAAATGGAGCACGAATACTTACTTGTCCGTCTACTTGAATTGGGTTAAAATTTTTCTCCCATTCTTTATTCCAATTCGTTTGAATAACTTCATGATGAGCATATTTAATTTTAAATTTAGGTGAACCTAAAATATACAAATCATCTAAAATTTGAGAGTTCCATTCCTGTTTTTGAATATAAGCAGTTACTCCAGTATCGTTTTCAACAAAACTTTCAAAACCCACATAACCAAGTTCAGCTATTAATATTTCAGTAGCTGGATTTTTTGGGGTAACAGAGAAATCATATGCTATATAAATGGAATCCATTAAAATAAAAAATATTAAAAAGCAGTGATAATTCCAGTAAAGTCTGATGCCTTTAAAGAAGCGCCTCCAATTAATCCGCCGTCTACATCTTCTTTAGAGAAAATTTCTTTGGCATTCGTTGGTTTTACACTTCCTCCGTATAAAATAGAAACATTTTCAGCAACTGTTGAACCATAGGTACTTACCAGTAAACTTCTAATATATGCATGCATTTCTTGAGCTTGTTCTGGGCTTGCAGTCTCCCCAGTTCCAATAGCCCAAACAGGCTCATATGCTAATACAATATGCTTCCAGGAAGATGCACTCAAAGAAAGTACCACATTTTTTAATTGACTCTCTACAACTTTAAAATGATTCTCTGATTTACGATCTTGTAAAGATTCACCAAAACAAAAAATTATTTCCAAATTATTTTCAAGAGCAGATGCTACTTTCTCGGTTAAGATTTGATCATCTTCACCAAAGTAGCTTCTTCTTTCTGAATGACCTAAAATTACAGATTTTACTCCCACATCATTTAGCATAGCAGCAGAAATCTCTCCAGTAAAAGCACCATTTTTAGCTTGATGCATATTCTGAGCTGCAACTTCAATTACAGAATCTTGAGTTAAAGCTACAGCAGATGTTAAATTGATAGAAGTGGGTGAAATTAGAACTCTACAATTAACTGAAACCTCCTCTAAGGCTTTATTTAAATCGTTTATTAATGCGGTTGTTTGTGTTGCATCATTATTCATTTTCCAATTTCCTGCAACAATATTATTTCTCATATTTTTATAATTTTAAAAGCGGCTAAATTACTTAATTTTAAGGGCTTTAAGAATGTTTTTGTCTGTAATTTTTGTTGCCTTAAATAATGTAATTTCTCCAAATTCATCAACCACCATATATCTAGGAATCCACCACAGGCGTAAAAACTTTCCAAAGGCTCCTTTTTTTCCTTCAGCCATATAATAATGATCTCCTTTTATCTTCAATCGATATATGGCTTTCATCCAACGCTCTTTGCTTTTATCAAGAGAAAGAAAAACAAAATGAACTGTAGGATTTTCTTGTTGTAATTTTTTTAGTTCTGGCAAAGTAACTACACAATCTCTACACCAAGAAGCCCATATATCAATAAGTATTTTTTTTCCTTGGTGTTTTAATAAAATATTTTGAAAGGTTACATCTTTTTGTGCACTACTAAAAAATTTTTCATTTAAAGCTTCTTTTGAAAAGCGATTGGGACTTTGACAACCAATGATGAGAAATAGGAATACTATACGAAGTTGTTTCATTCTATTTATTTAAGTCTAATTCTAGGATCTAACCAACTGTAAATAATATCTACAAGTATGTTAATTATGATAAACAAGGAGGCTATTACCAGAACACTGCCCATTATTACAGGTAAGTCCAATGTATTTAATGCATTTACAATTTCTTTTCCAAGACCATTCCAATTGAAGATATATTCAACAAAAACAGCACCAGCTAACATCGAAGCAAACCAACCAGAAATAGCAGTAATAACTGGGTTTAAAGAATTTTTTAGTGCATGATTTTTTATTACCTGATAGTTTGTTAACCCTTTGGCCTTTGCAGTTCTAATATAATCTAGGTTTAAAACTTCTAACAATGAATTTCTCATGAGCTGAATAACAACAGCTAATGGTCTAATCCCTAAAACTATAGCAGGTAAAACTAAATTTCTCCATTGAATGTAAATATGCTCACCAAAATCATCAACAACATACAAACTACCTGTCATTTCTAACCCTGTATATTCTTTTAATACAAAACCAAACAACCATGCGAATAAAATAGCAGAAAAAAATGAAGGAATACTCATTCCAAAAGTACTAACTATTGCAATAATTCTATCAAAAAAAGTATCCTTATAGATTGCAGAAAAAATACCAAAAATAATTCCAAGAAAGATAGCAATTGAAATAGAAAAAAGGGCTAAAATTGCCGTATTTGGTATAGTTTCTAAAATAACTTCTGATACTTTTTTCCCATTTTTCTGAAAAGATTCTCTCAAATAAGGGTATTTGAGAACTAAAGATATTTCTCCTACTGAAAAGAGTTTTTTATACGAATATGTACCCTTTTTCAAAAAAGTAAAATCATCTTCACTATTTGAATGAATAGATAATGGTGAAACATCATTCAAATAATAAAAATATTGTGTAGTTAACGGTTTGTCAAAACCGTATTTTTTTTGAATACGTTCTAATTGTTCAGAATCTTCACGTTGATCTAGCATCATTCTAGCGGGATCCCCAGGCAATACATTAAAAAGTAAAAAAACAACCGTAACGACACCCAAGAGTGTTAAGATGCCATAAAAAAACTTGTTCCCAATAAATTGTATCATGAAGAATGACTCTTAAACAAAGATAATAGAAAGTCTTAAAAATATGTACCTTTGTATAACTTTTAAATAGACAGATGACTACTAACGAAATTGTAACTCAAATTCAAAAAAAGAAATCATTTTTATGTATTGGTTTAGATGTAGATCTACATAAAATTCCTTCATTTCTTCTTGAAAGAGAAGATCCGATTTTTGAATTTAACAAAGCAATTATTGATGCCACTCATCATTTATGTGTCGCTTACAAACCAAATACTGCTTTCTATGAAGCCTATGGAATTAAAGGGTGGAAGTCATTAGAAAAAACTATTACATACATCAATCATAATCATCCAGATATCTTTACAATAGCTGATGCAAAACGCGGTGATATTGGTAATACTTCTAGCATGTATGCAAAAGCATTCTTTGAAGACTTGTCTTTTGATAGCGTAACAGTAGCTCCTTATATGGGAAAAGATTCTATAGAACCATTCTTGGCTTTCAAAAATAAACATACCATTCTATTAGCGCTTACCTCTAACACTGGCGCTTTTGATTTTCAAACAAAAGAAATTAATGGAATAGAAGTATACAAACAAGTATTAGAAACCTCTAAAAGCTGGAAAAACTCAGAAAACTTAATGTATGTTGTGGGTGCTACCAAAGCATCTTATTTAGCAGATATCAGAAAAATTATTCCTGATTCGTTTTTATTGGTTCCTGGTGTAGGAGCTCAAGGAGGAGATTTACAAGAAGTGTGTAAATACGGAATGAATAATCAAGTTGGATTATTAATCAACTCTTCTCGCGGAATACTGTATGCCTCAAAAGATGCAGATTTTGCAAAGGCAGCGTCAAAAAAAGCAACTGAATTACAAATTCAGATGGCTAAATTAGTAGAAGCTATATATTCTTAAAAAAATACTACTTTTTTTAATTTTTAATGATTTCTTTTACAAAAGCTCCTTTATCAGTTTGAAATTTTAATAGATATATTCCTTTTTTAAAAGAAGTTAAATCAATTGAGGTATTTACTTCATCTATAGTGAAATTAGAAAGACTTTGACCTAAAGTTGAATACATATTTACATTAGATCCAATTAAATGCGAAGGTGTTTTTAAAATTAATTTATCCTTGGTTGGGTTTGGATAAATAATGAGTTCATTTAAAGTTGAGTTGGATGTTGACAAAGAACTTTCTTCATAAACTCTTACATAATCTATCTCCATGGTAGCGTTGTTAAAATTACTTGGAATAGTTCCGCCTAGATTTCCCCCCATGGCTATATTAAGCAGTAAGTAGTGCTCGTTATCATAGGGTATTTCTTGGGTGTTTTCTCTTTCAAAAAAAACAACATCATCTAATAAAATTTTAATCACATTTTCTGTCCAAATAAGTGAATAGATGTGAAACTCTCCGCTAGAATCTTGTATATAGGTTGTACTGCCCTCGTTTTGATACGAATTTGTATTTGCATTAAAATAATGAAGATGACCAATAAGATTGGTTTTATCCCAGCCATTTTGTTCCATGATATCTATTTCTCCACATACTGGCCAGCCAACGCTACCGTAGGTAGAGCCAAAATAATTTCCAACTTCATTAATATTGGCTCCTAGTGTCCAAATAGCAGGCCATGTTCCAGCCTCAGCAGATAATTTGGCCCTAACATCTACTCTACCATACTTGAATGCAAATTTTGAATTTAATCTCGCAGATGTAAATGGTTTAGTGACATTGTTGAATGTGTAATTTTCTCTAATAGCTTTAATCTTTAAAGAACCATTACTAACAAAAGAATTTGATATTTGATTGGTGTAGTGTTGTAGTTCTCCATTAGCCCAATCTGTACCATTTATAATTGGAATAATTTGGTGGTGCCATTTGTTTGAATCTACAGTTCCGGAGTAATTAAATTCGTCTGACCAAACTAAAGTAGTAAAAACAGGGTCATTTTCACCTTCTAATTCTTCAAAGATAAAATCATCTACATAAGCAGTTACATGATCAAAATTATCCTCTCCATTTACTTGAATTAACACTCTATTAAAATCTGTTCTAGCAATAGGGTTCGCAGAGAAAGGATCAAGGTTAATAAAAGCATCACTTTCAAAATTAAATGAGATTTCTTGCCATTCATTTAACGTAATAGATTTTATGATTTCACTTTGTGTAGACCATGGTTGAGGCAGATTACCATTTTGAAGCTTCAAAGAAACTTGATTAGGTTGGTTACCTGATAAACTACTAGAAGGAACATAGATTTTAAATGTGAAAGAATTATTGTTCGAGAAATCTAAATTTTCATTTGAATCAAATCTAACATTTGCATATTGACCTCCAACATCTGAGTATTTTAAAACACGAGACGATGTATTGATTCCTTGAGCATATGGGTTTGCAAATGAACTATCAACACCACAATCATCACCAAACCACGCAGAAATAGTTCCACTACCTTCAAAATCATCTTCAATTATTTGTTGTGAAACTGTTGAGCAGAAAAAAAAACCAAAAAAGAATACAAGAATAAATCGCATGATGTAAATTAAATTTCTGTACAAAAATAACTTATAATAGAAAGTCGAAATAAAAAAAACCCCATACAAAAACCAAACAAAAAAGATTATTTAAAATCATCTCTATTTTTATCATACCCATAAGGACAATGCTTGCAGCCACTTTTACAGCAATGGCCTCTTTTTAAATGATATTTTTCTGTAAAAACTCTATACCCTTGTTCATTGAAGTAAAAGTCTTCTTGAGTGAGTTCTATTTTTTTATTATACATACTTCAAAGTACCAATAAAGAGTACACTAAAAAAATACTATTTACTTTTTTAGATTTGGAGGATACTCTAAGATAATCTTATTAACTAAATCATTAATACGCTTCTCTTTTTTTTCAATATTACTCATCTTCATTGCTCCAGATCCTATTCCTTGCCAAATGAGTTCATTGTTGTTTTTATCTATAAAGTCAATAAATAAAGTTCCTTCTGTGTATTGATTGATATTTAGATTAGTACTTCCACCCATGAACCATGGGTTATAACCCCAACCAAAACCGTATCCAATATTATTGTCAGTTACGTTAACCTGCTCTCTAGATTTTGTAAAAATACTAATCAACATGTCAGGGTTTACAGATTTGCTAAAACCTTTTTTGATTAATTCATTTTCTATGGCACGCATGATTCGTTTTTTATCAAGATCAGAAACAGATGCTTTATCTATTCCTTTTTTGTAAAAAGCAAATGTTTTGTAGGATGAAAAATCTACCTTGGTATCGTAATCCGAAATAACTTTTACTGAAGAACATGAGGTAAGAATACCTATGCACAATAAAAAAAATAATTTAAACATTTTCATAATTAATAGTTTTTTAAAGATTCTTAAATAATGATAAATCTACTTTATTAGGGATCGTAACTTTTAACTTTTTTTCATTTTTCATAGCCCGTTTGATTGCAAATATAGCTTCATCATTTCTTGCCCAATTTCTCCTAGCTATTCCATTATTTACATCCCAAAAAAGCATAGACTTTATTCTTTTGGCCGACTCCTTACTACCATCAATAAGCATGCCAAACCCACCATTAATAACCTCTCCCCAACCAACACCACCTCCATTATGAATGGAAACCCAAGTAGCACCTCTGAAGCTATCTCCAATTACATTTTGAATAGCCATATCTGCAGTAAACTTAGATCCATCATAAATATTTGATGTTTCTCTGTAAGGTGAATCTGTTCCTGAAACATCATGATGATCTCTACCTAATACAACAGAACCTATTTTTCCTTTTTTAATTGCTTTATTAAATGCTTTGGCAATTTTTATTCTTCCTTCAGCATCTGCATATAGTATTCTAGCCTGTGAACCAACAACTAATTTATTTTCTTGTGCTCCTTTAATCCATTTAATATTATCAGCCATTTGCTGTTGAATCTCTGATGGAGAATCTTTTTTAATTTCCTCTAAAATTTCACAAGCTATGAGATCTGTTTTTTCTAGATCTTCAGTTTTACCTGAGGTACAAACCCATCTAAAAGGGCCAAAACCATAATCAAAACACATAGGCCCCATAATATCTTGAACATAACTCTGATATTTAAAATCTATACCATTTTCTGCCATAATATCTGCTCCTGCTCTGCTAGCCTCCAATAAGAAAGCATTTCCGTAATCAAAGAAATAAGTTCCTTTGGCTGTATGATTATTGATTGCCCTAGCATGTCTTCGAATTGTTTCTTGTACTTTATCTTTGAATAAAACTGGATTTTCAGCCATCATCTTGTTAGCTTCTTCAAATGAAATATCACAAGGATAATATCCTCCTGCCCATGGATTGTGCAAAGATGTTTGATCTGAGCCTAAATCTATATGAATATCTTCAACATCAAACTTCTCCCAAACATCTACTATATTTCCTAAATAAGCAAGAGACACGATTTCTTTGTTGTCTTTTGCTAATCTTACTCTAGTTACCAATTTATTTATATCGGTAAATTTCTCATCTATCCAGCCCTGATCTAGGCGTACTTGTGTAATTTTTGGGTTTACCTCTGCACATACAGTTATACAACCAGCAATATTTCCAGCTTTTGGTTGAGCACCACTCATTCCACCCAAACCAGCAGTTACAAATAAATTTCCTTTGGGTGATTTTCCTATCTTTCGAAAACCATTTAAAACGGTAATAGTAGTTCCATGAACTATCCCCTGAGGCCCAATGTACATATAGCTCCCTGCTGTCATTTGACCATATTGACTAACACCCAAGGCATTCATTTTTTCTAAATCGTCTGACTGAGAATAATTAGGTATGGTTAACCCATTTGTAACCACAACTCTTGGTGAATTTTTACTCGAGGGAAACAACCCCATGGGATGGCCAGAGTACATCGATAGAGTTTGTTTAGACGTCATTTCAGAGAGGTATTTCATAGTGAGCAAATACTGCGCCCAATTTTGAAAAACAGCTCCATTGCCTCCGTAAGTGATTAGTTCATGTGGGTGTTGAGCTACAGCATAATCTAAATTATTCTGAATCATTAACATGATAGCTTTAGCCTGCTCGCATTTACCTGGATATTCAGAAATTGATCTTGCATGCATGCTATAAGTAGGGCGAAAACGATACATATAAATACGACCGTATGTTTCTAACTCCTCGGCAAACTCAGGCAACAAAACTGAATGATGTTTAGCATCAAAATAACGTAATGCATTTCTTAACGCCAACTCTTTCTCGTCTTTAGATAAAATATCTTTTCTTTTTGGAGCATGATTAATAGAAGATTCATAGTCCCTTTTGTCTGGTAATTTACTTGGGATACCTTGTTGTATTAACTCTTTGAATGTCATTTATGCCTAAAAGATTAAAAAATAATTATACTTACAAATATAATTGATTTTTAAAACGATTAATTTTTATACCACTAAAAAAAACATCTATTTTTTGAAAAATTCGTAAATTGCAATTCTAAATTGATATTTTTTTTACGAATAATATCATATTTGAATACATATTTACAATAAACAATAATTATTCTACAAAAAGTATTTAGTTGAATCTAAACTATCATTAAAAAATATGGAAAACATCACTCCTTATAAACCAATCAATAAAGTTAGAATTGTAACTGCAGCTTCTTTATTTGATGGTCATGATGCATCAATTAATATTATGCGTAGAATTATTCAATCTACTGGAGTTGAAGTGATTCATTTGGGGCACGATAGAAGTGTTGAAGATGTAGTGAATTGTGCTATACAAGAAGATGTAAATGCTATTGCAATGACTTCCTATCAGGGCGGTCATAATGAATATTTTAAATATATGTTTGACTTGTTAAAAGAAAAAAATGCAAGTCATATAAAAATTTTTGGTGGCGGAGGTGGCGTTATTCTTCCTGAAGAAATTAAAGATTTAATGGAGTACGGAATTACTCGAATATACTCACCAGATGATGGAAGAGAAATGGGACTTCAAGGAATGATTAATGATTTGGTAAAACAATCAGATTTCCCCATTGGTAAAGTTTTAAATAAAGAAATTAATTATCTAAAGAATCAAGACCCTGGAAGTATCGCTCGAATTATTTCATCTGCTGAAAATTTTCCTGAAATTTCAAAAAAAACTTTATTAGAAATCCATAAAAAAAATAAAAATTCTACAATACCTGTTTTAGGAATTACAGGAACTGGCGGTTCTGGAAAATCTAGTTTGGTTGATGAATTAGTTAGAAGGTTTTTAATTGATTTTCCAAACAAAACTATTGGACTTATTTCTGTAGACCCATCCAAACGGAAGACAGGAGGTGCCTTATTAGGTGATCGAATTAGGATGAATGCTATTAACAACAATCGAGTGTATATGAGATCTTTAGCAACTCGTCAGTCTAATTTAGCTTTATCGAAACATGTAAATGAAGCTATAGAGGTTTTAAAAGCTTCAAAATTTGATTTAATCATTCTAGAAACATCCGGTATTGGACAATCAGATACAGAAATAATTGAACATTCGGACACCTCTCTTTATGTGATGACTCCAGAATTTGGAGCGGCTACTCAGCTAGAAAAAATAGATATGTTAGACTTTGCGGATCTAGTTGCCATTAATAAATTTGATAAACGTGGTGCTCTTGATGCTGTTCGTGATGTAAAAAAACAATATATGCGTAATAATAATTTATGGCATATACACATGAATGACATGCCTGTTTTTGGGACCATAGCCTCACAATTTAATGATCCTGGTATGAATTCGCTTTACAAAGCAATCATGAATAGGCTTGTAGAAAAAACTGGAGCAGATTTAAATTCTACCATTGAAATAATACAGGAGATGTCTGAAAAGATTTTTATCATTCCACCAGCACGAATTCGTTATTTATCTGAAATAGCAGAAAATAATAGAGCCTATGATAAGAAGGAAAGAAGTCAAGTAGAAGTTGCTCAAAAATTATTTGGAATCTATAAAACAATAGACGCTGTACTCAGCACAAATTTATTATCGATCAATCAGAAAGAGACCCTAACAAAAACAGGGTTAAACCATAAAAATATTCTAGACAAAACCCAAAAAAATGAATTGCCTTTTATAAAATTATTAATCAATCAGTTTGAAAAAGTAAAAATGAATTTAGACCCCTACAATTGGGAAATTATCCTTAGCTGGCACGATAAAATTCAGCGATACAAAGCCCCTATTTATACTTTTAAAGTGAGAGATAAAGATATTAATATAGAAACACATAGTGAGTCTTTGTCTCATTCTAAAATACCAAAAATATCACTCCCTAAATATGAAGCATGGGGAGATGTATTACGATGGAACTTGCAAGAAAATGTTCCAGGAGAATTTCCTTTTACAGCAGGTTTGTATCCTTTTAAGCGAACTGGGGAAGACCCAACGAGAATGTTTGCCGGAGAGGGTGGTCCTGAGAGAACCAACAGACGTTTTCATTATGTTAGTCTTGGACTAGAAGCTAAACGTTTGTCTACTGCCTTTGATTCTGTAACATTGTATGGAAATGACCCAGGGCATAGACCTGATATTTACGGTAAAATTGGAAATGCTGGGGTTTCTATTTGTTGTTTAGATGACGCTAAAAAATTATATTCCGGATTTGACTTAAGTCATCCTATGACCTCAGTTTCAATGACTATTAATGGACCAGCACCAATGTTATTAGGGTTTTTTATGAATGCTGCGATAGACCAAAATTGTGAAAAATATATTATAGATAATAAGTTAGAAAAAAAGGTTGAATCTATATTAAAAGAAGCTTATGATTCAAAAGGATTAAAAAGACCTGAATACAGGGGGAAATTACCAAAGGGCAACAACGGATTGGGTCTTTTATTATTGGGAATTACTGGTGATATGGTATTACCAGCTAAAGTTTACGAACAAATAAAAAAAGAAACATTAACCCAGGTTAGAGGCACTGTACAAGCAGATATTTTAAAAGAAGACCAAGCACAAAATACGTGTATTTTCTCTACAGAGTTTGCTTTGAGACTCATGGGAGATGTTCAAGAATATTTCATAAAAAAACAAGTTCGTAATTTCTATTCTGTTTCAATTTCCGGTTATCATATAGCAGAGGCTGGAGCCAACCCAATTACTCAATTGGCATTAACACTATCTAATGGATTTACTTATATAGAATACTATCTTTCTAGAGGTATGGACATTAATAAGTTTGGACCTAATTTATCTTTTTTCTTTTCAAATGGAATAGATCCTGAATATGCAGTAATTGGAAGAGTTGCGAGAAAAATTTGGGCTAAAGCATTAAAACATAAATATAACGCAAATTCAAGGGCACAAATGCTCAAGTATCATATTCAAACTTCTGGACGTTCGCTTCATGCTCAAGAAATTGATTTTAATGACATTAGAACAACACTTCAAGCACTTTATGCTATTTATGACAATTGTAATTCTTTACACACCAATGCGTATGATGAAGCTATTACCACTCCTACAGAGGATTCAGTAAGAAGAGCCATGGCTATACAATTGATAATTAATAAAGAAT
>Ga0209603_1003974_pt1 | contig 12615 bp, 8 predicted proteins | sample COGITO_mtgs_1206_FD_184812 | JGI IMG/M metagenome (GOLD analysis project Ga0209603, IMG submission 184812) | Pelagic marine microbial communities from North Sea - COGITO_mtgs_120607 (SPAdes) (version 2) | ecosystem: Environmental > Aquatic > Marine > Epipelagic ... | reverse complement strand
GTAGCATCACTAAAGAAATTTTGAAGATGTATATGAATCGTGACAACTGGACCCTTGACAAATCTACGGAAACCTGATATAGTCTTTATATGAACTTTTACACAAACGTATTGCAATACGGTAACTCTATTCTTGTCCGTGAGGTCAGGAATGGAGAACGCACGACTCGCAGAGTTAAGTATGAACCTACGCTGTTCGATCTGGTCAATACCCGCGAGGAGACTGGCTATAAAACTCTGGATGGTCAGAGTGTTCTCCCACATAAGTTCGACTCTATCAAAGAGGCCAAACAGTGGGTATCTGATCGTGAGAACCAAAAAGACATTATGTTTGGTAACACACAGTATCCCTATTGCTGGATTGCTGATGAATATCCTAATCAGGTCGATTGGGATTTGGACCAGATGCTCATGGTCACCATCGATATTGAGGTGGAGTGTGAGAACGGTTTCCCCAAACCAGAAGATGCAGCAGAACCTATGCTGTCCATCACTCTCAAGAACCACCAGACTAAACGCATCGTTGTGTGGGGTATCGGTGAGTTTGTTACAGACCGTGATGATGTAACCTATGTGCAATGTGAGAGTGAAGTACATCTGTTGAAAGAGTTTCTAACATTTTGGGAACGGCACACACCTGATATTATCACTGGTTGGAATACAGAGTTCTTTGATATTCCTTATCTCTGCAATCGTATTCGTAACGTATTCGATGAGGAAGAAGTCAAACGTCTGTCTCCGTGGAAGAACGTGTTTGCCCGTGATGTGTATCAGATGGGCCGTACTCACCAAGTCTATACTCTGGATGGCATCGCTGCATTGGACTACTTTGATCTGTATCGTAAGTTTACATACACCAATCAGGAGTCCTATCGTCTGGACCACATTGCGTTTGTCGAACTAGGTGAGCGTAAGGACGGTAATCCATACGAGACATTTCGTGAGTGGTACACTAAGGATTATCAGTCGTTCATCGAATACAACATTCAAGATGTGGAGATTGTTGACCGTCTTGAAGACAAGATGAAGCTGATTGAACTTGCATTGACGATGGCGTATGAGGCAAAGGTCAATTTTACTGATGTGCTTGGCACTGTGCGGTATTGGGATATCCTTATCTACAATTATCTGCGCGAAAGAAACCTTGTAATTCCACAGAAAAAAGAACACAAGAAGGTAGATAAGTTTGAAGGTGCCTATGTGAAAGACCCACAGGTAGGTATGCACAAATGGGTTATGTCGTTTGACTTGAACTCTCTGTATCCTCATCTTATCATGCAGTACAACATCTCACCTGAGACACTAGTAAACAAGGATGCCGAACTTGTTGAGGGTATGGTGGATAAGATGTTGGCTGGTAAGGTAAAGAATGATACAGAGTATTGCATGACTCCTAATGGTGCATTCTTTCGCAAAGACAAACGTGGGTTTCTACCAGAATTAATGGAGGGCATGTATAATGATCGTGTCAAATATAAAAGACTTATGCTCGACGCTCAACAAGAGTATGAAAACACTGGGGAAAAGTCTCTACTTAAAGACATTGCCCGATACAACAACATCCAAATGGCAAAGAAGATTTCTCTTAACAGCGCATATGGTGCTATTGGGAACAATTGGTTTCGTTATTTTGATTTGTTGGTTGCCACTGCAATTACTTCATCTGGCCAATTGTCTATTCGGTGGGTTGAGAAAAGTCTCAACATTTATCTTAACAAAATCTTGGAAACGAAGGACATGGACTACGTTATTGCTTCGGACACAGACAGCGTATACATCACTTTTGACAAGTTGGTTAGTAAGGTGTTTAAAGAGGGAACAGACACTAACACTATTGTCAACTTCTTGGATAAGGTTGCAAAAGAGAAGCTGGAACCTCACATTAATAACGCTTATCAGGCTCTTGCTAAAGTAACCAACGCATACGAACAGAAGATGGAGATGGGACGCGAGGCAATTGCTGACAAGGGAATTTGGACTGCAAAGAAACGATACATTCTAAACCTGTATGATATGGAAGGTGTTCGGTTTAAGGAACCTAAACTCAAGATCATGGGCCTTGAGAGCGTGAAGAGCTCAACCCCTGCACCATGTCGAGATAAGTTGAAGGAAGCAATCAGGATCATCATGGGTGGTGATGAGGAAATGCTAAATACATTCATACAAGATTTTCGTGAGGAGTTTATGACATTGCCACCAGAAGAGATTGCCTATCCCCGCTCCTGTAATGGACTGAAGAAGTTTCGTGGAACAGATCGTTTATTTGCACTCGGCGCACCCAAGCATGTTAAGGGTGCAATACTCTACAACCATCTCGTAGATGAGAACAAACTTGGCAATAAGTACGTTACTATTCAAGAAGGAGACAAGGTGAAATTTGTGAATCTTAAAGACAATATCTATCAAGCTTCTGCGTTTTCTTTTATGACAAAGATACCAAAGGAACTTGACATATTGCCGATGGTTGACTATACTAGTCAATACGAAGACAGCTTCTTAGCGCCGTTGCGTGTGATAACGGATAAGATGAACTGGATATTGAAAAACGATGAAGTTGGAACATTAGAGGATTTTTTTGGATGAGTAATATAAAACAATTTGCAAAACGGGGTTATAATGATAAACCTGAGCGAGATGCATTTAGGAAAATGGTTAGAGCAAAAGATTCTACTCTAAGAGATTTTCTAAAAGATTATTGTCAACTAGATTTGAATAATGGACCATACACTGAGATTGATGATCCTTTGGGCCCCTATGCGGTTGATCTGGGAATAGTTGATAAGGATAAAAATATTGTGTGTCTCGTAGAGGTAGATGTTTTCTTTGCGTGGACAAAGGAGTGGCCTAGTTTTTACAGGTGGTGTCACCGTCTGGCAAGAAAAGAAAGGTATTGGATCAATACACCATATCCCTATATTAATATCACTTTTAGTGCAAATCATAAAGACGGCATTATGACAACTAGAGAAATAGAAAGTCAATATCCTATAATAAAGAAATGGTTTAAACAGAAAAAAATGTACGATCAGCTTAGAGAAGTTCCTATTTCAAGTGCGATTAAAGTAGGTGCTTGGGCATGAGATATTATCGCTACACACTAGATGACCTAAAGGAATCTTCTGATCGAAAACTATTCTCATACATCTCCTTCTTTGCAGGCGGCGGTGGATCATCTGCTGGTTATAAACTGGCAGGTGGTGATTGTAAATTTGTGAATGAATTTCAGCAAGTCGCAGTTGATACCTATCTTGCAAACTGGCCAGACACTCCACACATATGCGGTGATATCAAGGATGTAACTGGACAACAGATTATGGAGATGACAGGTCTAAAGAAATACGAATTAGATATCATGGATGGTTCGCCGCCGTGTCCACCTTTCTCCATGTCTGGAACTAAGAAGGCAGGATGGGGTAAAGAAAAGGTGGCTTACGGTATGAAGCAGAAAAACATCGAAGATTTGACATGGGAGATGATTCGGATTGCAGGTGAGATGATGCCGAAGGTTATCATATGCGAGAACGTCAAAGGTCTAACGATGGAATATGCAAAGCAGCATTTAGATCGCATGGTCACAGACTTTGAAGCACTTGGATATTCAACTACATTTAAAGTTCTAAACGGTATTCATTTTGGTGTTCCACAGAAACGTCAACGTGTTTTCATCGTATCAGTACGCAATGATGTGCTGGAAGATATTGGTATGCCGTGGATGCTCGTTTCATCTCTATTTCCAGAGCCTGCACTGGATGAAGAACCAACGATAGAACAAGCAATTGGTGACTTGCAACTTAACAATATGAATCGTATAGATGCTGAAGAACTTTGTGAGAGGATGAAAAAGTCTGCTAAATATAAATGGTTGAAACGGCTACCCAAGAATCCTGATAGGGTCGTGTCTGTCGGTGATGACGTTGTGTCAAATTTTTATGAAAAATTTATTGCACATAGAAAGAAGTGGGGCAAGAGTATTCCAGAAGCTAAACACTCCTTCTACCAAAGTCGCCGTGTACCATGGAATCAAGCATCACACAGCCTCACAGAGCAGGGTTTGGCAAGTCTTTCCGTTCACTTGCATCCTCTAGAAGATCGCATATTTACTCCGCTAGAGGCCGCAGCTATAATGACGCTACCAACAGATTATGTGAATCCTTCTGAAGATATTTACGAGAGGGGTAAGCGCATTGGTCTGATGGTTGCTCCATTAATGGCAAAATATCTTGCAGAGAGTATATACGAAAATGTGTTGCAAAAATACAACGAAAAAAGTGAAATTAACTGTTGACAAATCCTATTCCAAATGTTATAGTTAGTTATAGTTAGAAATGAAGAGAAAGATTAGATTATGAGTAAATATTCAAATATTAAGAAGTTGCGTTTGGTATCTAAGCGACTTATTATAGATTCATCTAAGAAGTGGGAGAAGGGTAAGATTAACATCATTACCGCTGGTACTGGTGTTGGTAAAACTTTCAATATCATGAACAACCTGATCCCTGCTGATATTGAGGATGGTTATAATAAGTTTCTATTTCTGACGGTATTTACAGATAACGTATCTCAAGACTCTGAAAAAATGGAAAACACTTTTATTGAAAATGGTGTTAAAGCAAAAGTTACAACAGATGTTAAGACGTTTCTTGAGTATAAAGGAAAATTAGCAATTGTTCTAGTTTCTACTGTTTCTGGTGCTGTAAATGGTGGTACAGATAATGAAAACTCTAATATTCTGATTAACTTTTTGAAGGACGAAAAGTTTGCACTTTATTGGGACGAGGCTCATTTTGGTGGGTCTTCTTCTCTAGCTACATACAAATATAATACTGGTTGGCCGGGTACGGTATATAAAGCATCTTATTATAATTTTGCAGAAGCTCTTGCTCTTCTTGAAAATTCTAAAGTGTTTGGTTTTACTGCAACGCCCTTATTTGAACATAAAGGTCTGATTCCAAATATTAACTCTAAGATGTACAATCTTCTAGTTAAGAAAGAGGATTGGGCAACTCAAGAAGAGCTTACTGAAATTACTAGCCAGTTGCGTGATATTTCAGTTTATAATCCAAATAAGCTTGGTTTTGAGAAGGGTATTCAGTTAGCACTCAATGATTATTTGGCGTTCTCAAAAAATCTTGAGTTAACTGCTGAAATTATTAATTCACATGAACCGCTTCTTAACTTGGCACCAAAAACTATTATGACTTTAAATGCTGGTGCTAACAATGAAAATACAGAAACTTCTTTGAATATCTATGAAAATATTGATGTAGTAAAAGATTGGTTGCGTGGTAAAATTGATGAGACATCATATATTTTAGGTAAAGCTGATAAGGATGGATATTTTATTGGTAATATTCAAGGTGATTGGATTAAGCTGACAGGAGATTATGCTTTTACAGAATTTGTCCAAAAGATGGAAGATTCAAACGATCCCTTGCGGTTTATCTTTCACATTGAGAAGTTTAAATTTGGTTTGAATGTTCCTAATATTTCTCATGAAGTTCACTCACGGGAGCGTAACCAAGTTGGTGAAAATAAAGTAACAGTTTCTATTCTTCAAATCTTTGGCCGTGCTGTTCGCACTAACTTTGGAATTGAAGATTTGAATGTAAATTTTGTATCGGATGCTGTAGATTGGCTTGTAAAGAACTACAAGGACTCTCCTATTTTTGACGAATTGCGTGAGTATATGATGTTGCAAAATTCTCACACTTTCTTTGTTCCTGACACTGAAACCTATAAAGCTGCTATTCCAGAGTGGAAGGAAGACTATTCTGCACCTCTTTCTAAGAGTCAGTTCAATAATGTTGATCGCAATGGTTATAAAAAAACCATTTCTGCTTCTAAACAAGAGCGTGATGCTGCATACAAAGCAGCACAAAAGGATCGTTGTGAACGTGAGGGCTGCAAATGCTTTGAAGACTTTGTTACTAACCCGCCAATTGGTTCTGAAGAATTTCCTCTTTCTGAGGAAGAGCGTTTAGTAAATTATAAAAAGGGTTTGCAAGTAGACCACGTTGACCGCAATCTAAATAATCTTGCGCCTGAAAATCTGAAGACTTACTGCCCTAATGCACACAGCGGTAAGACTATGAAGTATGAGGACTATATGCCTAAATGATAGATAAAATTTCATGAAAATCTCTATAGTATTAGGTAGAGGTATTGAAGGATGCGGTGTGACCAAAAATTCTGTCGAGTGGGAAACTTGGCTAGAAGATAATGGTCACACTGTAACCGTCTATGCATCTAAAGACAAAAAATGGTCAAGGAACAGCTCTCATAATATCAAGAACTTAGTTCATGTTCGATTTGACAATGACGATTTTGATCAAGTTTATGAGGGATGTAAATCCTCTGACGCAGTTATCTTCAGCTCTCTGCCATCCACGGACCATAGTCAGAAATGTATCAATAACTTCGCTAAATTATTTGATTTGAATGTTAAGAAAGTATCTTTTCAGCATGACCATAATAAATCAAGCTTGAGAAGAAATGCACAAAATCTTCTTTTAGATTCAATAGAAAAAGTAGATATGATATTTGCTCACTCTACAACGAGTGATTTTGCAGATATGGTCAAGACGCCAAACCTGTTCGACATGAGAGAAAGAGAAATACATTTACGGCAGCCTGCAATAAACTTTGCAGAGCATAAAAAATACCGAAAGCCAGTAGACCAGCAAGACCCTAAGCACCACAAATGGGTAGGAAGAACTGCACGGTGGAAAGGTTATGACTTGATGTTCAGTTGGCATAATTATCTTAAAGATATTGGCCATCTAACTACATTTGAAGGAATAGAAAAAAGTCCAGTTTTCATAGAATTCAAAAGAGATTTTGAGTTTCATGATTGCCTAGGTCTAAATCCAAATGATATAGACTTGCAAGATAGATACGGAGAAAAAGCCACTGTTTTCTCTCAATATATAAATGAGGAAATGCTAGAAAGAATGTCACGATGTGGTTTTGGATATCAGCTCAGTATCTTAGATGAAAAGTTCTTAGAGAAAAGCTTAGAGTTTACTCACTTAGAAATTGTTGCAGTTGGAGCAATACCTGTGTTCAGAAAAGAATACGGGGATATTTGTATTCATCGTTACTATGATAAACCTTTAACAGAATTAGATAGTGGAACAATATGGCTTTCTAATGACAACATGGAAGAGTGCAGAGATTTGGTGCAAGAGCTGTCTGCTAATGAAGAGCTAAGGAATGATTATAGAAATAAATCATACGAGGTATATTCTTATTATGATAGCAAATATATAATTCAAGAAATGTTTGATAAAATGGAGATGTCATGAAGCATATAATCGCACAGAATGATTTTGGAGAGAAAGCCACTTTCGATAAATGGAATGGAAAGTTTTACGACGAGTCTGATCTTGATGATATTATCCATGTAACAGAGGATACTGTTATCATGCGTCCAGATTCTACTCTTGACGGCGGGGGTGTACCTATTGCATATGTAGTGACAAATGCATTTTCGAATGATGATATGCGTGATGTTCTGTATGGGATTGAAGATAGTTCAGTTATGAGAGCGAACTGCTCAGGCCCTATTGACCCCGTAGAGATGGCAAAGAGGGGATTGATTGAGGGTGAACACTATAAACTTCGTAGCCCAAACTCCTACCATACTCGCACTAAGAGCGGTGGTTGGGGTATGATCGCATATTCCAACGAAATCAATTCAGTCATGATCGGTGTTAAAAGAGGTCGCTTCACAGGGAAGATAAATATGGCTAACCCAGACAAGTGGGAAGCACTGAAACCTCTATGTGAAGACGTTGAACGTGCATTTGAGAAAGCTGCGCCAGAGATTTACAATAGACAGAAAAGGTTCGCAGAAGAAGCAATCGCACCAGAGCATCGTCATGGTATGATCACCACCCTGAGTGCTAATCGGTACAGTGCAATGCAGAGTAAAGCCATGGGTGTTCATAGCGATGGGAAGGATGTTGAGTATACAACTATGAGTTGTCATCGACAGGGCGAATACACGGGAGCGTATCTCTCATTCCCTCGTTGGGGTGTAGGTCTTGATCTCCCAGATAACTGCGTGTGTATTGCAGATTCTAAGAGTTTACACTGTGTTACACCTATTCGTGGCGCAGGCCAGAGGTTCACCACAGTGTGCTATACAGACCTATCTACAGCGACAATAGGGAATATGGGAAAGTCAGAACGCCTGATTGGCCGGTTTGCGAAAAAAGAAGTTGGAAGTTTAGAAGACTTTATTTAATTGACACACATCAAGTTCCATGTTATATAAATAGAATATAACACACATGGAGCAGTTGAATGTCTAACCTCAATCACTATGTACGGCAAATCCGCCCAAGAACGGAAAACTATATCCCGCATGTAGATAAGGTTCAGAGTCTTTTCTCTGAGGAAACATCGCTCCCTGTTGATGTTTTTGGTGGTTTATCTTACGAGAGAAATGAACGTCAATCATCTTCTAAAAGAGATGTTATCATTGTCCGGTCTAAGGACAGAGAAACAGATAGAGATGAAATTTTAAGAAATCTTAATCAGTCTGGGATTCCTGCAAAACTAGGTTCGGGTCAATCGAGTGTTGATCCTATTGATGGCACTTATGAAGAAAAAAACTTTCGTATATTTTTAAAACCTATTTCTGGTGGTATGCAAGAAACAACTCTAAATGCAAGTATCACTGAATTATTTCCTTGCATAGCATTTGAGAAAAATTTTCAACCAAAAGACCCAACTAGTTTTCATCAATTTTTATTGAGTGTTGATGTTAAAAAATTAAGATGTGTTGGTTCTAAGGATATTGCAGCTGCCGAAGAAACTATTAACAAAGCAGATACTTCTTCTAAATTTGAAGAAAAAATGAATAATGCTATTGGTGTGTATAAATTTATAATAGATTCTTCTCAGGATAAACCAATTAAAAATGTATTCTGGGGATATAGACAGAAACCATCTGGTGTTCCAAAAAATCATCCCGGCGATATGTTTATAGAGTACAATGACGGTAAAAAGTTGGGTGTTAGTCTCAAAGCTGGCGGTAAGAAAACTTCTGAACCACAACTAAATACATATGTAACTCCCGTTTTTAATTCTTTTGGTGAAAAAGGAAAACTTAATCTTTTAATGAAAACTGCGTACAGTCAAGTGTATTCTAAAATTGACGGTATGCCACCATTAAATAAATTTATGAAGGATAGAAAAACTCAACAGGTCTTGCGAGATTTTGATAAAAAAAATAATAAACAGTATGAAGATTTTTATAATCAGTATTTAGAAATTATGAGAGATGGTATCATTGCACTATTTAACTCTAGTACGAAAAAATCTCTCAACTATATTAAAACAGAAGTTTTGAGGGATGCTCCTGATGTACCAACAATGGTTATCAAAGCAATCGGTTCATCATATGAAGAGGTAACAGATAAAGATGTTGTGGGTGTATTTCTACCACAAGTTAAATTTGTTAAGGCATATAAAAGTAGTTCTTCAAAACAAAATTGGTTCATTGAATTAAAATCTGGTGATGAAAAACTGATAATGAATATGACTATAAGAACAAACAAGTCAGGCCATGCTGGACAAAAGAAATTGGGTCAATACAGTTTGTCTGTTAAATATAACGGATTGGTAAAATGATAACACAGTCAGATTTAAATCAGGTTGAGAAGTTTGCTGACCGTCTGTTTGCAAAGGTTGGTATCGATGTAGAATTCACTCGACACTTTATGGACAGGGTGAATGATGCTCGTAATAAGAAAGATATTACACCTTCTGAACTGACTCGTCTATTCAAGCAGTCTTATTCCAAGTATGGTAAGAAGATAGCACAGCTTGGTCCTGATGCTGAAGCTGTTATCAATGACATGAGGACGAATATCAATATGCCATTTGTCCTTAATCTCAAGGGAAATGAGTTGGAGTTGGTGGCAAAAACTGTTATGCGTAAGAAAGATTTCAAGACCTCTGGTCCTAAGTTGTCTTTTGAACAGTTTAGTAATTGTTCACCTTTTGTTCTTTTAGAAGATAAGGGCGGCAAGAATCTTCACCTAGAACACATAGAGGATGAAATACTCAACTATGGTGTTGATGGTGGTAGAGCTGCAATTAACTTCCTACAATCATTGCGTGATATGTTAGCGGGTTCTGCACGTTCTAGTGTAAACATGACGGTTAAGTGGGATGGTGCGCCAGCAATCTTCGCGGGTGTTGAACCAGAGACAGGTGACTTTTTTGTTGCAAAGAAGTCTGTATTCAACGTCTCACCTAAATTATACAAGACCATAAAAGAAATTGATGATGATTTATCTGGAGCGTTAAATGAAAAGTTTAAAGTTGCACTTAAAGAGTTTTCTAAATTGGGCATCAAGGGGGTACTCCAAGGTGACCTCATGTTCACTAATGATGTGGAAACGGATACTATCGATGGCGTTAAGTATTATACTTTTCAGCCTAACACTATTGTTTATGCTGTACCTGTTGATAGCGTATTAGGTAAGACTATCAATCGTGCAAAGGTTGGTATTGTCTGGCACACCACATACACAGGGTCTACTCTACAAGGAATGAAAGCATCATTTGGTGCAGACATTAAGGGGTTGAAGAAACCTTCTAGTGTATGGATGGATGATGCAACCTATAAGGACACATCTGGTAGGGCAACATTCACTGCCAAAGAGACTGCTAAAATCACTGCCGTACTATCACAAACTGGTAAAACCTTTCAACGTATCAATGCAAATGGGTTGCGTAAGTTCTTAGTGGTACAGAACGGTATGACAGGTGCGATTGCTGGTGCATCTCTCAAGACCTACAACAACTCAAAGGTTCGTGCGGGGGAGAAGATCAGTAATCCTGTCGCACATGCGAAAGGGTATGAGAAGTGGGTGTTTGACTCCATTCAGAAACAGATTGACAAGGCCAAGAGTGACGCTGGTAAAAAGAAATATACTGACATGCAGAAAGAGTATGTGCGTGAAGTCAAGAAACATACTCAAAATCTAACACAAATCATTACTTTTCAGAACCTATTGGTCGATGCGAAGGCACAAATCGTAAATAAACTAAATAGTGTGAAGGGTTTGACCGATACTTTTATTAAGACCTCAAATGGATTTAAGGTGACAAATCCCGAAGGATATGTTGCTATTGATAGAGTTAGTGGTGGAGCGGTAAAATTAGTAGACCGCATGGAGTTCTCGTTTAACAACTTCACTGCTATAAAGGCATGGGACAAATGAAAAAGTTTAAAGAGTTAACTGAATCTCGCGGTATGGTTGTAATGGCATTTGGAAGAATGAATCCACCCACAATCGGACACCTCAAGCTTGCAGATAAAGTAAAGTCTGTTGCTGGAAGTAATCCATATAGGATTTATCTATCTCAAACCACTGGACCCAAAGACCCGCTTCCATTTCCCAAGAAGGTTGCATACGCTAAAAAATCATTTGGGTCTAAACATGCTAAGTCTATTATGGCAGATAAGTCTGTTAAAACATTTATTCAAGCAGCAACCAAGTTGAATGAAGAGGGTTATACTCAACTTATAATGGTGGCAGGAAGTGACAGAATTCAAGAGTTCCAGCGCCTACTAGACACATATAACGGGAAACCTGACAAGAAGGGTAATATTGTTTTTGACTTCCCAGATGGCGTGAAGGTTGTCAGCTCTGGTGAGCGCGATCCTGACAGCGCTGATCCAACTGAAGCCATATCGGCATCAGTCATGAGAAAGGCAGCGCAAGATGGAGACTTTGATACATTCAAGAAGGGTTCGCCTCTGAAAGAACCTGATGCAAAGAAAATGTATTTGGATGTTCGTAAGTTCATGGGTGTGCGTGAAGAACGCGAGATGGGTGACGATTATGATTCATTGCGTGATGCATACCTCACAGGTAAAATCTGGAACGTAGGTGAGTCTGTAGAGACAGAACATGGTACAGGTGAGGTTGTTCGCAAAGGCACTAATTACATTTCTTACATGGTAGAAGGCGGTAAGGTATACAAGTCATGGTTAACAGATATTGCTGAACGCAACTATAAGAAAGAGTATGCAAACTATCAAGGAACACCAGAACAGATTGCTCGTCGTTCTTCAAGGAACAAGGCTCGTAGGGCAATGGGTGACAAGGTAGTAAAGGGTATGGACGTTGGACATAAAGACAACAACCCAATGAATAATGACCCGAAGAACCTACGCATGGAGAAACCATCTGACAATCGTAGAGAACCACGATTGCGTGAAGAAGATGAACTTGATGAGATGTCATGGTATAAAACAGCATTAGCAAAAATTAGTCAATTGAACCACCCCAAAGATTATGAAAAAATGGTCAAACAATATGCGGCTGATATGAAAAAACCAGAACTAAAAAACAAGACTGCTTCTTATATCGCAGCAAGGATTGCCAATCAGTATAAGGGTCAGGACGGTAGAAAGCTTGTTCAGTATATCAACAAACTGGTTGATGATGGTAAACTCCCCAAAGAACTCAAAGCAGAATACCAAGAGGAAGAAACAATGCAGACATTCTCTGACCTAGTTAAACAGATCAATGAAGTCAAACAGGACAAAGATATTGATGATAAGGATGGAACACAACCAGCAAAGTACTAT
>Ga0209603_1003972_pt1 | contig 12616 bp, 7 predicted proteins | sample COGITO_mtgs_1206_FD_184812 | JGI IMG/M metagenome (GOLD analysis project Ga0209603, IMG submission 184812) | Pelagic marine microbial communities from North Sea - COGITO_mtgs_120607 (SPAdes) (version 2) | ecosystem: Environmental > Aquatic > Marine > Epipelagic ... | reverse complement strand
CGATCGGGATCGACAGCGAAAAGAGAGACACCTGGAAACGCCCGTACCAACCGCTCTGTGACCGCTCCAGAGCCCGACCCAATTTCAGCGATACGAGAGGCCGAATCGATACCAAGTGCACGAAGAAGGAACAACTCTTTCTCGAAAGTAAGCGCCGCTTGTGAATCGAGTCGTTCAATCTCGCCGGGCGTACCGCCGCGCATCGCCTCGGGTGAGTAGGACCCGGTGACGTGACCAGGTTGCGTCAAGGCGTAACCCGCGGTTCGACTGAAAGCAGCAAACCATTCGATGGACGCAGGGTCACCAGAGCCTGCGGCTCGACGACGTGATCTGGCCACAAATCAAACTTGAGTCGCTGGCATAACGTGGCAAAAACGAGCTGAGCTTCCAACTGCGCAAAGCCGCGACCAAGGCACACTCTCGGCCCGCCTCCAAATGGCAGATAGGTAAAAGGTGCCGGACCGTCATCGCTCAAAAACCGCGACGGATCAAAGGAATCAGGTTCGGGCCAATAGTCGGAACTGCGATGCATAACCCAGGGGCTGACGGTCACCAGCGACCCGGCTGGCACGTCAAAGCCCGCGAGTTGGTCGTCATGAACGGCTCGCCGCGAAATAACCCAGATAGGCGGGTACAGGCGCATAGATTCCTGCAGCACTGATCGACACAGACCAAGGGACGGTAAGTCACCTAGCGATACCGGTCGATCTCCAACAACGGTGTCAATTTCGTTGCGCACCTCTGCAGCTACGCCGCTGTGCTGGGTCATTAAATACAGCGACCACGTCAGAGCCTTCGCTGTCGTTTCGTGGCCAGCCATGACCATCGTCATCACCTGTGCTCGGAGTTCTTCCGCGCTGAGAGGTTCCCCAGTCGCAGGGTCGCGAGCGTCTAAAAGCACTGACAATAGGTCTGAAGGGCCGCTATCGGCCGCGCCCAGAAATTTTCGAGCATCAATCAGCAGCGCCACGATTCGATCGATCGTCCGTTTTGCCCGGTCGAAAGCGGCATAGTGACCGATGACAGTTGGGTCGTCTGGGGTGTCGCGCGGGTCGCCATGTGACATGGCAGCATTCACCGCATCGACGGCGGTTCCAAAGCCTTGCCCAACGCCCGAGAGATCGCTGCCAAGAATTGCTAGTGCAACCACTTCCAAAGCCAGCGCTGTCAGGTCAAGGTCGGCATGAACAGGCTCGTTTTTCGAAGCAGTTGACCATCGGCCGGCAAGGGCCACAGCTGCGTCGGTTATCTGCGGTGCAAACTGCTCGACACGATTCCGCTGGAACATCGGCTGCGTGATCTCGCGTTGTCGGCGCCACTGTTCTCCGTGACTCGTCAGCAGCCCCTCGCCGAGAAGCGGCGTAAGCATGTAGTCATCGGCGGTTTCATGTTTGGTGAATCGCTCTTCCCCAGCGAGCAGTATCTCGCGCACCAGATCTGGGGTAGAGACCATGTACACCTGATCGCCCTGCTCGGTCGAGTGGTGTGAAATCGGGCCGAAACGGTCTGCGAACGAAGTAAGAAACTCAAGCGGATCACCGCGAATTTCCTCGGCGGAGACAACATGGCGAGGCCCGGGTGGGCGGTGCGGTATTCGCTGGGATGATTGTGGGCTCGTCATACTTTGGGGCGTCCGTATTGAACATACCCGAAAGGGCCTCTGCGAGACCCAAGGTGCCCAACCATCTCTGCCGATGGCGACGGCCCCTGTGAGTGCCGCTTCGAAAGGAAAAGGTAGCTTGGCGTCCTCGTGCGTTATTCGGCCGGTCTGCATCGCCATAGCACCCCGTTGTCACGGCAGTTTTTGGCGCTACTCAATGACCTCGACAGTTCTGGTCAAACGCTCGTAGTGACATCCTTTGGTCTCGGTGGAGGCGGACTCGGCCTGGTCACACCTGAGGGGATTGATGTGGTCGACCGCGTTTCGACCAAGGGAATTGACTCAAGCGGTGAATTAGTCATTCGGGCCGTAGATTCCACCGGAGGCGTGCGCAGCGGGTCGCGATGGGGTGAAATCGCCACGTATGACCGCCACGGCCTCTTACGGTTAGAGCGACTCGACGGCGTCGGTGATTTGCATGATGTCATTTTCGACGGCGACACGGTGCTCCTCGTATCGACCGCCACGGACTCAATCGTGCGGCTACGTCAAGGCCCAGGTCTTGTTCCCCAGCTTGAGGTTGTCTACGAATCAGGAACTGGAGTTGACTCAACACACCTCAACTGCATTGCTTTAGATGGAGCGGAATTGGTTGCGACGTCATTCACGACCGCCCGTGGCTGGTCGTGGCGAACGAACCTTCGCAACGGAGTCACCAACGATGGGCAACTTTTCGCTGTCGAGACAGGAAAGACCTTGGTTGAGGGCCTGGCGCGGCCGCACTCGCCTCAACGCTGGCGTGACGGATGGGTGATAGCGAACGCTGGAGACCAGTCGGTCGCAGTAGCGGCTGCTGACGGATCACTCAGTTCAATACCGTGCGGAGGTTTTTGTCGCGCTCTGCAGGTCTGCGCCGATTTTGCAGTCGCTGCCACATCGCCGCCTCGTGTCTCGCAAAACATGGTGACGCCTCAGTCCGAAACTACTGAAACGTTCCAGTGGAGCAGCCTTGTGCTGATCGACTTGGTGAAAGGGCACGTCGTCGAGGAATTTGGGTTGCCTTTCGTCGAGATTTATGACGTAGCAGTTATTGACGATGACCTAGTCACTGGTCTTCGGCGCGGGGCAAGCGCGAGTGCGCTCCGCCTGCTTGAGCGAGCAGCAATCGAGCAGTTCTGGCCCGAACGTGAAGACCCGACCGCAGTCGACCCGATCGCCGAAGCTGATCGGATTGTCTCGCTCGCAACGCAGGTCCCGGATTCAGTGGTTGCAGGGAGCACGTTTGCGGTCGAAGTCGACATGGTCAATGAGGGCAGCGCCACTCTTGCATCCCTCGGTCAAAACCGAGTGCTGATCGGGTGGTGGTGGGGGGAGCCATCTAGCCCTATGCGCGGCGGTTGCGGGCTCATTAGCCCGGTACTAGCCGGCGAGAGTCTCACCCTTACCTGCCAGGTAGACGCACCCATTGACCTGGGGATGCATCGACTCACCATTGGTGTTGTCCAAGAGCGAGTTGGCTGGTTCGAAGGCGCCGTTGTAACAGTCGTCAACGTCGAAGAACTAGCCGGAAATACCGAGCCCAACGAAAAATAATTGAGGTCCCGGAGCTCGCTGTGTTACCTTGAAGGCTTGACCATCCAGGGGGAAAAATGTCTCGAACACTCAACGCTGCAGAACGCAAGACCTTCATCGCGGGCTACTCAAAACTACTGACCGCCGCTTGGAGCGCGTCAGATTTCCCGGCATTTATTGCCAATATTGAGACAGATCCTGTTGCTGTCTTGAGTGGCTACGGAATCGAAATCAGCAGCGGCGCCGACGTCGTAATTAAGACCAAGAAAGACGGCAGCGAGGGACTCGACCAGGCTATTGAGCTTTGGGAACAGGGTGTCAATGGCGGCACCTACACGTTGTATGTCATCCACGACGACGACCTGGAGCCAGATCGCCTTGATCTCACCCAGGTGTCGGGAGCCGGATCGGGCTCGAGCCACGTTTACTGCTGCTCCTGCTGCCCCTGCTGCTCATCAACCTGAGTGTTCGTCACGCCCTCGATAAAGACTAAGCCTCACCGGGCGTACCTTCTCAAGGGCCGCAACTAAGCCATACGCCTCAGCGCGCCCCACCGACGCATGCGTAAGTTGTGCACAACGGGGCAAAATCTCCGGTCTGGAGTCCAATTGAGCTTTCTCGAGCAGCGCTCGAACCCCCAACCTGATCTGCCTCGCCTTCGTTCTGACCTGCGCGTCGATGTGGTGAGCGACCGAGAAGTGCTCGTAATGAATGGAAGCGAGCGCTACATCTTCGAAAGCGCGGCGCTGGTGAGCATCCTTCCCCTGCTCAACGGGAAAAACACGGTTATTGACATCGCTGAGGAGTTGTCGGGTGAGCTGAGCTTGCGTGACGTGTTGCGAACGGTCGGCTCGATGAACGAGGGGGGGTACCTAGTTGAGGGCGCTGCTTCAGAGGATGTCGCTGAGACGGCCTGGTTCGATCAGTTGGGAGTGGGCCCAGTCGTCGGAATCCCGCGAATAGAGGCCGCCAAAGTTACACCGCACTCCGTAGGAGGGATCGACCTCGGTCGGGTCAGCTCGGACCTCGCCGAGGCCGGATTGAACGTGACGGAAAGCGCTGATACCGACATCGACGTCGTGTTGTGCGATGACTATCTCAATCCGGAACTGGAACAGCACAACGCGCGATCGCTGACAAATGAACGGCCATGGCTGCTTGCGAGTCCGGCACGGGCCCAACTTTGGCTGGGGCCACTCATGGTTCCAAACGTGACGGGATGCTGGGTATGTCTCCAACAGCGACTGGCGGGCAACCGTCAAATGGAGCGATACGTACAGCGTGTCAAGGGAGTCAACTGGGCGAATCCAAGCGTGCCCGCCGGGACGTCGCTTATCGCAGGCGCAGCCTCAGGGATGATCGCTACTGAGGTCAGCCGTGTTATTGCCGGTGGTCTCACTCATCCAGGGCTGCTGGGACGAGTAGTAACCCTTGACCTCCTATCGTGGGAGAGCGAGCCGCATGTACTAGTGCGACAGCCCCAATGCCGAGCGTGTGGCGAGCCTGAGAGGTACCGATCGGACCGGCCAGTTGAATTGACAGCTCAGAACATGGTGGCGGGTATCGACAGTGGTCATCGAATCGTTGACCCGGCTGAAACCGTCGCCAATCTCGAGCATCATGTCAGCGCAATCACGGGCGCTATTTCAAGCTTGTACCGGTTCGAGGCAGCCGACTCAGAGGTTTCTCACAACTACGCAGCCGGGCACAACTTCGCAATGATGTCGAACTCGACGTACCTCTTGCGAAAGAATATGCGCGGCCTCAGCGGTGGCAAGGGCCGAACCGACGTACAGGCCAAAGCAAGCGCACTTTGCGAGGCCATTGAGCGCTACTCCGGGGTCTGGCGTGGAGATGAAGTTGTCCGTCGAGCGTCAGAAGTCGATCTCGGCGATGCGGGGCTGAACCTCCAAGAGATTCTTGGATTCTCAGACGAGCAGTATCGAAATCGTCTCGAATGGAATCGGGAGCAGGCCAGCGGAATTCACCTTGTGCCTGAGCGACTCGACCCAGAACGAGTCGTTGACTGGACTCAAGTGTGGTCACTGACCAACAATCAACCCCGCTGGGTGCCGTCAGCTTATTGTTACTTCGGCCATCCAGACATGGAGGCTGGCCCATTTTGCTTCAGTGATGCCAACGGCAACGCCGCTGGAAACACCCTTGAAGAAGCCATCTTGCAGGGCGCATTGGAGCTAGTAGAGCGAGATGCCGTCGCAATTTGGTGGTACAACCGAATGAAAGTTGGTGAGGTCATTCTTGACTCCGTTGAGGATCCATACACCGACCGATTGCTTGAATTTTACGCATCAATGGACCGAGATTTGCGTCTGCTTGATCTCACTACCGACTTGGGTATTCCATCTTTTGCTGCTGTGTCACGTCGCCTTGGCCACCCGGTTGAAGATCCACTCCTGGGTTTCGGCGCACACGTCGAGCCTCGCCTTGCGGCACTGCGAGCTCTGACCGAATGCAACCAGTTCTTGCCGGGGGTTTCGGCCCGGAACATGGCTGGCGACACCGAATATCTCTTCGATGATGGCGAAACTTTGGAGTGGTTCACGACAGCTACGTTCGAAACTGAGCCCTACCTTGTGCCGTCCGAAGAACGCCGGGCTTCTGACGTTCGCCAGATGATCGATCACTCAAGTAACGATATTAAGGAAGAAATTGAGACGTGTGTTGAAATCTTCCGACGCGCCGGGCTTGAGATGTTCGTCCTTGACCAGAGTCGACCAGATTTAGATATCAAGGTCGCGAAAGTCATAGTTCCCGGCCTTCGGCACTTTTGGCGACGTCTTGGACCTGGCCGACTTTTCGACGTTCCCGTGCAGTTGGGAGCTCTCAGCGAGCCTCTTCTCGAATCCAGCCTGAACCCCAAGAGCGTTTTCTTTTAGAGGCGTCATTGTGCAGCAGGAGTTCTACTACCTCCGTGAAGGTGCGCAACTCACCCTGACTGGCGACGTCCGCGTTGGCATCGAGGTCGCGATGTTGCGCCACGAATTCGATGTCCAGTCACCTGGCGTACGATCAGCGCTAAAGGTCCTCGCTACCCGCAAAGCCAGTGACGACGAACTCCTTGATCTGGTAGTTCAAGCTGATGGCGATCTCGCCGTGATGGGCTGGCAGAAGGTTCTCACCCAGCTCACCGGGGCAGGCTTTATAGCCAGAGATCTGTGGGCTGGGGACGTTCATCTTTATAGCGTTTTGCCCGATGCGTTCCCGATGGTGTGTGACTCGATTGATGTCTACTCATCTTCGATTGTGTCGCTGTCGCGATTCGCTGTAGTCCACCAAGTCGGGGGATTCTTGGAGATTGAAACGCCCCGTTCAGGCTGGCGTATCCGCATCGTAGAGCCCGCCTTGGCTCGTGTGCTGGTGATGCTCGCAAAGCCCCAGACTGTCAAAGAGCAGATCGGTGAGGGCACCTGCCCGGAACTCTCGGCTGCTGAGGTGTCGATGTTCATTGAGCTGCTAGCGCGTTGTGGAATGTTGGCTCAGCATGACTCTGCTGCGGCGCCCTCGTCGGAAGCATTATCGAGTGCACTGGTGGAATGGAGCTTTCATGACTTGCTGTTCCATCAACGCAGCCGTATAGGCCGAACTCAGCGCCCGTTTGGCGGCACCTACCGCTTCGTGGGTACCGATGTCGCGCCGACCCACCTGTCTCGCGGAGACAACCCAAGCTCAATTGCTCTTGAGACGCCGGAGAGGAACGTAGGCGGACGAGATCAAAGCTTCTTCGAAATTCTCGACTCACGCCGCTCAACGCGCGAGTTCGACGACGAGAATCCGCTCACGATTAACGAACTAGGTGAGTTGCTCTGGCGAACGACTCGACTTCGTGCTTCCTACGAAGACGACATGGGCGGCGTTGCTGACCGTCCCTATCCTTCGGGCGGCGCCGTCCACGAACTTGACATTTACCCTGCGGTAAGGGTTGTCGATGGGCTCGATCCCGGCCTATTTCGTTACGAACCCGCAGAAAACTCGTTGGTCCCCCTTGCACGAGATACGCCGGAGTTCCGGTCCTGGTTTGCTGCAGTTCCGCCTTGGCCTGAGTCAGGGTCGCTGCCGCAGGTCACGCTCGTCATTGCTGCCAGGTTTGGCCGCGTGATGTGGAAGTACGAGGCGATGGCGTACGCGTTAATGCTCAAGAATGTGGGAGTGGTGATGCAGACTCTGTACTTGGCTGCGACAGCGATGAAGCTGGGCGGTTGTGCTCTAGGTGCAGGGGATTCAGAGGGCTTCAGTCGTCTGTGTGCCGTTGACCCGTACGTCGAGTCGAGTGTGGGTGAATTTGCGCTTGGAAGGCCCGCTTCTAACCTGTCACCTCGGTTCTCGTTAGAGTTTGAACACTCGATAACTAAGTCCTCGAGCTAGGAGATGGAAGGTTCCCGATGACCGCTGGGCCGACGAAGGATGCAGCTACGACCGCCAGGCAGCAGGTGCATCGAGATGATCTTGAGAACCTGCTCGAGACAACCAAGCCGCGATCTTGGTGGGCAGCTGCGTTCGTGACGGTTGTCATCGTCGCAGTCGGTGTTTGGTCCTTCGTTGCCAACGTGCCCCAGACGGCTTCGGCTGTTGGCGTTCTCAATGCGCTCGTCTACTCATACGACATACCGGCACCTTCGGCGGGCACAGTTGTGTTTGAGGGGGTCTCAAACGGTGCCGTCACAAACGGCGCAACAATCGCGACGATTACAGCAACAGATGGAACGCAGACGAAAGTCACTGCTCCAATGCCTGGCCGCATCCGTTCGGTCGAAGTTGCGGAGAGATCCTTTGTGGAGGCGGGCGAAACACTGCTTTCGATTGCCATCGTTCCCGAGTCCAATAAGCCCGTAAAGATCATCACATTTGTGGGTGCTTCGGAGCTCAGTAAATTTTCGAACGGCGCTTCGGTAGACATCACCGCAGTAGATGAGACGACGGGCCGGCGGATCATAGCGACCGCGGAAATCGTAGGTATCGGGCCGGTGCCATCACCTCTCGATTCGCTCAACGCTGCCAATGGCGGCATAACTGAACTCACAAATGATTGGGCGACTGCAAGCAGTGGCCTGCCGTATCCGGTATTCCTCTCCTCTACGGACTGGCCAGCGGGAAAGAACGGCTTTCAGCCTTTCGGTGGCACTGTTGTGGAAATTTCACGCACCTACGACACCATCCACCCCATTGAACGACTGTTTGGTGGGTAACCCAAGATGGCCGGTCATGCTCAAAAAACCTCATCGGAGCTGGTTACCACCCCTAAGCGGGTGAAAGTGCCGACAATGCTCCAGCAAGCCGCAACCGAGTGCGGGGCGGCATCGCTAGGAATGGTTCTAGCCCACTACGGGTTGTGGAAAACGCTTGACGAACTCCGCCATGAACTCGGCGTCGACCGAGACGGGGCGTCCGCCCAGGAAGTTGCGGACGGCGCTGAGTCACTCGGACTAGCAGTGACTGGCTCGCGGGTGTCGACAAAGGACCTCGGCAAGCTCTCTTTGCCAGCAATTCTTTGGTGGAATCGCTGTCACTTCCTAGTTCTCGAGGGAGCTTCCCACGGCCTCGTTCACCTGAATGATCCATCACGCGGCAGGGTGACGCTGCCGGTCGCCGAATTTGATGCCGGCTATTCAGGGATTGCCCTCGAACTGAAGCCAAAACCGGAATTCGAAAAGGGTGGTCACCAGTTCTCTACCACGCAGTCACTGTGGAATCGTCTTCGCACTTCCAAGAAAGGTGCCACGCTCGCCATCTACACAGGGCTCCTCGGCATGCTCCTCGGACTTCTTGGGGCACCACTAAGTCAAGTTTTCCTGAACGATGGTGTGGAGGCGTCGGATAAGACAGTTATCCCCGGAGTCGTTGCAGCGCTGCTCGTAGTGTCCTGCTTCCGCGCTGGGTTAACGCTCATGCAGTACGGAGTGCTTGCGAGGTTGCAATCAAAGTTCAGCCTTACCGGTACCGATTCACTGTTGGACAGGATGTTGCGCCTGCCAATGATGTTCTTCATGGAACGCGCCGTAGGCGACCTCAGCCAGCGCGTTGGCTATAACGCACAGGTAGCCATGCTGCTTGCTAGCCAGATGGCGAGCGCATCAATTGCTGTACTCGCCTTCGTCGGCTACGCGCTGTTGTTGCTCTACTACAACCTCACCATCGGCGCACTGGTTTTGTTGATAACTGGACTGAATGTTGTGGTACTTCGTGCCGTGATGGATCGACGGACCACGATGCAGGGCCGTATTTTGCGGAGGCAGAACGACCTCCGTGGACTTGCCACTGCTTCTATTCGCAACATTGAGACACTCAAGTCGACCGGCCAAGAAGATCAAACTTTCGCTCGTTTGTCGGGCATGCAAACTGACTACATCTCTGCAACCGCCGCGCTGGTGCCGAGTTCGTCGCTACTCGCAGCACTCCCAACAGCTCTCATGGCCCTTACGAATGCCGTGATCTTGGTAATTGGCGGACTATTCATCGCATCCGGCGACCTCACCTACGGAGCGCTTCTCGCAATTCAAGGACTGGCACTAAGTCTCAGCCAGCCGATCCAAGCAATCATGAGCACAGGTGGCAAATTACAAGTCATTACCGCAAGCCTTGAGGCACTCGATGACGTCTTGAGTAATCCCGAGGCGGAGCGGTTTGAACGATCTGAATTAGGCGCAGACGAGCAGGCTCCACACTTCGCCGGACACCTGCAGATCCGCAACCTCTGCTTTGCGTACGGAGAGAAGGCACCGCTACTGCTCGACGGCTTCAACCTTGAACTGCGGCCCGGCAGCCGAGTTGCACTCGTCGGGGTCTCAGGCGCCGGTAAAACGACCATTGGCAACCTTGCCGCCGGGTTACTTGAGCCACGAAGCGGTGACGTCCTATTTGACGGGCGACCACTCTCTGGCTACCCCGCTGGCGTGCTTGAGCAACGCCTAGCCAAGGTCGATCAGAACGTCGTGCTCTTTTCAGGCACGTTGGCCCAAAATGTCTCCTTGTGGGACTCGTCAATCCCATACCCCCAAATTGCGGATGCGCTCGCGGACGCTCAGGTGCTTGACGATGTGCTCAGTCGTGAACAAGCACTTGACTGCCTCGTGGAGGAAGATGGCCGCAACTTCAGTGGTGGTCAGTGTCAGCGAATAGAGATTGCCCGAGCACTTGTGCGCAACCCCAGCTTCCTAGTACTCGACGAGGCGACAAGCGCTCTCGATGACGTCACGGAGTTGTTGGTGATGAACGCCATTCGTCGTCGAGGCGTGGCTGCACTGGTTATCGCCCACCGCCTAAGCACAATCCGCGACGCCGACGAGATCATTGTGCTCGGTCGTGGTGGCAAGGTGCTTGAACGTGGAAAACATGACGACTTGATGAAACTTGACGGCGTTTATGCGCAAATGGTTGCTGACTCCGGAGAGGGTGGAGATGTCGGAAGCTGAAGATAGTCAAACTCCAACGTCAAACATGACTGGACGGGTCGAATTAGACGCCGACTCCGGCCCGATACACGTGGTGGCTGGCGAGGTCGACGTCTTCGCGATCGGAGCTGACGGCTCCCTTGTGCCAGTTGCGACTTGCGTCTCCGGGGAGTACATCTTTGCCCCAGACCCGCCTTGTCGTTTTGCGGCGCTAACACGCCTCGGCGGTGAGATGCGATCTAACGACATCAACGGCGAAGCGCCCATCGAACCGTTTATCGAAAAATTGCAAGCATGTTTGGGTGAAGCAGCCTCGCCGCTCGCAGGAGCTACAAACTCAACCATCGGCACGTTGCTTGCAGATGTCGTTGGAACGGTGTTGACGGATCGAGAACAACGCCTCGACAACGCCGCACGAAAATCAGCTTTCGTATCGCAGAAAGCTCATCGAACATCAATTGAGCGCGCGGCTTACTCGGCGGTCACACTCACCGAACCGGTCGAGGGTTTTGGTGTGTCTCCGCTAGTCGGTGCGGTGCAGCTACTTGGCCACGTCCAGAAATTTCCAGTAGTTGTCCCTTCGCCGGATGAAATCACTCAAGCCTCCGACGAGTTAAGCCTTATCGCACATAAGTCTGGCCTGAGGTATCGCTCCGTTGTGTTGGAAGCTGGCTGGTACGACCTGGCAGTCACTCCGTTCCTTGGATTCCTGGCTCATCAGGGAACGACGGTGCCCGTTGCCCTAGTGCGACGAGGCCGGTACTACACAATTCAAAGTTCAGATGACCCACGCCCACGTCGTATCGGGCCGGCTGAACTTGAAAGTCTCACCTCTTCGGCTTTTGAGTTCTACACCCCATTTGACTCTGATCGGCCAGCGAAGCTCCGCGATGTGATTCGACTAGCGCTTGTTAATACAACCTCCTCATGGTTGCGGACGCTGACAATGAGTTTTGGTGTGTTGCTGCTTGGCTTACTGACACCGGCATTGACCTCGGTAGTAATTGGGACCTTCATTCCTCAGGACCAGACAGGCTTGTTGTTGAGTACTGGCGCCGCGCTAGTTCTAGCGGCCATCGGAATTTTCCTGTTCTCGTTGGTACAGAATTTTTCAATCTCACGAATCTCTCAAATCTCGACTCGGCATGTTCAGGCGGCGTTCTGGGACCGCCTTCTAGCGCTGCCGACCGAGTTCTATCGACGGTACGACAGCGTCGAGCTTGCGATTCGATCTTTGGCTATTGATCGCTTGTCGACGATTCTGAGTGTTCAGGTGGTGAGCGCGACGCTTACCGCCATATTTGGTGTTTTCTACGTATTTCAGATGTTTTATTTTGATGTGATGTTGGGATTTGCCGGACTCTTGTTTCTCGTCGCGACCGTTGTGGTGTTAGCGGCGTCGCTCGTTGCATTCAATCGGCAAACTGTCGTCACGTTGCAGGCAACGATGGAGTCAAATGGCCTGCTGGTGCAAATTCTTAGCGGTTTGGGAAAGATACGAATTGCACACGCAGAGAAGCGATTCTCCGCAAAATACCTCGAAATTCTGCGCCGAGAGATCGTTGCGCAGTCGAGGGTTACCGTCATTGTTGGGCGTCTCAATGCCTGGTTTGTTTTTTCTGCGACCGCCGCGCCCGCATTCTTTTACCTGCTCGTTTACCAGTCCTGGTCGGGTGATGTTCCTCCTCTAACGACGGCTGCATTTCTTGCCTTCTACAGTGCCTACACCGTTTCCTTCAGTGCGATCGCCGGCCTCTCAAATTTGATGTCGTCGCTCGCAACCGTCGCTCCGATGTACCAGCTGGTCACTCCGTTGATGGAAGCGCTCCCTGAGACGGGCCGAGATCGAGTCGATCCCGGCAAGCTCACGGGCCGTATCGAATTACGAGACGTCCATTTCCGCTACACCGAGGATGGACCCCTAATTTTTCGGGGTCTGTCGATGATGATTAAACCAGGAGAATTGGTAGCGCTAGTCGGTCGGACTGGAGCCGGTAAGTCCACCGTGACACGAATGTTGCTCGCATTCGAGCGACCG
>Ga0209603_1003968_pt1 | contig 12626 bp, 10 predicted proteins | sample COGITO_mtgs_1206_FD_184812 | JGI IMG/M metagenome (GOLD analysis project Ga0209603, IMG submission 184812) | Pelagic marine microbial communities from North Sea - COGITO_mtgs_120607 (SPAdes) (version 2) | ecosystem: Environmental > Aquatic > Marine > Epipelagic ... | reverse complement strand
TGTCATTTAAATCTTCTCTTCTATACATTTTATTTATTAATGTTATTAAACATCACAAAAATTAATGTGATGAATCTCATTTTTACATTTTATCCAAGAGTTTAAAATTTTATAATAATTAAAATTATTTTCTTTAAGCTTTTTAATTGCAACAATGTTGCATTTGTAATATATTTGTTGCTAACCGTAATAAATTATAGAAAATGGAAATTAAATTTAAAATTAATGCTGATCTAATTGGAGCAGGCGCTAGCACTTTATGTACTATACATTGTCTAGCGACACCTTTTCTTTTTTTAGCATCTACGTGTACTAAGAGTTGCTGCAGCGCCGCTCCTTCTTGGTGGCTATGGATAGACTATGCTTTTTTATTAATCTCATTTTTTGCGATTTATAAGTCTACCCGAATAACTTCAAAATTCTGGATAAAACCAACACTTTGGATGAGCTGGATTCCATATTTACAATATGAAATATTGCAAATGCAAGTCAGAACAATGTTGTGTAGAATAAAATTAGATTAGTTTTTCTATTTTTTCGCCTCCTATAATCTACTTTAATTAAATTCGTGAAAATAAAAAAATGAAAAATCAAATTCTTATTCTATTAGTGCTTGTTTCCTCTGCATTTTCATCTCAAGATTGTAAACACAATTTGGACACTCCTTTAAGAGACATTGATCAGACTAGTAGTGGTGATTTTGTATTTATTTCGGAGGATTTTAAAATTACTAAAGTAGATTCAAATTTTGACACCATTTGGCATAACAACCATATGGATACAGCGAATAATTATTTATCACAAATCCACCCAACTTTTGATGGTGGTTTTATTGGTACTGGCAGTAGCCCTGCTGGTAACTTATTCAAATTGAATAATTTTGGGGATACTGTTTGGACTAATCAATTTCAAATTTTTTCTGGTCCATTTGGTGGTTTTGGCATTACTAACATGATACAAACAGCAGATAGTGGATATGCATTCTTAGCTATTTATGGACACATGAGTTTTTATTCAATGCTTGTTAAAATGAATAGATTCGGTGATACTCTCTGGAAAAAAATGAATCTGTTAAGTGCTACTAATAGCTGGGATAGTCAAGCTAAAACACTCCATGAAACTGATAATGGAGATTTAATCATTAGCGGTCTAGTTAATGTAAGCTTTCCCACATACAGTCAATACTCTTATATATACAAATTAAATAGTAATGGTGATAGTATTTGGGCTAAAACCTATGACGACTTTCAGTTTAATTCTGTAACAATAGATGATAGTGAAAATTTAATTATTTCTGGAGGTAAGTATGATAATTCAAATATTATAGAACCAAGAATTATAAAAGCAAATTCACTGGGTGATACGTTGTGGACTAAACCCTTTCAGGTTGACGCTCTTAAATACGGATTAATAGCTAACGATGGAGGCTATGTATTTGGAGGAAGAAAAGATTCTAGTTCTTACCTACTTAAAACCAATACCAACGGTGACTCACTATGGTCTAGGGTTTATCTAGAAGATACGTCTATAAAAGAAGTTAAAACAATTTTTAAATTAAATAATAATGGATTTTTATTATTGGGAAATGAAGCTACAAGTTTTACATTTGGACCAACACAGATGGATTACAGAATCAAAGTGGACTCTTTAGGATATTGTCTAGGACAAAACACTACAAATTTTAACAACATAACTAATAAGCATTCTTTTAGTATTTTTCCAAACCCAACTCAAAACCAGGTCACCGTTAAAGGAATTAAAAAAACTTTTAGAGCTAATCTTTTTGATATAGTGGGTAATAGATTGCTAACTACTGAATCAAATATAATTAGTTTAGAAAATTATCCAAATGGAATATATTTTCTTCAAATATCTAATGAAGGAAGAATTGAGGATTTTAAAATCATAAAACAATAAAAAGATATCATCTTAAATTGTTGGCTATTATTAATATAAAATAATCAATTTCTGCATTAAATAGTTGTTTCAAAAAACCATATTTTGTTTTTATGTAATAAATACACAATTATTTGAATCAAAAACATAAATACCCAGTTTACTTGTATACTACGCATAAATTCTATTTTGTGTTTAAACAACAATAAATAAGTGTGTTATATATAGTTTGTTAATTAATTGTTAATTTTTTTATGTAAGTTAGAGAACTAATTTTAACAAACAACAATGAAAAATATGAAATCGTTATTAACAATTTTTATGATGGGAGCTTGTACTTTACTGTACGGTCAATCTCAATCTGTTTCAGGAATTGTGACAGATGATGTAGGAGATGTATTACCTGGCGTAAGCGTAAAGGTAAAAGGAACTTCTACTGGAACCGTTACAAACGGTGATGGAAACTATTCTATAAGTTCTGAAGCTAATGGAACATTAGTTTTTTCTTTTGTAGGATATAAAACACAAGAAATAGCACTAAATGGTACATCTTCTTTAAATATTACTATGTCAGAAGGTATAGTAATGGATGAAGTTGTTGTTACAGCACTTGGTATTTCTAGAGACAAGAAATCTCTTGGTTATGCAACACAAACTATTGATGGTGACAATTTAGCAACCATGAAAGATGTGAACTTTATGAGTTCTTTATCTGGACAAGTTGCTGGAGCACAAATCAAAAATAGTGGAACAATGGGAGGATCTGCCAATGTAATCATTAGAGGTTATTCTTCAATTGATGGTAACAACCAACCATTATATGTAATTGACGGTATTCCTATTAATAACGATATTACTAATGGTAACAACCAACAAACTGGTAGAGGTGGTTTTGATTATGGTAATGCTGCAATGGATGTTAATCCGCAGGATATCGCATCAATAAACATTCTTAAAGGTGCTGCAGCATCTGCATTATACGGTGCAAGAGCAGCAAATGGTGTAATTTTAATTACCACAAAAAAAGGAACAAAAGGAAAAAAAGGAATTGGAGTTACAGTTTCACATAATACCACAATTGGGCAGATTAATAAAAATACCATGCCAACCTACCAAAATGAATATGGTTCAGGTTACGGTAAATTCTATGGTCCAGACACTTCCTTTAATGGCTTAGTGACTAATGGATATATTGAAAATGTTGATTTGGATGGCGACGGTGTTGCCGACGCGTTAGCAAATCCTATGGGCGATGACGCCTCTTACGGAGCTCCATTCTCAAGTGTAGATGAACTTTTAACTTGGGAATCAATACATCCTGAGCTATCTACTTATTTACAACCTCAACCATTTCAAGGAACTTCAAATAATCCAACTACATTTTACGAAACATCTGTTATGACAACAAATGCAGTTTCTTTAGATGGAGCAACTGAAAATGGTTCTTATAGGTTTTCTGTAAGTGATATGTTTAATAAAGGTATTTTACCAAATAGTGAGCTAAGAAAAAATAATGCTTCTTTAAATGTTAGTTATGATTTAAGTGACAAATTAAAATTTAGTTCTTCTATGCAATATGTCAAAAACCAAGGTACTGGTAGATTTGGTACTGGTTATGACAACAATAATGTTAACCAATCTTTTAGACAATGGTATGATGTTGGTGTTGATATGCAAGCACAAAAAGCTGCTTATGAGCTTAATGGTAATAACTTATCTTGGAATGCATATGGATTTTCATCTCCAGAAGCAACAAGAGCAGACCCACACTATTTTGACAATCCATATTGGATGAGAAATAACAACTACTCTACTGACTCAAGAGACAGGTTTATTGGTAATGTAGTTTTAAACTATGAAATTAATGATTGGTTAAATGTAATGGGTAGAGTTACTAATGACAACTACAGTGAATTAAGAGAAGAAAGAATTGGTTCTCAATCTGTAGACGTTGCTAAGTATAGTAAGTATAACAAGACTTTCTTTGAAAGGAATTACGATTTATTCTTAAATTTTGATAGAGATTTAAGTGATAAATTAAATCTTTTTGGTATGGTAGGAACTAACATGCGTAGATCAAGTGTTAATATTACTGACGGACAGACAAACGGAGGACTAGTTGTTCCTGGTGTTTATTCTTTTAGTAATAGTGTTAATACTCCTGAAGCAGCAGATGAAACTGATGCTGCAAGAGCTGTGGATGGATACCTGGGAAGAGCTACTTTAGCTTACGATAGATTTTTATACCTAGATATCTCTGCTAGGTACGATGTAAGTTCTACATTGCCTGTTGATAATAATTCTTTCTTTTATCCAGCTGCAACAGCAAGTTTAATTTATTCTGAAATATTTGATATCTCTGGAATGGATTTTGGTAAATTAAGATTGAATTACGCACAAGTTGGTAACGATGCTCCTATGCAGCGATTACAAAACATATACAACATAGGAACTCCTTTTGGATCTTCTACTTTAGCAAGTGCTCCTAACACAGGTTATAATAATACTTTATTACCTGAGAACACTACTAGTTTAGAAATTGGTTTTGAAAATAAATTTTTCAATAACAAATTAGGATTGGATTTAACATTATATAGTGCTACTACTGAAAATCAAATATTAGCAATTAGACCTTCATCTTCTTCTGGTACTTATTTACAATATGTGAATGCCGGAAAAGTTGAGAACAAGGGTATTGAGTTACAACTTTATGCAAATGTTCTTAAGTCAGGAGACTTTAGTTGGGATACTAGAATCAACTGGGCAAGAAACAGAAATAAAGTTCTTGAATTAACTGGAAACTTAGAAACTTACCAATTAGGTTCTTTTCAAGGTGGAGTTACGGTTGAGGCAACTATCGGAGAATCTTATGGTTCTATTAAAGGAACTGATTTTGTTTATCACGATGGTGAAAAAATTGTTATTAACCACCCGTCTGCATCAAGAGGTGGAATGGTTTATGGTAAAACTGCTTCAACTCAAACAATTGGTAATATAATGCCTGATTGGACAGGTGGATGGACTAACACATTCACTTATAAAAATCTTACAGCTAGTGCCTTAATTGATGTTCAATGGGGAGGAAACTTCTTCTCTTTAGATACATGGTATGGTTATGGAACTGGTATATATGCTGATCAAGCTGGAGAAAACGTTGATGGAAATGAAGCTAGACTATCTATTGCTGATGGCGGTGGACACGATATTGGCGGTGTAGTTGCTTCTCAAGATGCTGATGGAAATTATCTTCTAGATGCTGATGGAAACTTTACTTCAGATGGAACTGAAAATTCAACATATGCTTTTGTAGGTGACTACAATAATTATGCTGGTTGGAAAAATGCTCCTAATGCCATGCATGTTTATGACGCAACATATATTAAATTAAGACAGCTTTCAATATCTTACTCATTACCAAAAAGTATGTTCTCTGGAAAAGGTTTCCAAGGAATTGATATTGGAATAATGGCTAGAAATCTTGCAATTCTTCATAAAAAGAGTCCTCATACTGATCCTGAGGCTGGACTTAGTGCAGGAAATATACAAGGTTATCAGTCTGGAGCATATCCAGCAGTAAGAGAGTTAGGATTCAACGTAACATTTAAATTTTAAAAAAATGAAATCAATAATTAATTATAGTTTAGTATTATTTCTACTCGTTGCAGTAGGATGTACAAAGAATATTGATCAATTCAATAACAATGACAAATCACCAACTACAGTACCAGCAAATGCATTATTTGCAAATTCAACTGTGGAGTTGATGGATTATTTGTCAAGCCCAAACGTAAATGTCAATACATTTAGGTTATGGTCTCAACACTGGACCCAGTCTACTTACACAGATGAGTCTAATTTTCAGCTTATTAATAGAAATATTAATGGAGAAGTAATGGAAAGAATGTATGCTAGAGTTCTTAGAGACATTAAAGAGTCAAGAGGATTTATTGCAGAAAATACAGCTTCTTCAGATGGTGTTAAAAACACTCAAAATGCTGTTTTAGATGTTTTAGAAGTTTTTGCTTACTCAATTCTAGTAGATATCTTTAACGATGTTCCTTACTCAGAAGCATTAATGGGAGTTGAAAACCTGTCACCAGTTTATGATGACGCAAGTACTATTTACTCATCTTTAGGAACTACACTTGATGGTGCTATCACTACTCTATCAGCAAGTACTGATATGGGAGATTTTGCTGGCTCTGACTTAATCTATGCAGGAAGTACTTCACATTGGGCTATGTTAGCTAATTCTTTAAAGTTAAGAATGGCTATGAGAATGGCAAATATTACTGGAAGTGATAGCCAAGCTATGGCTGAAGCTGCAGCTTCAGGTGTTTTTACCTCGAATGCTGATCACGCATACATAATGTATCAATCATCTACTCCTAATACTAATCCTTTATGGGAAGATTTAGTTCAAAGTGGAAGAACTGATTTTTTAGCTTCTCAAACAATGGCTGATATTATGAATAATACCAATGATCCTAGAAGAGCTATCTACTTTAGAAACTTAGATGCTAATGGTGACTTAATGTCTACAGGACAACACGGATTAGATGGTGCTTATGCAGATTATTCACAACCGGGTAATGTTTTGGAAGACCCTACACACCCTGGAGTGTTACTTTCTTATGCTGAAGTATGCTTTCATTTAGCAGATGCAGCTAATAGAGGATGGAATGTAGGTGGTGATGCAGCTACTCATTATGCAAATGGAGTTTCAGCTTCAATGTTACAATGGGGAAGCGATCAAGCTACTGCAGATGCATTCTTATTAGAAACAGATGTTGCTTGGGACGCTTCAATGGCTGATGAAAGAATTGGAACTCAAAAATGGGTTGCTATGTATGATCAAGGTTTAGAAGCATGGTGTAGTTGGAAAATGTATGATTATCCTGCAATGGATACAGCTGCACAAGCTGGAACCATTACTCCAACTAGGTACAATTACAGTGTAGACGAATATTCTGTTAACTCTATAAATGCTTCTGAAGCTAATAATGGAAGTGATTTAACTACTGATAAAGTATTTTGGGATGTTGATTAAACTATAATATCAAAATATAATTCACTAAAGCCCCTAACTGGGGCTTTTTTTATATCATAAATTACATGATGGGTATATAGAAATAACATAATTAATATAATAAAATAGTGGAAGATGAAAGAAATATTATGATTAATTCGAAGTCCTACAAATTAGGGTACTTACTTTACGAGTTTAGTTTATTTATTTTTATTGGATTATTAATAAACTCATCCATTCATTATAACGGCGGAGTAATTTTTTTCATATTGTTACTCACTCTAATTGTTTCACTTATTAAATCGATTTACCAGTTTTACCTTCATAGAAGATTTTAAGATGGAATTGAAAAACAATCTTAAAGAGATTAGACAGAAAAATGAACTTACTCAACAGCAACTAGCATCGAGTGTAGATGTAAGTCGTCAAACCATAATATCTATTGAAAGATACAGATATAAACCAAGTTTAGAGTTCGCAATGAAAATTGCAAAAAAGTTGAATATTAACATCGAAAAACTCTTCTATTTTGAGTAAAAAACAACAATTCATTTTCCTACAATAAATCTGTTTAATTTAATACTATATGTATTTTATATATATTTAAAATTATATGGGATTGCTAAGATTAGGAAAATAAATTAAAAATTCGTGATGCCAATTTAATCCCAAAATATTTAAAATGGAATTTAGAACCTTACCACTTATTAGCAAAAAATTTATTCTAAAAATGAAAAACCTCCTACTCTTAATACTCATTATCATGAGCTATAGTCTACTAGGTCAATCCATTGTTCATCCAGCAAATAATGATGCCTTTTTGCAAAATGAATTAGCGGAAATTCACATCTCGCTCAGTGCTAACGATCTAAATATACTATTAGGAGATAGTCTTTACACCAACTACCATTTTCCCTCAACATTTTACTATTACTCCTCAGTGCATAACGACACTATTCAAAACGTAGGCTTTCGAGTACGCGGAAATACGTCAAGAAGTGCAAATAAAAAATCGTTTAAAGTTTCATTTAATGAATATACTCAAGGCAAAAAATTCAAGGGAATTGAAAAAATGAATTTAATTGGTCAGCACAATGACCCGTCCCTTCTTAGATATTGGATGAGCTTAACAACACTTACCACCCATAATCTTATCAGCTCAAGATCTAGCTATGTAAAGCTTTATGTTAATAGTCAATATAAAGGTATCTACCTAAACGTTGAACATATTGATGATGAATTTCTACAAAAACGCTTTATGGGAAATGACCATGGGAATCTTTATAAGTGTACATGGGGTGCCGATTTAATGTACCGCGGGGTTAATCAATCTTCTTATTACGGTTCTTATGAATTAAAGACGAATAAAACAGCAAATAATTATTCTGAATTAATACAATTCATCCAGACTTTAAATAATATTAGCGATACTGATTTTCCTTGTTTTATTGAGGAAAATTTTGAGGTGGTATTGTACCTCAAGACACTTGCAGCAGAAATCATCATAGGACATTGGGACGGCTATGCATTTAACAAAAACAATTATTACCTGTACCAACAACCATCAAACGGTAAATTTGTTTTCATAGAATATGATATGGATAATACCTTCGGTATTGACTGGGCTGGGATCGATTGGGCAAATAGAAATTTAAATAGCTGGCATAACAACGACAGACCGTTGGTGGAACGATTGCTTTCATACCCATTTTATAACGACCTATTCAACTCCTATCTTGACCAAATATTGAATGATTTAAACACATCGGGTTGGTACGCTGATCTACAACAAAAAAAAGGACTAATAAGTAGCGCCGTACAAACAGATACCTATTATCCAATGGATTATGGGTTTCAATATTCTGATTTCTTAAACGCAATTGATAATAATTACGGTGCACATGTCACTAAAGGAGTAGCTGAATATCTCAATGAGCGGATCAGCAGTGGGTTGAATCAAATTCAAATTCTTGGTAATCAAAATCATCCGTGTATAACTTCTACAGATGATTTTTATAAGCCGTTGGATAAGTCTTCAAGAAAATTGGTTAAAATTTTAGACATCATTGGTCGGGAAACAATATTTAAAACAAATGTCCCATTAATTTATTTATACAGCGACGGTTCCGCTGAGAAGTTAATTAAGAGTATACCATAACTTTATTAGTAATAATAAGGTCGTTTTACACTTATGAATCATAAAGTGGAGGCAAAGTTATAACTTTGGAATACTTTATAATCTTAATTAAACAAATCAATTTATTATTTGAATAATAAGATTCAAAACAATTACTTATTACCATTTGTTAACTCTAATTTCAGTATTTAGATTTAATTTTAAATTCTTTACAAACTCTGTTTAAATATTTAAAATATAACATAATGCATATTATGGGTAAGTTAGATTTATAGATAATAATTTTATGAAAACTGAAACAATTATTTTAGCTCTAGCTATATTATTTACTGGATTAATGGCTGGTGTTTTTTTTACTTGGTCTAATGCTGTAAAGCCTGGTATTGGGAAGTTAAGTGATTTAGAATATCTGAAAGCATTACAGTCTATGAACAGAGTTATATTAAATAACACATTTAAAATTATATTTGGTGGAGCCATAATAACTACAGCTCTTTTACCTGCATTTTATTTCAATTCGTATCCAAATAATGTTTTTTGGATATTTATATTAATTCTATTTATTTATTGGATTGGCGCTTTTGGGGTAACTGTATTAGGCAATATTCCTTTAAATGAATTATTAGACAAAACTAGTTTGGGTTCTATTTCGTTGGAAGAAGGAAAGGCGCTTAGAACAAGTATTGAAGTAAAATGGAATAATTTAAACTTAATAAGATCTATTTCATCTGGAGTTTCTTTTGTATTACTTGTTGTCTCATTTATATTTTTAGATAAATAGAAGATAAAACTTAGTTTCATTTAAATAAAAATTAAATGATGAGATTAAATGTACTTGATTTACCACTCTTTTAGAAAATTATTTACGTGATGTTGATATGACTTTATTTATTTTAATTTAAATCCATAGCTATAAGGAGGATGAATAAGAAAGTAGCATTAATTATTATGTTTTTCATACTTGGAATAGTTTTAATATTTCATTTCTTGATTTTAACAAATCAAATTCCTTATGAAAAAGTTTGGGCTGGAAAACTAAACTCAATCGAAGAAATGAAATCTTTTGAAACAATTTCTATAATTCTCAACATCTTTATGTTAACGATATTGATTGTAAAGTATAAACAACTAAAGAGAAAAATAAAAAACAAAGCTGTGGACATACTTATTTGGGCTTTTGCTGTCTTTTTTGCACTGAATACATTAGGCAATCTATTCGCAAAAAGTACGACAGAACTAATCTTTGGAACTTTTATAACATTAACTTCATCTATCTTATGTTTTATTATTGTTAAAAAGAAAAGAAATACGAACTCCACAAATGGCATATAATTCATATACTCTTCTTATTATTAAAAGAACTTAGAAAATTCGTTGTAATTAAATCAAAAGATCCTATGAAAAAAATATTTAATAAAAAAATTGTAGTTCTAACTTACATAGTTCTAACTCTAGCTACTATGTCTTGCAACAAAGAAAGTGAATGCGATAATTCTCAAAGAGCAAAACTAGTTAATATGACTGGATTAGATGGATGTAGTTGGATGATTGAAATTAATAATGGAACCAAATTAGAACCAACCAACTTGGACGATTTCAGTGTTAATTTAAAAGAAAACAAAAATATTTGGGTTGTATACCATACTGCTCCTCAAATGGCAAGTATCTGTATGGCTGGGGAAATAGTAACTATAGATTGTATTTCTGAAAGATAGCTATGAAAAGAATAATGTAAATATTTAACTGTATTTTAAAAGAATATTTGTAGTTTTTTCAATGATTAGCGTTTGTCTTTTCTTGGACCACGCTTATAAATAATTAATCCATTTAAGAAATTTCTTAAAATCTGATCTTGACAATCCATATATTTAGGATGGTCTTCACTTCTGAAAAAAGCACCTAATTCACTTTTTGAAATTTTAAAATCAACCAATGACAGTATTTTAACAATATCATCATCTCGCATCTTTAATGCAACACGAAGCTTTTTTAATATATCGTTATTTGTTAAAGCCATTTTTTAATTATTTTATTGTAATTCCAATTTACAAACAAAACTAATTAGTTAATTCTACTTTTCCAGCTTTTTTCTTAGTCAATATCTTTTTAAGTTTCATCTAGAAAAGCACTAAGTGGAACCAAAGTGATAGTTCTCGAACTCTTTTGGATCTGATTTAAAAAGACTTATTCACTTTATTGATGAATCAAAAACATAAATTATAAAATGTAAAAGGGTTACATTTTACCATTTGTTAAATCATTAAGAAATGAGTTAAACATATATTTGTTTTATATTCTAAAGAATTCAGCTTTTAATAAATATAAAAATGTATATCAAGGATAAGCTCTTTTCAGCGATCATAATAATTGTATTTAGCAATACATTATTCTCACAAATACCAACCAATGGGCTTGTTGGTTACTGGTCGTTTAGTGGAAATGCTAATGATTCGAGTGGAAACAATTTAAATGGAACCGTTAACGGTGCTGTTTTGACTGCGGACCGCTTTGGTAACTCATCTTCTGCATACAGTTTTGATGGCAATGACTATATTTCAGTAAATGATGATGATCTTTTGTCTTTTCCAAATAATGAATTCACTTTTTCCTTTTGGGTTAATCCAACATTAACCCAACTTCCAGCAGCTCCAGCATTTGAAGAAGATTTTGAGGTAGGTATTAGTTATTGGACTGGAGATCTTAGTTGGACAGTTCAAAATGATAAATGGGTTAGGCATTCTGGAGCAACAGCCAGTGTTGGAACAGGACCTAATGGTGCTCAATCTGGAAGTAAATATCGTTATTACGAAACAACAATTCCTGGGGACTATCATTCGGTACCGTACCATGGATCAATGTACTCACCTGCTATAGACTTAACAACATCTGACTCTTCAGAGCTATCATTTTATTTTCACGCCTACGGAGCTAAAATGGGAACTCTTAATGTAAAAGTAGGTTCAAGTAGCCTAGGTTATACAACAGTTTATACATTATCAGGGCAACAACAAACATCCAGTTCAGCCCCTTGGCAGAATGTAACAGTTGATTTATCGGCTTTTTTAGGTGAATTTGTACAACTCGAGTTTGAATATACCAGTCAAGTTGGCCAAGATTGCTTCACAGGCGATATCGCTATTGATAATATTACAGTTTCACAATCCACTCAATACTCCTACAGTTCAGAAATTGGAATAATGGGTAAAAGAGAATTTAACCAACCATTTGTGAATGACTGGGAATATAATGTATTTGGAGCAACAGATACCACACTTGGTCTTGTGTGCTGGACGAATAACGGCCAAAATGGTGTATTTGGTAACGGTCAAACAGTAAACCATTCTATGAACTTTACTCCAGGAGTTTGGACTAACTTTATATATTCTTCAGATGGTGATAGTCTTAGATATTATAAAAACGGTGTTAAGCTAGGTACCATACCTAAAAACACATCTGGATTAAATCTTTCTAACCAAGATGGTGATTTAACTTTTGGATTAGCCGGAGAGTGGAATCAGTTCAGATACTTAGATGGTAAGTTAGATGATATACTTATGTACGATA
>Ga0209603_1003967_pt1 | contig 12626 bp, 23 predicted proteins | sample COGITO_mtgs_1206_FD_184812 | JGI IMG/M metagenome (GOLD analysis project Ga0209603, IMG submission 184812) | Pelagic marine microbial communities from North Sea - COGITO_mtgs_120607 (SPAdes) (version 2) | ecosystem: Environmental > Aquatic > Marine > Epipelagic ... | reverse complement strand
TCATGTATAACTGCAATTCCAGGTTGTACAGACCCAAATGCATATAATTATAATCCAAATGCAAATGTTCCTGATTCAGCAACATGTTTATACGATGCCGGTTGTATTACAGGTCCAGGCAATCCATATTGGTTAAATGATCAATGTTATGCCTGGGTAATTAATATAGATCCATATTGTTGTTCGGTTGGCTGGGATGCTAATTGTCAAAATACTTATGATTATTGTGATCAAAATAGTACATGGACAGACATAGAAGATTTAATATATGACGGCGGAATAGCAATTTATCCTAACCCAACCGAAAATAAATTAAATATAGTAAGTTCTAGATTTGAAAATGTATTAGTTACATTATATAGTATATCAGGACAAATTGTTATAAACGAAACTAATGATAAAGTTATTGATTTAATTGATCTACAAGATGGTGTTTATTTTATACACGTACATGTTGGAGAATTAACATATATTAGAAAGGTAATTAAACAATGATTAGAAATTTATTAATATTAACTTTATTACCATTATTGTCACATAGTCAATTCACTCAAAAATTAAAACATGGTGGAATTATTGATGGCCCTAAAAAAGAAAAATGGCAGCCTTTTAAAGATTTTGATAAAAAATTTAAAAAGACAATTAAATTTGCTACTTTCTATGGAGCATTTAATGGCAATAATAGTATATCAGATAGAGACGTATTTGAAGTTAGTTCCGGACAATTAATTAATAATACAGTAGAAACGCCATATGATTATTCATTAGTGGCCGGAGTAAGAAAGATTGCGAGATTTGGATATGAAAATCGAGCAAATGTGTTTTATAATGGTACAGAACATTCGTATGCAGATGCAGCAACAATAGGTAAAGTATCTGGATTTGAATTTTTATTTGAATTAGATTATAAAAGAAGATTTGGTAATACTTTTTTAGATCAACAGCATTTTTTAAGATATGTAGCTGATCAATGGATAGTAAAATTAGAATATGTACAACAAGGTTTTGCTGATATAAAATATTTCGAAGCGTCACAACGATATAGAAAAAAGGTAGGCAAAAAGTTTTCATGGAATATAGGTATAGTACAACGAATATCAGAACCGTACGGATATAATCCATTAGAAGAATTTATATTACCAAATGGTAGTTTACATTACACTTCATTAGCATTACAAGAAGGATATAATGTAGAATTTTTACCAGGCGGAGAGATAAATTATTTAGATCCAGGAGGAGAGATAGTTGCAGACAATACTATTATATGGGAAGAAGTAGTAATACCACAAGTATTATCAGATTATGTGGAAAGAAAAAAGAATGAAATACCACAACAATGGAATCATTCATTAGTATTAGGTTATGATTTTTATCATTATACAAAAACATTCTGGATACATTCATGGGCAAATATAATGCCATTTCATTTAGAGACAGGTGAATATGCATATCATAAATTTATAGCACCTAAGCAAACATGGATTGATTTTGGTGGAGGATTTATATTAGGAAATAGATTGAACAAGCACTTAGGTATATTTATAGAAGGCAAATATAATAAGTATTGGAACAGAGAGTGGCACGATTTTAGTGTTGGACTAAATTATATAATTTTTTAAAAAAGAAAAAGATGGCAAAAGAATTAAATGAAGAAACCGGATTTAAAGTAAGTCTTAAAACTCTAGGAGGCATAGGATTTGTAATGGTGACCGTGATAGGAATGTGGTTTTCATTACAAGCCGATATAGAAGAAGCAAAAGAACTTCCGGAACCATTACCACCAGATGTGACTAGAATGGAATTTGATATGAAAGATCAATTAATTAGACAAACTATTATGACAACTCAAGAAGATGTTGAAGAAATAAAAGATGAACTTAAGAATATCGAAGATAAATTAGATAAAATAATTGAAAAAAGGCGATAATATGAGAAAAATTTTAACAATTGTATTTTTGTTTATATCGAGTAGTATTATATCTCAAATACAAGTTATTCAGTTTAATGCAGGTTGGAATGCAACCAATGGAGTAGATTGGTTAAATAAATTAACAGATTGTGGAACTGATCAAATTGATATTGTAATAAATAAAGAAGCTCAATCAAAATATAAAATAATAGTAGTACCGACTATTGTCGTTTTTAATCATGGGGAAGAAATAAAAAGATACCAAGCAAATATCATGATGAAGATGGAAGCAAAACTAGAAGATGTACAAAATATAATTGATGAGACAGTAATGGAGTCATTCTAATGTATGAATATAAATGTAAAGTAAATAAAGTAATTGACGGAGATACGGTGGATGTTGATATCGATTTGGGATTTGGCGTCGTACTTACTGATGAGAGAGTAAGGATAATGGGTATAGATACTCCAGAGTCTAGAACAAGAGATAAAGTAGAAAAATTATTTGGATTAGCATCTAAAAAAAGATTAAAAGAATTATTAGCTAAATATTGTGTACTTAAAACAGAAATCAATAAGAATGGCGAAGATATGAAAGGCAAGTTTGGTAGAGTATTAGGAGACTTTGTAGCTGCAGATGGTAGAATGATAACCGATATACTCATTGAAGAAGGGTATGCAGTAGCATACCATGGCCAATCTAAAGATGATATACAAGATGCTCATTTATTAAACAGAGAAAAGTTATTAACTGAGGGCATAATATTACAATCTGATATAGATAAGGTATCATAAATATCATTTTTTAATTATATGTTAATATTTATATAAAACATGGAAATACAATGAAACGATCACAGTTAAATAAAATAATAAGAGAAGAGTATCAAAAAATACTTTCCGAAGCATTTGGAGATCCAATTGCTAGCAAGTTACAAAAATTAGGTGGCGTAGATACACGTTACAAAAAGTTCTGGAATGCAGCTGCTAATACATATGATATAGCATGGGACAAATTACCAAAAGGATCTTTCAGAAAAGTAAATAGTGCAGTAGAAGCTAAAAAAGGAATGACATTTTATGTTATTAGAAATAGAAAGCCAAATCCATTTAAGACAGATAATTACGGTTTTGATGCAGAACTACAACCAGGAGTATTAGCAGTAACAGTTGATGGTAAGCCACAATACTTCCAACAATCAGGTGGTACTAGATATACTCAAGGAATTGATAAAATAGGATCAAAACTTTCTGTTCGTGCTACAAAATTAGGAGATCCAATTGGCAAAGGACAAAGAGGTATATTCATGTTTAAAAAGCTTATTGAAGTTGCAGACATAATGTATAATTTTGACCTTGAAGCATTTAGAGGTGGGACAACAGCATTAAAAGCTGATAGAGTAGAGCTGAAATCAGGAGCAGACAAGTTTTCAGATCCTAAAGCATGGAAAAAAGCAAACATAGCCAGATACCAAAAGATTTTAGCTGACAGAGTAGGTAGTAGAGGCGCTGTTGACAGAATGGTTGCTGAGATAATTAAAATAGGTAATGAAGCTGTAACAAAAGGAATGGAACTTCCTAAGCTTGGAAAATATGATGAGATTGTAACAGATATTAACGGAAATGAAGTTACATTGAATACCATAACAAGACGTATGAATGATACAATAAGAAACTATTCTAGATTCATTCAATCAGAAAATGAAATGGCTAGCCACTTAAAAGATTATCCAGAATATGATATGGAAGATTCTTTTCAAAAAGGCAATCAACGAAGTATAGCGTTAGAGATAAAACAAGAATTGGCAGCTTTTAAATCTGGTAGAATTAGATAAAACAAAAAAAAAAATAGGAAAAAATATGGCAACAATGAATGCAAGATTAGATACAGATAACGTGCAAACGTTCTACAAAGCAATCGATTCGTATATCGAAGCAGTATCAAAAACAGGAAATCAAGATGCATTGTCTGGATTATATGACATGTTCATGGATAATGATTATGCAAGTGAAATTCAAGATATGATGGAATCTAAAAAATCTAATAAGCCTTTACTAAAAGAAAATTATAAAAGATTATTCAAAGGAAGACTATCTTCCAATGATAAAGGAATAATGTCAGAGGCAACGGAGATACAGGCCTAAACAAGATAAATTAAATCATGTTTATCAAAAGTAGTTACAAACATAGTCATGAATCTTCATGGTCTAAATCAATCCTAGAAAATTCTTTTCCTAGCACCGAATCAATTAAATTTTTTGATCAATCCGGATATGCATTATGCACATTAGAATTAATGTATGCAAATGCAAATAACTCATATGTAAATGCTAATAGAGAAAAACAAGGCATATATATGCCATGGATTGAACTAGATAATAAAATTACTGGACCGCATATAAATCATTCTTGGCTATTAGAAAGAAAAGGCTATTCCGGCGAAGCATTAGATCAACTACTAGATTGGAGTAAATCTTGTCCACTACTTTACAAATTAATTAAATTGCAATCCAAATGGGGAATTGATATAAGTTTTGATTATGTTGATGAACAAGGCAATGTAATGGAATTATTTCATTATGAATGGGATAGTCATATATTGGAAGATGTTTTAGACACAAAAGAAAAAATAGAAAAAATTATATTTGATACTGATTGGAATGATTTTGCAGCAATGAAATTAAAAAAGAAGGCAGAATGGGCTCATTTAGATTTTATAGCTCAAAGCAAATGGACAACACAGGTATTAAACTTACCACCAGAAAATTTTAAATTGATCCCATGGGATATCAAATAAGGAATACGTACAATGTCAGATAATATTTCTAAATCAGCACCTAAAGGTAATATCAAATTTAGTATTACACTATCTGAAGAACAGAAGTTAGCTAAAGCTCAAATATTAAATCATCCTTATAATTTTATTATAGGTAAAGCAGGTAGTGGTAAGACACTATTAGCAGTACAAGTAGCACTGGACATGTTTTTTAAACGAACAGTCAATCAAATTGTTATAACCAGACCAACTGTATCAAATGAAGATAATGGATACCTACCTGGATCATTAAATGAAAAGATGGAGCCATGGCTAGTACCGATCCGATCTAATATGCGAAAGGTCTATAACAAGCCGGCTATTTTAGAAAAAATGGAAAATGATGAAAATATTGAACTAGTATCATTATCTCATTTCAGAGGTAGAACATTTGAAAATGCTTGTGTGATTATAGATGAATTCCAAAATTTAACTAAACAACAATTAGGAATGGTATTAGGTAGATTAGGTAAAGGCTCTACAATGATATTAACAGGTGATCCACAACAAATTGATTTGAAATTTAATAATGATTCAGCTATACATGATGTGCCTAAAGTAAAAGATTCAAACTTTGTCCATGCGATTACATTAACAGATAATCATAGACATGCTGCATTAAATGAAGTATTAAGATTATTGCAATCTTATTCATAAAAAGCTTCTAAATTATTTGGAATCGTGAGCTTTTATCCTTATATTTATATATAATAAATTTAAAGATATGAAGTTAAAAACGTTACAAACATTTGTGGATAAAATGAAATCCACATCATCACTCAATGAAAAAAAGGTTATCATTGAATCAATTAAAGATGATAATTTTATTTTATCATGTTTACAATATACATTTGATCCCTATAAAAAATATAATGTAACTAGTAAGAATTGTAAAAAGAATTTTGATCTAATACAAAATGAAGTTTCTTATGACAATTTATTTTATCTATTAGATGATCTAAATGATAGAAAATTAACCGGGCATATGGCTATATCAGCTGTTAACAGATATATTGAAGATAACGTAGAATATAAAGATTTAATTTTCTCTATTATAGATAGAAATTTGGAAATTAGAGCTTCTGCATCAGTCATCAATAAAGTTATTCCAAATTTAATTCCTACTTTTGATGTTGCATTAGCAACTAAATATGAACCTAAGTTTTGCGATTTTGAAAATGAAGTATGGTTAGGGTCTAGAAAATTAGATGGAGTTCGGTGTATTATTAGAAAAGAAGAAAATAATATCGTTGCTTATTCTAGAGAAGGAAATAAATTTACGACCATACAAAAAGTTTTAGATGATGTAGCATTAATACCAGGAGATTTCGTATTAGATGGAGAAATTTGTTTGATGGATAAAGATGGCAATGAAGATTTTCAAGGTATAATGAAACAAATAAAAAGAAAAGATCATACGATAGAAAATCCTAAATATGTTATATTCGATTATCTAACTTTAGAAGAATTTAATAGTAAAGAAGGAACTACAAAATTACAAGATAGATATATTAATCTGCAAGGATGTGATTTAACTTCTACCAATACATTAAGTTTATTATCTCAAATACAAATAACTGGAATTGACCATTTATCAGAAATGATATCAGATGCTGATAAGAATGGATATGAAGGAATTATGTTAAGAAAAAATGCCGGATATGAAGGTAAAAGATCTAAAAGTCTTTTGAAGTGTAAAAAGTTCTTTGACGATGAATATCAAGTGTTAGACGTTGAATTTGATAGCCATAGAGTTATCAGAGATGGTAAGGAAATAGTAATGGAAATGTTAGCAAATGTTATCATTGAACATAAAGGATATAAGGTATCAGTTGGATCTGGATGGAATCAAGAACAAAGAATTAGATATCATGCCAATCCGGAAACATTAATTGGTAAAACAATAAATGTGCAATACTTTGAAGAGTCAAAGAATCAACAAGGAGAATTAAGTTTAAGATTTCCTACCGTAAAATATGTTTATGAAAATGGCAGAAATGTCTAAAAAAGCTTGAAAAAAATTAGGAATTGTGAGAATTTATCCTTATCTTTAAATATAGTTAATTAATAAAAAATAAGAGATATGAGTTACGATAAATATCAATCATGGGAGTGGGTTAATATTCAAAAAGAAATGGAAGAGGATGAAAATTCACCTTCTATAATGGATGATTTTAAAAAATAGAGATATGAAGAAAATAGATAAAATAGTTAAAGAGATGATAGAGCATGCAAATAATGCAGGTACAGTTGTAAACTGTGGATCATGTGATAATAAAGGTTGTAACGTTTGTAAATAAAAAGATATGAGAATAGATTATTGCGTGTTTCAAGATATAGAAGAATTCTATGGAACTAATGATTTTCAGATCGAAGCAAGATATGATAAATTTGATAATAAAGAATATATCATGCTAAGATTTGGATATTGGGCCGAAGTTGATTTAATAGGATTAGAAGAAATAATTAATCCGATTGGTTATAATATTGAGGTAATGGCCGTTGATGAAGAAGATACCGGGTGGAGATATAGTTATCATATTAAACAAAAATAAATTAACAAATTATTAGGATTTTCAATTTTTTTACTTTATATTTATTACAAAATAAGCATATATGAGAAACAGTTACAAGTTCAAAGACGTTGATATAATATTTGATTTCAAAAAAATATCAATGCACGATCAAGAATATTTAAGAACAATGTTTTATGAAACGATATTAGAGCGTTCAGTAAAGCAGTCTGGTTATACTTTTAATGAGTATTATCCTAAGGCTAGTACATTTTCTATATTTAATAACAAAGATGCTATGAATAACTATATGAGTGAATTTAGTTCTCAGTATAGTAATAATGCATCTCATTTATTAGAAGGAAAAAAGTATTACTTAGCATGGACACATAAAGAAAGAAAAAATGGGTAAATTTAAATCAAGTAAAGTATTTGATGGATTCAGTACAGTATTCCGTCAATGGAAAGCAAAAGATACACATTGTAGATTTTTGCATGGTTATGGAATTAGTTTTAAAGTATACTTCGAAGGCGACTTAGATCATAGAAATTGGGTCTGGGATTTTGGTGGCATGAAGAGAGCAAATACTAAAATAGATGGTATGTCGCCAAAATCATGGATGGATTATATGTTTGATCATACTGTAGTAATAGCAGATGACGATCCAGAAATAGATAAATTCTTAAAATTGCATACAGCCGGTATTATACAATTAAGAATTATTGAAGCAACCGGTGCAGAAAAATTTTCAGAATATATTTTCAATAAATTAAATGATTTTGTTCATACTGAAACTGAAGGTAGAGTAAGAGTTACTAAAGTTAAATTTATGGAACATGGAAAAAATGCAGCATACTATGAAGAGGATTGAAGATTATGATAAAGTACTTCCTGTATTAGAAGTATATAGATGTGTTCAGTCAGAAGGATCTAGATTCGGAAGACCGACAATAGCAGTTAGAACGACAGGTTGTACTCATAGATGTTATTTTGGAGAAGGCGGTTGGTGCGATTCTTGGTATACTAGTATACATCCAGAAAAGGGTACATTTACATTTAATGATATTATTAAAATATATGATGAAAATCCTCATGTAAAGGAAATGATGCTTACCGGTGGTTCACCTACTATGCATCCTGCTTTAGTAAATGAAATAACACATTTTGCAAATGAAAGAGACATTTTGGTTACGATTGAGACAGAAGGGTCTCACTTTCTTGAAACAGATCATCCATTGGATCTTATTAGTCTTAGTCCTAAATTTAGTAATAGTGTGCCTGTACTTGGCGCTGTTACACCTAATGGAGCTATTGCCGATGAACGAATGATTAAAGTACATAATAGACTTAGATTAAATAAAGAAGCTATCGCAAAAACAATTGCATATCATAAAGATTATCATTTTAAGCCAGTATGGGATGGCACAGATGAAAATCTAGAAGAAATTGAGGCATTTAGAATGGAAATGAATATTCCAAAAAATAAAACATTTATAATGCCTGCAGGAGATACAAGAGAAACATTAGTAAAAATGTATCCATTGGTATTTGAATTATGTGCTGAAAAGGGGTATAATATGACAGGCAGAGACCATATAATTGCTTATGATACAGAACGTGGAGTATGATAGAAGAGGCATTAGAAATTTTATCTGAAATAGAAGAAAATGTAGGAACATGTTGTGCAATAACAATGGATCCTGAAGAAGTTGAAGAAATGATTTATAAATTACGGACAATTATAGAAGGATTAAAATGAGTAATATCGAGGATCTGTTATATAGTGCTGAACAATATGGCAAACGTCATGCAATGTTTAATGAAATTGATAAATTAAAACTAACTCATCCAAAGCTGGATAGAGAACAGTTATATGTAAAGGCATATAATAATATAATGAAAACATAAGAAGAAATAGTTATGAACATGAAACCAATAGGAGATTTAATTCTCGTAAAAGAACAAGAAAAGACTAAAAAAACAACATCTGGAATTATAATACCGGACGGGGTAGAAGGCGATTATATATACGCAAAAGTAATATCAACCGGAAGAGGTTTATTTACCCAGACTGGAAATAGAATTCCAATGACAGTACAAGTTGGAGATACGGTTGTATTACATAAAAATCAATCTGGAGCAAATAAAAAAATTAAATTAGAAGATGAAGAATACTTATTATTACATGAATCAGAAATTGTAATGGTATCAGTATAATCAAATAGCTCACACAATAGATAAGAAAGGTTAAATTATGGAAACAACTTATATAATTATAACAACAGTAGTAGCTTGTGCAGGTATAGGATTACTTGTGGGTGCATACTCAAAATTATCAAGACAAATACAAGATGAGACTAATCATTTATATACAGAAATATCAAATGTAAAAAGTGATTTAGAGTTAGATTGTCAAGAATTACATCGACAAATAGATAGAAGGTCTGACCAATTATTGGCTAAGATTGATCTTAAAGCAGATAAAAAAGTAACAAAGAAAACAACAAAGAAAAATAAATAAAAATAATGTGTGAGTTATTTGTTTATATGAAAAAAAATTCTTATATTTAGATATAATATTAATTCGTAATAATTAAACTGAAGAAAAAATATGACAAAAGAAAAAAGTATAGAACTAGTTAAAGAAGGTTTTGCTAATGGTGTTGCCCCGGGCGGCCCAATGGATGAATATCAAAAAAATGATATGATTCAGAAAGCAGCCAAAGCCTTTGGAGAATTTTTAGATGCATTAAAATGTGATTGGAGAAACGACCCAAATTCAGATAATACCCCTCATAGAGTAGCTAAAGCATATGTAAATGATTTATGGGCAGGTAGATATCAAGGATCCCCGGACATAACAGGTTTTCCGTCTGATGGATATGATGGGATAGTATTTGAAGGCGGCATACCATTAACTTCAATGTGTTCTCATCATCATCAAACTATTATGGGTAAAGTACATGTTGCATATATTCCTGGTAATGATAGTAGAGTAATAGGATTGAGCAAACTAAATAGATTGGTAGAACATTTTGGTAGGAGAGGTGCCATTCAAGAGCAATTGACGGTAGCAATACATAATTCAATTAATACTATTATCAATGATAATAATGGCGTAGCAGTAATGATAGATGCTACTCATAACTGTGTATCCTGTAGAGGAGTTAAGCATGGCGGAGCTTCAATGAAGACAAGTAAATTAACAGGAGCATTTAAGAACGATCCTGCAACTAGAAACGAATATTATGAATTCATTAGAGGTTATGGAAATTGTAATACATAAGGAAGATATACAACGAGAAGTCAAACGAATGGCCAATCGTATATCAGAAGAACATAAAGCTAGTGGCAATGATTTGCCTCCGGTCATGATATGTGTATTAAATGGAGCATTCATGTTTTTTACAGATCTAGTAAAAAATATGCCAATAGATGTTCAAATAGATTTTATTAGAGCAAAATCATATGACGGCAAGGACAACTCGGGCGGAGTAAAAATACTTAAAGATATTGAAATAGATCTTAAAGGTAAGCGAGTTTATATTGTCGAGGATATTATTGATACGGGTGCTACTATGTTAGAAATATTACAATCAGTAAATGGTAAGATGCCAAATGAAGTAACCATTGTTACATTAGTTCAACGTAAAGAGCCATTTATGTATTTAGATCATCATTGTTTTGAAATCGGCGATGAATGGATAGTGGGATATGGATTAGACGATTACTCACTTAAAAGAAATTATAGTAACATACATAAAATCAATTAATGCAACAACCAGACGCAAAAAGACATCAAATAATAAGTTTTATAAAATCAGCAATAAGAATATTAGGATATGCTTTGTTACCATTTAATTTGGTAATGTCAGTTATTTTCCTTATATTAAGTGAAATAGTAGGAATAATAGAAGAATTAGTATGATGTATACACCATTACCAGATGAAGTAACTATTGAAAAATCTAAAATTCAAGGATTGGGCTTATTTGCTACAACCAATATAGTAGCTTTGACAGAACTAGGAGTTACTCATATACAAGATGATAGATTTGAGTTAGGTTGGATCCGTACTCCATTGGGCGGATTTATTAATCATTCAAATACTCCTAATTGTGAATTAAAACAAATAGATGATTGTAAATATTTAGTTGTTATAAACAATATTATGCAAAAAGAAGAATTAACTTTAAAATATACAACATATAATGTATCAAGCAATAGCATATAATAAAAATAGTAATACGGTTCATATATGGGATGATCATAAAGGCCATCTTAAAATTAAATATAAGCCATATGCATATAAAAAATCGTCATATGGAAATATGGTAGCATTAGACGGGCAGCGTGTTGAAAAGATAAATAATCCAGACCAGCATGCAGAAGGATTGTATGAGGCAGATATAAATCCGGAAATGCGTACTCTTATTGACATGTATACAGATTCAGATGAAGCATCTATAGGACATAAGACATTATTTATTGATATTGAGGTGGATATATCAACTGGATTTCCTACTCCGGAAGAAGCTCAAAATCCAGTAACATCAATTGCAATTTATGATCAGTTAGGAGATCAAAGATGTGTATGGATATTAGACCCGGATGGTGTAGTTAAAAATGTAGATAAAAAAGGATATTCAGTTACGTCATGTCATGATGAAGGCGCATTATTAAATAAATTTTTATTCAAATATTTAGAAATACAACCTACTATTATTACAGGATGGAATATAGATTTCTTTGATATTCCGTATCTTTATAATCGTATGAAACAAATTATCGGAGAAAAGTCGGCTAGATCATTATCTCCAATTAACGATGTTATATGGCTTAAACATAGAAATAGATATCGTATATCAGGAGTATCATGTTTAGATTATATGGCATTATATAAGAATTTTACATATTCTCAAGAATCAAGTTATTCATTAGAAGCTATCTCTCAGAAAGAGTTGGGTAAAGGTAAGATGAAGTATGAAGGCTCATTAGATGATTTAATGAGAAATGATATACAAGGATATATAGATTATAATATGAATGATGTTGATCTTGTTTTTGAGATTGACGAAAAAATGAAATTGTTAGATCTTGCAAGAAGTATATGTCATAAAGGCCATGTGCCATATGAAGATTTTTTATTCCCAACTAGATATTTAGATGGAGCTGCACTAACATATTTGAAACGTATGGAAATAGTTTCTCCGAGTAGACCACCTAGAGCCGGCGGAGAATTAAATTTATTAGGCGCATATGTAAAAGCACCTAATCCAGGCAGATATAAATGGGTATATGATTTAGATTTAACATCATTATATCCTAGCATTATAATGACACTTAATATATCTCCAGAAACTAAAGTAACTAAACTTAGTAATTTTG
>Ga0209603_1003964_pt1 | contig 12628 bp, 13 predicted proteins | sample COGITO_mtgs_1206_FD_184812 | JGI IMG/M metagenome (GOLD analysis project Ga0209603, IMG submission 184812) | Pelagic marine microbial communities from North Sea - COGITO_mtgs_120607 (SPAdes) (version 2) | ecosystem: Environmental > Aquatic > Marine > Epipelagic ... | reverse complement strand
GTAGGAGAAGGTGAAAATTCTGAAATGATTAGATGGCCTGAAGAAGACATTTTATTTCTTGAAGAAGAGGCAGAAGAGGATGATACCAGAAGTAGCTGAAGTATCGGCAAACTATAATGTACCGTACACACCTCCGATTATGGAGTATCGTCAACAGACGGTTAAGGCGGTAATTAAAGTAAATGGCGAATTTCAACAAGAGACAGTATATACATATGATAAGTATGGTCGTTTAGTTACGACTGCAGTACGAAGTCATATGATAGGTGAAATATGATCACTGACTTTACTTTATATAACGTGACTATTATTAATCCTTCCACCATGGAAAAAATTGACCAAGGTGAAATGAGATATAGGACCGCGAGAGAATTTATTGATAAAATGGATAAGCAAGGAATTCCTTGTCTTGTTGAACCAGTCGATGATTCTGACATAACAGATTTCTTATTATCAAATAATTAAACTTTTTTCATAAAAACTATTGACATCCTTAGTCAACTATGATATAATAATCGTATATTGAGGGAAACACCCCAACTCGCAAGAGAAAGTAGATTCGCGATCTACAAGCAGTTGAGATACCCCGAGGTCATAAAGGCTGTCCTTATCAGACAGAGGCCAAGGAACAAAAGGTGGACAACCCACACGGCAGCTTGAGGAAGGCCGCTCAGGAATTGAGATAATATGGTGGGATAGAACGAATCAATATAGGTGGTACTAAACCCCAACCGCACATGAAGAAACTCTATATGTGGTAGTGATTTAGATATCCGCATTGTGAAAGAGATAGATTAGTCCGCAAGGCTAATGACACAGCTCGGCAGAGCAGGATCTTTCTTCCTTGTACCTGAGAGTATGCTTAAGTGTTACCCAGGACTCTGAAGTTAACGAATAACATGTAAGGCCGACGTTGGGTACCACCGCACTAATTTTTCAGTTTAAGGCTGTTTGACTACGAATCTCAAAGACTCACTATTTAACTCTTTTAGAGATCAAGTCAAACGGCCTTTCTTATAAGGAACAGATTATGATACCATGGATAGGAACTCGAAGATCAAAATTGGCTCGAGCCTACACCGACAAAGCACAGCAGCTTGTCCCAGGTAATATAGTTCTTATTGATTCTCAAGCAGATTTAAATCCTACTACATCAATTGAAGAGATGGGTGGTAAAGGCGTCTTTTGTAAAGAGATAGAACAAGCTCTTATTGATAGAGAAATAGATATTGCAGTTCATGCATTTAAAGATCTTACAAGAGACAACGATGAACTGCTCGAGATATCATGTGTATTAGAAAGAAACGATTTCAGAGATTGTTTAATTGGTAATAATGTTAATCCTAGAACAATAGGTACATCAAGTCCACGCAGAATAGCTCAGCTACAGGACCTCTATCCTCATTCTCAGATCATTCCAATACGCGGCAATATAGATACTCGTATCGCGAAACAAGAGAATGGAGAGTACGACGCGATCGTATTAGCAAAAGCTGGTGTTGACGAATTGAGATACGACCATAAAGTATCAAGAGTATTTGGAACCGCTGAAATGTTGCCTGCACCTGGCCAAGGTGTAATTGCTTTACAGACTCGCAAACCTACAAATCAAAAAGACACAGACATTACTGTTATGACTGCATCAAGAAATCATTGGGATACTTGGTATTGTGTCATGGCAGAAAAGTATATGTTGGCTGCAGTAGATGGAGATTGCCAAACTCCTATAGGATGTCTTTCATATATAGAAAGTGATAACATAAGAATGATAGCAAAGAATTTTGAAACAGATAAGATAGCAATTGAGAATGGCCCTATCAAAGAATACAAGGAACTAGGACATAAACTTGGTTCACGATTAATATGAAACCACTAACGAAACAAATCCATAAAGAAACTTCATTTCAGATCGCAACCGGATTAGCGATTAATTACCCTCTAAACCTCTTTTTGCTGTATATCTATATAGAACGGTTTGGTATTACTGAACCTGTCATGTTAGGGACTCTGGTCACTCTAGTAATGACTATTGTTGCTTATACACGTATCTTTTTGATCCGATCATACTTTTCCAAAAAATAATTCATTTTATTCTCATAAAACTATTGACATTCATTGTGAGATAGATTATAATTGTTGTATAAATTAAATTAAAGGAGAAGATATGAGTTGTGAATGGAATGAAATTGTATTAGAACAATTAAAAGAAGAAGGTGAATCACTGGGTCTCGAAGGAGAACAGTTAGAACACTTTATTGATGAACAGTTTGAAATGAGGGCAGGTTAATGAAAAAGACTTTATTTGCTAATTGGGTTGCACTTAGCTTCGATGATTTTGAGCAGTGCCAATATAAATTAGAAGGCAAGAGAGTTGTTGCTTTAATCAAAAAGTTCAATAAAGACAGTATTGTTGTTAAGCCACTTTCTATTGACTATGATTATGGAACTTTTTCAGAAGTTACTTTGAATCTTTCTGAGTTCGATGAAATCGGTTTAGAGATCTTTGACGATGCAAGAGGTTGTGATAACTCTGCTATCGGTGTACAAGGTTGTTATGAACCATGGACTAACTTCGTATGGTAAAAAAGGGACCCGAAGGTCCCTCTTCAGTTATACCGGATTAATTACATAATGAATAAGTAGTACCAACGCTACTGAAGCTCCAAGCCCTACCATCATTTTTCCAAAATCCTTAGCAACTAATGGGAACACTGATTTTGATTTCTTCTTACCAAAATAAGTTGCCATTGCTAATTCACGTCCTGCTAATAAACCAACAAACACCCAAGTGGTACTCATAGGAATATCATTCATTTCTTTGAATACAAATAAGCACAACCAATAAAATGCATCAATCAGTGTTGCTGAACGAACATATCTTGTATTGTGTTTTTCTAATACGATTTGCTGAATCTTACCACCTCGTTCTCTAAACATAAAGAACAAACCAGTAACGAATACAACTGAAACCATTATCATCAAATCTACAGGAACGATACGAGGCAGGAATACAGCAATGTTTGCCATATCATGTGATAACCAAGTCCACCATAATCCACCTGTAGCAATCCATTGTGCTACTCTCCAATACTTTTTATTGTCTTCATCTACGGGTTGAGTTTCATCAAACCATTTTCCAAAGTATTTTGTAATAGCAAACCATATTGCATAAGCAAACGCTGCAGCTACACCGTATCCCATAATTGATTTCATCAACATTTTTTCCAACACAAAGGTTGAAGCAAATACAGATAAGACCAAGAACGATGTTGAAACTGGTACTCCAATTCTAGTTAAGAATACAAGAATCGCAGGAGCTGCTGCATGATACCATTGTACTTCTTGCCACGGAATTTTATTCAATCTTCCATAACTGATATCACCTCCGTTGATTGTCCAACCATACCATAAGGTACATAACAATACACCACTTGCTGCTGCCCATAATGTTTTGTAATTGAATCTCTCGTTATTAGATGCCATCCATGTACCGAGAGTTTGTACTGAATCATTGGCAATTACAGCGTATGCTGCGAAAAGGAACCCAACTGCGCTCCATAGTGTTAACATTTCCATAATAGATACTCCTATATCTTATACTTTAAATGCGTACCAATAACGGTTTGCTTGTAACGATAATCTTCAGTACCGCCTCTTTCTATAAAAGGTGAGATACTTAATTTACCGTGCTTAAACTTTAAACCAAATTGGTCACGCGAATCAAATTGTGTTTCGTTTTTAAAACTAACACGTGGTTGGATCTTTGCCCATAGAGATACGGTATCAGAGATTTTATGTTCTGCTGATAGGATAAACCGATAACGCCAATGGGATTCTTTGTTGTTGAAGTGACGGTACTCAATACGATGATCGAGCTTGAGGAATTTGTGTTGAAACAAATTGTGAGTGAATTTAATACGATTTTCTATTGTACCATTTAGTTCTGCGAACCGATACATAACATTTACATCTTTAACTTTCTTACCAAGTTCAGTATGCCATGTACCTTCTCTATGTCTATAAGTATATGTCCAATCGTCTTTTTGAGCTTTATAGTTATGTTCTAATATATCTGCTTGGGATACATCTGACCATAGCATAACACTTGCTATTGCAGCAAGTAATATCTTTATCATTATTTTTCTCCTTTACTTGACGGCTTTACCCCGTCGCTCGTAAACGTATAAACGTTATTGTCTATACCATTTTATATATCGGTAATAGGAGTATTTTTATATTAAGGTTTAGTAAATTTTCTGTTAAAATTCTGTTACACTTTTCTTAAGACAAAAAAAGGCAACCCCGAAGGGTTGCCCAAAGTGGTTTAGTTGAACTAAACTCTTTTTATTATAACGAGACCTAGAATAAGTTAGAGATTGTAACTTTTCTGTAGTACTTGTTAGTGTCAGCAGTAATAGCGCCGAGTCCTTGAGTTGCACCTTGTGCAAAAGGATTCGCAACCATACCATAACGGGTTTTGAAACCAATTTTTGGTTGGAAGCTATTCTCACCAACCGCACGAACCATTTGTAATGGAACGTATGGGCAGTAGAATAAACCTGCATCAAATGCAGATGAACCTTTATAACCAACTACTAAGTAGTTAGCACCTGCGAAAGGATCAACGTATACTCTGAAACGTCCGTTAAGAACACCAGCAAAAGTATTGCCTGTGTCATCAACTTCAAGAGTATTGCTGTTCAAAGCAGGAGTGTAGTCAAGTACACCAGCCATTTGTAAAGCAGATGCTACGTCAGAAGAACAAATAACAACGTTACCTTTTCCTCTACGAGTTGCTTTAGCAATAGCGTTAGCTTCTTGTTCGATTTGGAACATTAAGCCTTTGAACTTCTCTACAGACCAACGACCATTTGCGTCAACGTCAAGGTCAAAAGTACCTGGAGTTGCAGCAGCGGCAGCACCGACAACAGCTGTATCATAAATTGTTCTAACAACTTCACGGTTGATTTCAGTTAAGATTTCAGTTTGAAGAATGTTAGCCAATTCAGTTTCAGCGTCAAGTCCGTGAACAGCTTTAAGGTCCTGAGCAAGCTCAGTAGTATATTCTGCTTTTAGAGCACGTGTTTTAGCAGCAACAGTTACTTTCTCGATTGAGAAGGCCATTTCTGCATAGTTAGTACCGTTACCGTCGCCTAAGGCTTCAGCTTCAGTTGTTCCCATACCTGTACCAGTAGTGACAGCGCCACCAGGTAAAGTATTTGCGTGAGTACCGTCACCAGAGAAGTCAGTGTCAGCTTCGTTGAATAATGCATCAGCACCACCCTGTGAAGCATACTTAGCACGCATTGCGAAGATAAGTCCTGTAGGACCAGTCATAGGCTGAACGCCACAGATATCGTAAGCAATCATGTTAGGTACAGCACGTCTTACCAATGAGATAAGAATTGGATCGTAACCAGCAGTAGGACCGCCTGCAGTAGAACCACCACCAAATCCGCCAGTTCCGGCATCGTTAGCGTGAGTTTCTGACAACAATGAAGTCATGTTTGCTGATAGGTCACCAGTTTCTTGAAGAGCACGTTCTGTGTTTTCAAGAATTGTAGCAGTTACTGCACGTCTGTGATTATCAGTAATTGGTGAAAAAGAATCGTGCGCTAAGATAGGCTCCCACTTTTCCACTAGTCTTGTATAGTTATCCATTTTTGGATCTCCTTTATTTAAAATTAAAATTTAATTTAAAAACCAAATTAATTATTCTAATTACTTCTTAGTGTTGAAAGCTTCAACTAGAGCATTAATAGAGGTGTAATCAGAAGTTGGTTTAGATACTTCCTGTTCCTCTAGAATAATTTCATCATTCTCTTCCTGGACGTCATGTGATTCCACAATCTGCTTATCACTGAAGAATGATTCCTTGATTACTGAAAGATTCTCTGCGTATGCATCGATATCTTCAACGTCAAGCTTTTCAGACAATACTTTCAAACGTTCTACCTGATTAACAGATAGTCCTTCTGAAATTTCGTCAAATTTTTGATCTGCTTTAAAAGTGGCAATAGTCTTTTGTAATTCGATATTCTCGTTTACTAGATCATTGGCTTTCCCTTCCAATTCAGATACAGTTGTTTCTAAGTTTTCCACAACATCAACAGTTTCTTCAGAAACGCTAACGTTATGTTCTACGAATAAGTTCTTAAGACCTGACATTAATGATTCCGCCATCTCAACCTTAATTCCAGATTCGATTGCGATTTCATTCTCAGACATCCATTCAGATACAACGTAATCTAAATACTTATCAACGTTTTCAGTAACAGTATCTAATTTCTCAGTAACTGCTTCTTCAAGTGATTCGTCTAAAGACTTAGTTAATTCTTCGCGAATTGTCTCAGTTCTTTTGTTTACTTCTTCGTTTAATGCGGCTTCAAATACAAGACTGATCTTGCCTTTGAATTCCTCTGATAGATTTTCGCCTTCAATGATTGACTCAATTGAAGATTCTACAACTACTTCCTCTACGGTTTCAACTTCAGCGTCAACTTCAGTTTCTTCAGCAGTAGGAACAGGCTTACCAGCATCGCCTTGACCAGGAATTACTTTCTTGGGCTCAACTACGCCTTTAGGCTCGTCAGTAGTGGTCTTCTTCAGTTTGTCCTTTTTACCTTCTCCACCTTCAGGTGTTACAGCAGCAGGTACTTCTGAGATACCATCGTCGGAAACGAATTTTTCTTCTACGTTTTCCATTTATTTTCTCCTTTAAATTTGTTTTTAACTTACAAATATGTTTATAATAAACTTTACTTTATTTATTTATAAAAATTTAGTTTCTCAAAGATTGGACGAATGTTTTAAACATTCTTGTTGCCGTCTCTTCATCAATAGTTCTTACCACGCGATTGATTTTTTTCTCAACTTCTTCCTGGATATTTTCGATAGCTTGTTGAGCTCTCCAATTTCCTGAAGCAATATCGTAGTAATACTCTACGTTCTCCATGATGCCATTTACGAACGCATTTGGTGCTGAAGGGTCAGTAACAATATCAACAGTAGAAAGATGAAAATCCTTTTGGACTTCCATAACTCCATCTCTACCTGCCTTGACCGAACCAAGACCGCGAGTCGAAACCCCGATCTTTACTCCTTCGTCTAATAGGCTCTTGACGATTTCCCCCATAGGTGTTGATAAGATTTTGGCCTTACCATAAAAATCGTTGCCGTCGCGTCTCATCTCAGTAATAAGATGGGAAACCCGATCCCCATTGATCTGCGGACCATCAGGGTGACCTAGTTCTCCAAGTGCACGCTTTGTTTCAATAAACTCTTTTTGATAGCGACCCATTTCGGTCTCAAGCGTTTTACTTGGATAAATTCTTCCATTGCGATTTTTAATATCGCCTTGCATAAAGATACCTTCAATAAAGTAATTCTTTTTACCGTCGTCTTTAGCTTCGGTAATTACTTCTACGGAATGATCTGTGTATTCTGTAATTAAATTCATGATAAGTTCTCCTTAGCAAAATCAAGGATTTCAGCAAAGCCTGCTTCATCAGCAACCATAACGCCATACATATCCTGTGAATTCGTTTCTGTTAATTCGTCAAACATTCTGTTTAATAAATCAGCATCTTCTTCTGATATTTCAACTGAAGTTTTATTTTGTAGTTCAAATGATCCTGCTTCAATTGATTCGCCGTAACCTGCACGAGCAAGAATCTTTGCTGCTCCAAGAGGTCGACCATTTACCATTGAATCGCCTTTAGCATAAGCATACAATGATTTAACATTTGAGAATACTTCTGCTAATTTGTTTTGCCACCATTCTTCAGGATCTTGTCCTTCTCCAAGGTACTCTTCAATTTCTTGCGAAGCGTAACAAATAAAGTTTAGCTGTTTCATCATCATTGGAACTTCTTGCTGGGGACTCTCAAGCAATTCTTCCTCTGTTGAAACTTTACTTAACATTTCTTTAAATGTCATTGATAGAGTTTTGCCGTTACTGTCTTTGATAGTAACTTGCGTTGGAGACGCCTTTGGCTTTTTAATTGGCTTTGCTTCAGGTTCTAAAGAATCCTTATTATCTCCTGCATCAACTTTGTCTTCTTTAGTTTCTGCTTTCTTAACAGGTTTCTTTTCTGCTTTTAAAGTATCGCCTGAACAACCACCTTCTTTGATATGATAGCCTTTACCGTCACAATGGTCACAACCTTTGCCTTCACACTTAGGACAGGTTACTTTTTCTTCCATTGATTCTTCGTCATCTTTCTTGTCGTCATTCTTCTTTTTATTAACGCCAAGAATTTCTGTGATTGACTTTTTAAGAATATTAGAATCTTCAGCAACAGGTTTACCTTGCCCTGTACCACGTTGAGGTAAAGTATTGTCTACTTTAGTTTTATAAGCTTTGTCGTAATCAGCTTCAGCGTTGTCATTATCAGCAGGACGTTTACCGTCCGTGAGGCCAGGTATTTCACCAGTAAAGACGTGATCAGGAGCAACAGGATGAGGAATTACCTCAATTGTATGTTGGTCCTTAAAGCGTCTTTCCTCAGGTGCCTGTGGCTGGGCAACTTCTGAAACTAGATCTTTAAAATTTTTCATGTTTAGTCCCTAATTTAATTTACTCTATACTTTATTTATATCTTAAAAGGCATCGTCTTCAGCATGACCACCTTGCGCCATTTCGTCAGCAATCTGGTCTTCCATCGTTTGCTGCTGTTCTTCTGTCATTTGAAGTACATTAGCAGTAATCCACTGATGAGAGAAATACTTACCTGTATAATCAGATATGTCTCTAAGAGTATTTAATCGTTCTCTCAAAATTTCAGTTTCTTTCAATTCCTCAAAATAATTATCCTTAACAAAGTCGTAACGAATATCATTTCTAATTTCATTAAACTCTTCAGGCGTTAAAATACCTTTGAGTACTAACTGCTTTTCTAATACAGCACTAAATATCCAAGAAAAGCGAGTACGAATTCTTCTAATAAATTTACCAAACTTCAGTTCATCTCGAGTAATCTCAGATGTTCTACCAAAGGTTGCCATGGCTTCTGGTTCTAAACGTGATAATGGAACCTTCAACGATTTAAATAACTTACGTTGAAAGTATTCCATATTTTCGTTCGTACTCAGTCCTGGTGCGTTACCGCCGGCTAATGTATCAACTTCTGTTGACCTTTCACCACCACGACGAGGGAACCAAAAATCCTCTGTCATTGTTAACATCTTACGAGAATCAGTAATCTGTCCTGAATCTGAATTATACTGTAACTTATTCTTATGTCGAGCCATCATATCTCTAAGATACTGCTCTGCCTTATTCTTAGGCAAGTTACCTACATCAATATAAAAAATTCTTCTTTCTGGTGCTCTTGTTAACGTATAAATTACAACAGCATCTTCTAACATTCTCAACTGATTTAAAGCTTTACTTGCCGGATGTAAATGAGATAGTACTAAACTATTATTCTCATTCATCAATCCTGATGTTACTCTGGCAATTGCATCTTTAGCAACTTTAATTCCAGATGTACTACTTGACGGCGAACTTCCTCCACCGCTTGTACTATTCTGAAAACCGCTTTCTGAGTACATATAATACTCATTCTTAACTTTCTTAACAGGTATTCCTGAATGTTTATCTTTACCTTTCTTATCAACTTCTCGTATTAACTTTAACTTACGAGGGTCAACATATCTTAATTCGAGTACACCCTTCTTCACATCTTCAGGATCAATTATAATATGATAATTCAATCTACCGTCTACATAGAACTTGCTAAACATATCATAAGCATTATTTGTAAAATCAAACAATGCAAGAATAGAATCAAACTCTTTAATAATAGACTTTTTAACTTTGTCTGATAATTCTGTTTCGCCTAATGCTATATCAACAACTCTATCATTTGTGTCAACACTAATGGCTTCGTTAACTATATCATCAACAGCCTGATTAATCTCAGGTTGCATTGCCATTGAACGATATTTAGTAATAAGGTCGGATTCTGTTTTAGCAGACCCTTCCATATCTAATATCGTATTATAAAATCCACCAAGCGCATTACCAACGGTAATCGCTCCATCATCGTTAGAGGGTTCTGCGAAACTGACTGGTAAGCTAGTCTCCTCTTCTGCCCTCTTTATGTCAAAGCCAAAAATTTTCAAAATATCATCCTATATTAATTATGTAGTTGGAATTCCAGTGTTTCCTTCTACTCTCCACATATCGTAAGCAAAGGTTACACCGAATTCTTGTATCTGGTCGTTAGTTGACCAATCCATCGCAATCTGATCTGTGGTTGTTGGGTATAAACCTTCAAATACATATGTACGTAAGGCATCCCCGTTTTTACTATATTGCGTTATTAGCGCGTTTGATTTATAATCTTGAGGTAATGCTCTTGTGTTACTATCATGAGAGTTGATTGCATTCAACCAAGCCTCAATTGAGTTACGAACTAAGAAATCCTCATCGTTGATAACTGATACTGTCCAATCTGCAAATTTTCTGTCTCCGGCGTAATTAATCTGTCTTCCAAAATATGGAACAGTGAACGAACCTACCGTAGAGGCAGGCAGTCCAGCTGTCTTAATCATGAAAGGTGATTTAAAGTCTGCGCTCGGGTCAACAGGGTTTAGGATTTGCACTTGGAATAGATTAGCTCGAGCACCACCACCAGTTAACTGGGATTTGAACTCATTTATGTTAAACGCCATTCTTATTCTCCTTTATTTAAAAATTATTTATACTGTTAGAGCGAACCAACAATTTCTTCAAACTCAACACCAGATCTTGTAGCAACAAAGGTTAACTCAATCACATTGATTGAACGTGCAGGCTTAATAAAGATATTAGCTCTGAACTTACCTGAGTCAATTACTGACGGTGTATTTACCGTTTCATCAGATACTACTCTGAAATCAACAATACCTCTTTTACCTTGAATGTCTCTTAAGAATGGTTCTACAATTCCTTTAAATTGAGCTTGAGTAAACTCGTCGTTCAATTCGAAGAGGAATGATTCCGCGGCGTTAGCAATTGCCTTCTCTACAGCAATAAACAATCTTCGTACGTTTAAACTATCAAACGCGCTGTTTTGACCAAATCCTGTTTTATCACCAAATAGAACAATTCCTTGACCTACCTGAGACATAACTGGATTAATTTCGTTACTGTATAACTGATCTCTTTGAGCCTTATTAGGATTAAAAGCAAGTTTTACAACGTTCTTAATTACACCTTTACGGAATCCTGCTGGACTTTCAAAAGGTTCAACTCTTGAAGCAAGTCCTGCGATATCACCGTTAAGTGGAGTGTATCTGTATACATCATTGTATCTGTCGTATCTGTATTTGTAACCAGAGTCAATTACTGAGTAAGAAGAACTAGGCAAAGAATTTCTAAATGCAATTACATTTGACAATTTCTGTTCTGTTTTGCTTTCGTCAACAACGTCTGATTTAGCAGGCGAGATAAACGCGATTGCGTCTTTTCTGTAATCTGCAATATTTGAAATAAGGTACGTAGCTACATTACCAGCATCGTCTGATTTACCACCTAATACGAATGAAACATCAATTTCATTTGAAGATTTGAATAAATCATAACCACCAGCAAGATCAGATAATGTTGCTAGTGATTCTGTTCTGCCGTCTGAACCTAATGCCAATGATTCGTATTCTGAAGTTTGAGCTTCAAAATGCGTTGTATTAGCAACTTTGACCCAGCCTGATTCTTGAGCAATTACTTCTTTATAGTAATTTGTTTTACCACTTGAAAGTTTTGCGCCAACAGATGTTGATACATCACTGTAGATTTCGACTGCAGCCCCTTTAGTACCAGTGATCTTACCATCTTCATCTAATACTGCGATATGATAGTTAGCAGCGGCTGGTGCTTTACCAAACATGCTTGAGTATGCCCACTTCCTTGTGATAGAAAGTTTGCTAAGATCAGTTTCTGCTAATAAGTATGAACCTTCAAATGCTAGGTCGTAATTATAGGCAGCAATGTTAACTGTGTTCGCTGTTATTTCGCCAGCTGAATCTCTCCATTCTTCAGTAATGGTGCTGACAGTTAATTCTTGATAACCAACTGAACTGTTACCAATTACAAAGATATCACCTGACTCAACGCCTGTGACTCTGTTAGCTGGTGCAATTTCAAATGTGGTTGTGCTTGCGTTAAATGCAATTGTTTGTGCGGTTGCTTGTATTTCTGAGTTAGCGCCTGTAATTCTTGTTGCGGGTATATCTGCAACTGCTGCTACTGAACTTTCAAAATCACTACCTTTAACATATGCTACTTCTAATGAATTACCTAATTCACCAGGGTATAATGCATCAAACGAACCAAATGTATGTAATGCAGTGTTTGCATTAGTTGTATCGGAAGCGGTTGCTGCTGCTGCGCCATTGTCGGCACGTGCTACCCAAAGGGCATTTGCATATGAAAGATAATCTGCTGCTACAAAGAACGTTTCATAGTTATCATCATCGGGCGTACCGAATCTGTTAACTAATTCATTCTCTGAAGAAACAAGTACTGCTTCACCTACAGGACCCCATCTAAACACGCCAGCGATTGCTGCAGGTGGTGTTGCGATGGCAGGTACCGATGCTGATGCGTCCACCTCTCGAACAATTACGGAAGGACTTACGGAAA
>Ga0209603_1003963_pt1 | contig 12628 bp, 10 predicted proteins | sample COGITO_mtgs_1206_FD_184812 | JGI IMG/M metagenome (GOLD analysis project Ga0209603, IMG submission 184812) | Pelagic marine microbial communities from North Sea - COGITO_mtgs_120607 (SPAdes) (version 2) | ecosystem: Environmental > Aquatic > Marine > Epipelagic ... | reverse complement strand
AAGTCCGGCGTGTCTACCAATTCCACCACTCGAGCATTTGATTGGTATAGAGCGAAAGACGGGATTTGAACCCGCGACCCTCACCTTGGCAAGGTGATGCTCTACCCCTGAGCTACTTTCGCATGGGATGGCAAAGGTAAAATAAATTTTAAATTTTGTCGACTTTTTTCAAGAATTTACACCTCCTTTTTTCCGCCCAATCGTCGCTTAATGCTATTGAGTTTCATCAGTGCTTCAACGGGCGTGAGCGTATCAATGTCTAAGTCAGTGATTTCATCACGTAATTCCTCTAACAATGGGTCGTCTAGGTTGATGAAGCTGAGTTGCATTTCGTGCTGATCTTTCTGCAAAGCTTCTTTACGATCTTCTTCTTGATGGCTTTTTTCTAAGAAACCAAGCTTTCGTTCCGCCGTTTTGACGACTTGTGTAGGCATTCCGGCCATTTTAGCCACATGAATCCCAAAACTGTGTGCACTTCCACCAGGAGTGAGTTTGCGTAGAAATAAGACGCTGTCTTTTAACTCTTTTACCGAAACATTGAAGTTTTTAATTCGTTCAAAACGATGTTCCATTTCGTTAAGTTCGTGGTAGTGTGTAGCAAAGAGTGTTTTGGGCTGGGCGGGGTGTTGGTGCAAATATTCGGCGATGGCCCATGCAATAGAGATTCCGTCATAGGTCGAGGTGCCTCGGCCAATTTCGTCCAATAAGACCAAACTATTGGGAGTGATATTATTTAATATGGCAGCCGACTCGTTCATTTCTACCATAAAGGTCGATTCGCCAAGAGAGATATTATCACTTGCCCCAACGCGGGTAAAAATATTGTCTACGATGCCCATTTCAACGGCTGTTGCAGGCACAAAACTTCCCATTTGTGCGAGGATGGTAATCAGAGCTGTTTGACGTAGTAAGGCAGATTTTCCAGACATATTGGGGCCAGTAATCATGATGATTTGTTGCTCCTCACGGTTAAGGAAGACGTCATTTGCAATGAAGGCTTCCCCAGCAGACAATTGCTGTTCAATGACTGGATGACGCCCTTTTGAAATACGCAATGTGGTGCCTTCCATTAATTGTGGGCAGCAATAGTTGTGTTTTTTAGCCAAGAGTGCAAAACTTTGTAAGCAATCGATTTGCGCCAAAGCGACCGCATTTTGTTTCAATTCCCCCAAGCTCTTTTGAAGAGAGGCAAGTAGTTGCTGATAAAAATTGAGTTCCAATTGCTGGATCTTGTCTTCTGCTCCTAAAATTTTGGTTTCATACTCTTTGAGCTCTTCAGTGATATAGCGCTCTGCATTCACTAACGTTTGTTTGCGGGTCCAGCGATCAGGAGCTTTGTCTTTGTGCGTATTGCGTACTTCTATATAGTAGCCGAAAACATTGTTGAAGGCAATTTTTAATGAAGGTATACCCGTGGCTTCTGTTTCGCGTTCCAACATGGCATCTAAGTGGGCTTTTCCAGAATTGAGTAAGACCCTTAATTCGTCTAGGTCTGCCGAATAGCCATCGGCAATAAAATTCCCTTTCGATGTCGCTACCGGCGCATCTTCTTTTAACGTTTTTGCTATTGTTTCGCGCAACTGGGTGCAGGGTGGAAGCTGTTGTGCTTTTGCCTTTAATTCGTTTTCGCTGCTTTCTTCGAGCAGCGATTTTAAGGCGATGCTTTCCTCCAGGGATTGCTGTAATAAAATCAACTCGCGTGGGCTTATTTTTTGCGTGGCAATCTTGGCCATTAAGCGTTCGATGTCTCCAATTTTATTTAAGTGGAGACGCAGTTTTTCGCTCGTATTTTGGTCCTTTAAAAATGCACGTACAATGGCATGCCGATCTTCAATGGTTTCTCTCGATTTCAAGGGGAAACTTACCCAATGACGCAATAATCTACCTCCCATGGCGGTTGCTGTATGATCGATCACATCGATCAAAGCAACTCCTCCAATGGAAGTAGAATAGAGTAACTCAAGATTACGGGCCGTAAAACGGTCAATGCCCAAATAGTCATCGCTCGCTATTTTTTGAATACCACTGATGTGCTCTAACCTGGTGTGTTGCGCTTCCGACAGATAGTGTAGGACAGCTCCTGCACAAATAATACCTTCAGTATAATTTTCAAGACCAAAGCCTTTTAGGTTTTTGGTTTGGAAGTGCTGGTTCAAGCTTTCTTCCGCAAAGGCATATTGGAACACCCAGTCTTCTTGAAAAAAGGGGTTTAATTCAGCACCGAAGTGGGTTTGAAATTGATTTTTTAAAGGTTTGGGCACCAGAACTTCTGCGGGTTGAAATTTTTGTAGAAGTTGATTGACGTGAGATAGGTTCCCTTGGCTCACCATAAAATCTCCGGTAGAAATATCGAGAAAGGCCACCCCCCAATTTTTCTTTCCTTCAATGAGGGCGGCCAGGTAATTGTTTTTCTTCTGCTCCAAGACATCATCGTTTAACGCCACACCTGGGGTAACCAATTCGGTTACGCCTCGTTTGACAATGGTCTTGGTCATTTTTGGGTCTTCCAATTGATCGCAAATAGCGACCCGACAACCCGCTTTAACCAATTTAGGTAAATAGGTGTTTAGGGAATGATGGGGAAAACCGGCCAATTCTGTTTCACTGGTGCTTCCGGCACCGCGTTTGGTTTGAATGATTCCGAGTATTTTTGCTGCCTTCACGGCATCGGCCCCAAAGGTTTCGTAAAAATCACCTACGCGAAACAATAACAAGGCATCCGGATACTTGGCCTTGATCTGGTTGTATTGTTTCATTAAGGGGGTTTCTTTCGCTTGTTTGGCCAAAGGATTTTCTTTAGTGGTGTACTTGCGAATATAACCCTTATTTTTACAGCATGAAACCCTTCGAATAGGATTTGAACAGTATGAAAAACCGAAAATTAAAAAACAGCGAGTTAGGACGTAAGTCAACTGAAGAGGCCATGCAAGCTCCAAGGACGCCTCTGATTATAATACTTGATAACATCCGGAGCTTGAATAATATTGGCTCTGTTTTCCGCACTGCCGATGCATTTTTGATTGAAAAAATATACCTCTGTGGGATCACCGCCACCCCGCCACACAAAGATATTCATAAAACGGCTCTTGGAGCCACAGATTCTGTTGTCTGGGAATACCGCGAAGACGCCGTCGAACTTGTGAAAGCTTTAACGCAACAGGGTTTAGAGGTACACGCCATTGAACAAGCAGAAGGAGCAACATACTTAAATGAGTATTCGCCAACATTAGGGGGCAAAACAGCTTTCGTTCTAGGGAACGAGGTCAAAGGTGTGCAACAAGCGGTGGTAGAAGCAGCTGGAAAAGTGATTGAAATACCGCAAGAGGGCGCAAAGCATTCCCTCAATATAGCCGTAACAACTGGAGTAGTATGTTGGGATTTTTACCAAAAGTTAATGGCGAAAAAACGCTAAAAGTAGGGGGTAGAAATCTTCAGGCCGTTTCACGAAATCTACCGCAGTTAAATCGAGTTCTACGTAGTCTAGTGCGGTTGTCTTTCTCCATTCCTTGTAGCCGTTTTCAAGACTGTTCAAATAGGCTGGAGCAATGCTTTGTTCAAATGCTCGCCCACGCTGTTTAATATTGTACAAAGCCTGGGAAACTGTTTGCTGTAATAAAAGTACTAGATCGGGTTTTGGTTGCGCATGGGTGAGGTTGAAGTATTTCTTTTGGTAAGCATCAAAGTCTTTTTTGGAAAGGTTTTTTGATGCAAACAACAAGGACTTTTCCAGACTATAGTCGGCTATAACGGGTAGTTTCATTTCTTCCGAAAAAAACGGATTATACTGGTTTATACGTTCCTCCAAAAAAGCTGTTTCAACCAAAAGGGCGAAGGTTTTAGGATCTTTGTAAAAGTCGGCTAAATAGGGATTGTCATAAAAACGCTCCAACAATAGTCGACCTTTTACCGCCTCGTTGAGTCGATGGGCAAAAGCCGTTTTCCCTGCTCCAATGGTTCCTTCGATTGCAATAAAATCCTTCTTTTTTGGTAAGATGAGTTTTTTGCTAAGTTGAATCAATTCGGCTTCGTCTTCACAATTTTGATTCAATTCATCGATGGTTTGAGCAAAGAGCGGATGCATAAAGTCACCAGCAATTTCAGTTAGGGGAGTTAAAATGAATTTCCGTTGTTTAATCCGTGGATGAGGAAGTGTTAGGAAGGCTGTGTCGAGGACTTTATTTTTATAAAAAAGAATATCGAGGTCAATGGTTCTTGCTTGGTAACCTTCTGCTTCAGTACGTTTTCTTCCCAAAAAAGTTTCAATGGCTAAGAGTTCGGTCAATACTTCATCTGGCGAAAGAGTGGATGTCACACCCAAGCAAGCATTGAAAAAAGGACTGCTTTCAAAGCCCCAAGGCGGGGTTTCGTATACGTTAGAAATGCATTGAATGGAACCAATGCGGTATTCAATCAGTCCTACGGCGAGTTGTAAAAACGCCATTCGATCACCCATATTACTGCCCAAGGAAAGATAAATCATTTGCTTTTTCTGTGGGTCAAAAATACGTAAATCACTCAGAGCAGGGAAGTGATCTTAGTTTTTTTGAATGATCGCTGCCAGGGAATCTGCTACTGGAATGTGTGCTTCAATGTTTCGTATTCTTCGAAGACTACTGGGGTGAGTGCTCAAAATTTCGGGGGGTGTTTTTCCTTCTGAAGCGGCCTGCATTCTCCACCATAATTCAGCAGCTTCCTTAGGTTCATAACCCGCTATGGTCATCAACTCTAATCCAATTCGATCGGCTTCCGTTTCGTGTTTTTTGCTAAAAGGGAGGACACCAGAAACTTGATTTCCAATGCTATAAGCCATTAAAATCTTCTTTTGCTTGTCTTCGGTTTTGTTTTCAACAGATTTCCCCACCAAATAGTCTAGTCCAAGTTTAGCCCTGTTTGCACTCATGCGTTGTGCTCCGTGATCGGCCAATGCATGGGCAACTTCATGCCACATGATGGCGGCAATTCCGGCCTCTGTCTTAGCAGTGGCCAAGATGCCTGTATAAAAGACAATCTTTCCTCCGGGCATACACCAAGCATTGCGTTGCTCATTCTTTACCAAATTGTATTCCCAAGCATAGTCTTTGAGAAAAGTGGAATTACCTTTAAGACGAAAATAGGCTTCTGCAGCAGCTGTTATTTTTTCCCCTACCCGCTTAATTTGCTTGCTTTCGTCAGTGTTTTCTACTACTTCATTTTCTTCAAGAAAGGAAGAGTACTCTTTAAAGCCAAAGGGAATACAGTTTTATTTCCACAAAAATTGAATGTTTTTTTTCCGGTGTATTGATTAACTTTGCATGAAGTGAATAGGAAGAGGAGGCAGAATAGATAGGTGAATTGTTTCATGATTTGGTTGTTTGAGCTTCTTCCAAAGTTAATTATTTTGAAGATAAAGCGTCTTTCTTTGTAACATATTGAATGATTTATCGCCTAATGAGTATAATAAACAAATAATCATGAATTTTTTAAAGAGTTTTCTAGCATCGATCTTGGGTACTGTTGTTGCCTTTATTTTTATGGGGATTGTTTTTTTCATGGCCATCGCAGGAATTGCTTCCGCCTTTGGGTCAGAAGAAACCATTAAGGTTGACATTCGCGAAAACAGTATATTGGAATTGGACTTAGATCTTTCTGTTTTGGACAATGTTGCTGCCACCCAAGAGTTTGAACAAGTTCTTGGTTTAGGGAATGACGTCTTGAAATTCAATAATGTCATTGCAGCCATTAAAAAGGCTGCCAAAGATGAAAACATAAAAGGAATTGATCTGCAAAGTCAGTTTCCATCAATGGGTTGGTCGCAAGCACAAAGCATACGTAAAGCCTTGAATGAATTTAAAGCAGAAGGAAAATTCATCTATTCTTACGGTGATTATTATTCCCAAAAAGGATATTACCTGGCGTCTGTTTCTGATTCCATTTTTTTAAACCCGCTAGGGGGAATGGAGTTTAAAGGCCTGGCGGCAGAAGTGCTCTACTACAAAGACTTCCAAGATAAATATGGCTTTAAAATGGAGGTTGTTCGTCACGGAAAATACAAAAGTGCTGTAGAACCTTATTTGGAAAGCGAAATGAGTGTAGCCAATCGCACTCAAATTCAATCCTTACTCAACTCTATATGGGGAACAGTGAGTGAAGAAATTGAAACTTCTCGTTCATTGTCTGCCGCAAAATTAAAATCAATTGCAGAAGAGTTAACCGCTAGCCTCCCTGAAAATGCGATGGAAGTTGGCTTAATTGACGGTGTGATTTATGAAAGTGATTATGACGCAAAATTGAAAACTGCACTTGGTTTAGAAGAAGACAATAAAATTAGGAAAGCAGATTTGAATCAGCTAACAGGTGGCAATGGATTGTATAAAAAAGGAGTGCGTGAACGCATAGCTGTTATTTATGCACAAGGTCCTGTTTTATATGGTGAAGGTACAGAATACATTATTGGCCAAGAAGTCTTTTTAGATGCCATTCAAGACGCAGTAGATAACCGCCGAGTAAAAGCCATTGTATTGCGAATTGATTCCCCAGGTGGAAGTGCATTGAGTTCTGATATCATTTGGAATGCCTTGATGAAAGCGAAAGAGAAAAAACCTTTGGTGGTTTCCATGGGGAATGTAGCGGCATCTGGAGGGTATTACTTGGCTGTAGCCGGAGATGAAATTTATGCCAATGATTTAACCATTACAGGTTCTATTGGTGTTTTTGCCACGGTTCTCAATGCCAAACAATTCACCGAATCGATAGGGATCAACGCCCAGCATGTTATGACCCACAAAAACGCTTTAGGTTTTAGTCTCTTTGAGGCTCCGTCTGGCGAATTCCGTGCGAGTATTAAAGAAGGAATTGAACATGTCTACGAAACCTTTAAAGAACGCGTTGCTGAGGGAAGGAATATGACAATGGAAGAAGTGGAGACCATCGCCCAAGGACGCGTATGGACTGGAAAACAAGCTTTAGAAAATGGCTTGGTCGATGGTTTAGGTGGTTTAGAGCAAGCGCTTGAAGCCGCTGCACGTTTGGCAGAACTCGAAGAATATAACATAACTTCTTACCCAAAAATAGACCCAGAATTCGATGACTTTTTATCGGTTATGGGACCTTTTGGAAGTATTCAAGAGCAGTTAATGGAGAATTACCCCAAAGAAATTCAGGCTTTTTTAACTAGCTTAACACAAAAAACTGAGCGACCCGGTATTGAAATTCGCTTACCCTACACGGTGGAAATAAAATAGCGCATGACGTTAACTGACAGGGCACTCGCACAAAAGATTTATCTCTATTTGGCGGCATTGTTCATCACATCTTTGGTGGTGTCCAACCTCATTTTTCAAAAGTTTTTCTACTGGTATCCCGTGGATGTATCTGTGTTTGGGATTCGCTTATTTGAACTTTCGGTTGGAATTTTGCCCTATCCAATTACCTTTTTGATTACTGACTTAATTTCAGAAATCTATGGTCAAAAGCGTGCCAATCAAGTGGTCGTCGCTGGGATCTTTGCCTCTTTTTTTTCCATTGGTATTTTACTATTAGCTGGTATGGCTCCGGCCATGGCTTCTTCCCCAATAGATGACGCCACCTTTGCCAGTGTTTTTTCCTTGTCACCCTTGGCGGTTTTAGCTTCCATGATTGCTTATTTGTTTGCCCAGTTTATTGATATCCGTATTTATCATTTTTGGAAAAATTTAACCCAAGGCAAACAGCTGTGGTTACGGAATAATTTTTCCACCTTTGCCTCACAAATAATCGATTCGGCTACCGTTATTGTCTTGCTCTGTTTGTTTGGCGTTTTGCCATGGAGTTTGTTTTGGGGATTGTTTGTGTCAAGCGTGCTATTTAAAGTTCTGATTGCCGCAATTGATACACCTTTTTTATATTTGTTCGTTGGACTCTTTAGAAAAAAGTTTTCCCTAGCGGTAGGAGAAGAAATACATTTAGATTAATCATGGAAGAAAATACAGCTGTTCGCATCAATAAATATCTCAGTGAAATTGGCTACTGTTCACGAAGAGCAGCTGACAAGCTAATCGATGCTGGTCGCATTACCGTTAATGGAAATCCTGTTGAAATGGGGATGAAGGTGACCAAATCAGATTTGATCGCTGTTGATGGGATTTCGGTGGATCAAAAAGGAGATGCGCCAGTTTATATCGCCTTCAATAAACCGGTGGGCATTGTTTGTACAACAGATACACGCGTGGAAAAAGATAATATCATTGACTTTATTAATTTCCCAACGCGAATTTTCCCCATTGGTCGTTTAGATAAACCTTCTGAGGGACTCATTTTCTTAACCAACGATGGCGACATTGTAAACAAAATTTTACGTGCGCGCAACCAACACGAAAAAGAATATGTGGTTACAGTAAACAAGCCCATTACCCAAGAATTTATTGATAAAATGGGACAGGGAGTGCCTATTTTAGATACTGTAACGCGTCCTTGTGAAATCAAGCAAACCCATAAAAAGGAATTTAAAATTATTCTTACTCAGGGCTTGAATCGACAAATTAGACGGATGTGTGAGTACCTTGAATACCGAGTGGTAACACTAAAACGCACACGAATCATGAATGTCGGATTAGATGTTCCCGTTGGTAAATGGCGTAATCTCACCAAAGCAGAATTGACTGAAATTAACCGCATGGTAGAAGATTCAGCAAAAACGCAAGATGTTTAATGGGTGGCTATTGCTACTACTAATCCCTCGTTTGAGCGTACATTAAACACGGTATCATCTTCAAAGATGAAGTATTGCCCTTTGATGCCTTTTAAGATGCCAGTATAATTTTCGACCTTAATTAGATTTAAACTTTTTACTTTTTCAGGATAACGTTCCACAGGAAAAGGAAGCGTGAGAATGCTTTCATCCTGAACGATATAAGGTTTCAGCTCCTTGGGTAAGGCATCGATGGCTTTGTTGCGTTCTTCATGCCAATCGATATCGGGAACCGCTTGAAATTGAAGCATTTTTCGCCAATTTGTTTTGTCTGAAAAATGCTCTTTTAGTGCTACTTCTCCTACACCAGCGAGGTAACGATTAGGAACTTCTAGCAAGGCTAAAGCTTGATGCGCTCCTTGGTCAATCCATCGGGTAGGCACCTGTGTTTTACGCGTAATGCCAACTTTTATATGACTCGAAAGCGCTAAATACACTATGTGTGGCTGGAGCTGCACTCTCTTCTCATAGGCCAGGTCCCGGTCTTCAATGTCTAAGTGTGCTTTACTTAGTTCCGGACGCATGATCCAATCGCCTGCTTGCGGGCTTTCAAAAAAACAATTTTTACAAAATCCCTGCCTAAAAATTGCCTCGGTTCTTTTGCAGTTTAAACATTCATATCCTTTGTGTGACAATGAAATTGTTTTGTTGATACATTGGTTCATGTGAAGGAATTGACCTGATAGATTCAAGTAATAATTGATCTCTTGACTTATTTCGGTTTGCATTTTTTGGAGAACTCCTGTAAACATATCGCGGAAAGGATTAATTTTATGCTAAAGATATATATTCTATGCCTTTCCCCTTATTCAATTCCATAGCTTCTTGGTTTTTAAAAAAGCGTATTCATCAAATTGACCTTTTTTTAAGGTATCCCAATGAAGTGCAACAAGAAGTCCTTCAAGATTTGCTTGGCTTTGCTCACAAGACTAAGGTAGGGTCTACCCACGATTTTGGTTCCATTCATCGGTATGAAACTTTTGCAGAACGCGTTCCTATTGTAACCTATGAAGACATTGCAAGCGATATCGATGCAAGTAGAAATGGTGCCCAAAATTTATTTTGGCCAACACCTATAAAATGGTACGCAAAATCAAGTGGAACGACCAATGCCAAAAGTAAATTTATTCCAATGAGTGTCGAAGCTCTGGAAGATTGCCATTACAAGGGAGGTAAAGACATGCTGTCTCTTTATATTAACAATAACCCTGAAGCACAACTGTTTACAGGGAAGGGTTTGCGTATGGGGGGGAGTCAAGAAATGTACCAAAATGCACACAGTTCTTTTGGAGACTTATCGGCGATTATGACCGAAAACCTTCCCTTATGGGCTGAGATCAATACTACACCCAGCTTAAACGTTTCGTTAATGGCAGAATGGGAAGCTAAGCTAGCGGCAATGGTTATGGAGTGTTCGAAGGAAAATGTCACCAGTTTGGTTGGTGTACCTTCTTGGATGTTGGTGCTGCTTCACAAAATATTGGGAGCATCACCAGATAAAAAGCTAAGTGATATCTGGCCAAATCTTGAAGTCTATTTCCATGGCGGAGTAAGTTTCCGTCCTTATCAAAATCAGTATGAAGCTCTTTTTGAGGGGCAAAAGGTTAAGTATTACGAAATATATAATGCTTCTGAAGGCTTTTTTGCCATTCAAGATCAAAATGATTCTGACGAATTATTGCTTATGCTAGATTATGGTATTTTCTATGAATTCATTCCTCTTGGAGAGAGCGATAACGCCATTATTCCGCTGGATAACGTTCAATTGGGGGTTCACTATGCACTTGTCATAACAACCAACGCTGGTTTATGGCGCTATAAAATTGGCGATGTAATACGCTTTACTTCCTTGTCTCCCTATCGCATTCAAATTACCGGGAGAACCAAGCATTACATCAATGCATTTGGCGAAGAATTGGTGGTTGAAAATGCAGATCGGGCAATTGCTCATGCGGCCAAGCATTGCGGTGTTGAGGTGTTGGACTATACTGCTGCTCCTGTTTTTATGCAGGATACAACCAGAGGCGGTCACGAATGGGTGATTGAGTTTCTTTTTCCACCATCAGATATAGAGCAATTCACATGTGCCTTAGACGCTGAAATTCAGCAATTAAATTCTGATTATGAAGCCAAAAGATACAAAAGTTTGACCATGCAGCTTCCTACAATACATATTGCTAGAAAAGGACTTTTTTACGATTGGCTGGAGGTGAAAAAGAAGTTGGGGGGGCAACATAAAGTCCCTCGCCTGTCTAATGACCGTGAATTGCTTGAAATTTTACTCGAAATGAATGCCTAGGAAACAGCTTTAAGCTTAGAAGTGTTTACTTTTTTAAGTTGCCCTTCAGCATATGCTTTGGTGACTTTTAAGGTGGTTTCTTCTCCTCCAGGCATGTCAAACATCGCCTGATTCAAAATGGCTTCACAAAGCGAACGTAATCCTCTTGCCCCTAAATTGTATTCCAATGCTTTATCGACAATAAAGTCCAACGCTCCATTGGTAAATTCTAAGCTTATCCCGTCCAATTCAAACAATTTAACGTATTGCTTGGTTAAAGCGTTTCTTGGGTCTGTTAAAATAGAACGCAAGGTTTCTCTGTCCAAAGGATGCATATAGGTAAGCACTGGTAAACGACCAATGATTTCTGGGATCAAACCAAAGGACTTAACATCTTTCGGGTTAATATATTGTAAAAGGTTGTCTTTGTCAACCTCTTCTGTGGTATTGGCCATTTTGTATCCAATGGCTTGTAAATTAAGTCGTTTATTGATTTCTCTTTCGATTCCGTCAAAGGCACCTCCTGCAATAAAGAGAATGTTGGAGGTGTCGACTTCTATAAATTTTTGATCGGGATGCTTGCGTCCGCCCTTTGGGGGAACATTGACAACAGTTCCTTCCAGTAGTTTCAGCAGCGCTTGTTGCACTCCTTCTCCCGAGACATCTCTGGTGATAGATGGGTTATCACTTTTGCGCGCAATTTTATCGATTTCATCAATAAAAACGATTCCTTTCTGTGCGTTTTCCAAATCATAGTCAGCGGCTTGTAGGAGGCGTGTCAAAATACTTTCAACATCTTCTCCAACATATCCAGCTTCCGTTAAAATGGTTGCATCCACAATGGCAAGCGGCAGCTGAAGCATTTTGGCAATGGTTTGCGCCAATAAAGTCTTTCCTGTTCCTGTTTGACCAACCAAAAGGAGGTTACTTTTTTGAATTTCAATTTCCTCGTCAATTTGAGGATTCAAAATTCGCTTATAGTGATTGTATACCGCTACAGACAAAACTTTTTTAGCATCATTTTGCCCAATAACAAACTGGTCCAAAAAGGATTTAATTTCTTTAGGAGGTTTTAGTTCGAATTTGGAAGCTTCAGTAATTGATTCCGAACTTTCTTCCTCCACAATTCCATGTGCTTGAGCAATACATCGATCACAGATGTGTGCATCGAGACCTGCAATCAATAAATCGGTTTGTGGTTTTGCTCTACCGCAAAAGGAACAGGTTAATTCTTCTTCGCTCATGGAAAATGGGGGTTATTTTGTCAATACTTCGTCGACCATACCATAGGCTTTAGCCTCTTCGGCTTTCATCCAATAATCTCGGTCGCTGTTCATGGTGATTTTCTCCATGGTTTGACCCGAATGTTTTGCGATGATTTGGTATAACTCGTCTTTGAGTTTTATTATTTCACGTGCGGTTATCTCGATATCTGACGCTTGACCTTGCGCTCCACCAAGTGGTTGGTGAATCATTACGCGCGAGTGAGGAAGCGCTGTACGCTTTCCTTCTTGGCCAGCACACAACAAAACAGCTCCCATAGAAGCCGCCATTCCGGTACAAATTGTAGCAACATCTGGTGTGATGTATTGCATGGTGTCATAAATTCCTAGACCGGCATAAACACTTCCACCAGGCGAGTTAAT
>Ga0209603_1003959_pt1 | contig 12640 bp, 12 predicted proteins | sample COGITO_mtgs_1206_FD_184812 | JGI IMG/M metagenome (GOLD analysis project Ga0209603, IMG submission 184812) | Pelagic marine microbial communities from North Sea - COGITO_mtgs_120607 (SPAdes) (version 2) | ecosystem: Environmental > Aquatic > Marine > Epipelagic ... | reverse complement strand
TAACTGACTTAATGACTTGTAATAATTACTATGCACCTGTAAAGTATCTTCGGTTATTTTGGTGTGGAATGCTGGCGTATATGGAATATGAAAAGGGCCAGTAGCAATTATAACATTCTTAGTTTCTATTTGGCCATTTTTATGTTTTAGAGAGAAACAACCATTGCTATTTCTGGTAACAGATGTAATCAAAGTGTTAAATTGAATTGGAATATTATAATGCGCAACATAAGACTCAAAATAGTGTGCAACGTCTTTTTTGTTAGGATAATAACCAGTAGGCGCATCAAATTCAAGACCAGGAAGATGGTTGTATTCTGTTGGAGTAAACAACTTTAATGAGTCCCAACGATTTAGCCAAGACGCACCAATCCTGTCACTCCCATCTACAATTAAAAAGTCTTTCTTAGATCGATTTAAATGGTATGCCATAGACAAACCGGATTGTGCTGCTCCAATTATAACATATTCCAACATTTCAGGTCTTTTGGTTAAAATTAGAATGCAATTAAGAAATGCAAATTTACAAAAAACAAACAAGAATAAAGAAGGGTCTTAAAATCAAACAAAAATAGCCACTAATAAATACTGTTCTAATCTCAAAACAACAAGGCTAATTAATCATAATTTGATCATTTAATGAAAGTTGTTTTAACAAATAAATACGAAGAAAAAACAGCATCTAAAAACTATTAAAAAAAGATATTTCATCAACATTAGAAACGAAATAAACTTGAGTTGTTTGAATAGGGGGATTGCACTTATTTTAGATACATTTTTGTACCTTGGTAAGCTAGTAGAAATTCGTGTTTGTTTAACACGATAGAAACAACAAAAACCTGATTTACAAAAAACAACGAACATGAGAAACTATATTATAATTGGTGGATCTTCTGGAATTGGTGAAGGAATCGTCAATTTACTTGAGCAAGAAGAAGCTACTGTTTTAGCTACCTACAATAACAACGAAAAACAGGACAGGAATAAGATTAGATATCTACAATTTGACGCTCTTAATGACACCTTAAATCTTGATGATTTACCAGATGAAATTCATGGCTTAGCTTATTGCCCTGGAACAATTAATTTAAAACCATTTCATCGATTTACAGACGAAGACTTCATAGAGGACTTTAAAATTCAAGTACTTGGCGCAACCAAAATAATAAAACAATTGCTACCAAAACTTAAAAAAAGCAAAGAGGCCTCCATAGTCTTATTCTCAACTGTGGCAGTTCAATTTGGCTTCAACTTCCATTCTCAAGTTTCAATCTCTAAAGGAGCCATAGAGGGGCTTACAAGATCTTTAGCATCAGAGTTGTCACCAAACATTCGAGTAAATGCAATTGCACCAGCTTTAACCAATACAAGTTTAGCTGGAAAACTGTTAAACACGCCAGAAAAATTGAGTTTTCACGCTGAAAAAAATCCATTAAAAAAAGTTGGAGAAGCGAAAGATGTCGCGCAAGCTGCTGTCTTTTTACTGTCCGAAAAAGCATCTTGGATAACCGGTCAAATACTTCACGTAGATGGTGGATTTTCTAATATAAAACAATAAGCATCGTTTTAACAGCTCGTTTATTACATGAAAATACTACTCACAGGTGCTACAGGATACATTGGTAAAAGAATACTCCCCTTACTTGTAAGCAAAGGGCATCATGTTGTTTGTTGTGTAAGAGATAAAACTAGATTTAATCCTCCTGAATCTTTAAAGGCAAACATCGCTATTCTCGAAGTGGATTTACTAGATACAGTATCACTCTTAAAAATCCCAAACGATATTGACATTGCCTATTACCTAGTTCACTCTATGTCAACATCAGAAAACTATAAATCGTTAGAGGAAAGCTCAGCTAAAAACTTTAGAGAACGGCTATCTGCTACGAATGTCAAACAAGTCATTTATTTGAGTGGTATAGTAAATGAAAAGAACTTATCTAAACATTTACAATCAAGAAAAACGGTTGAAGATGAGCTTGCAAGAGGAAGCTACAATCTAACCACTTTTAGAGCAGGAATAATAGTAGGGTCAGGAAGCGCATCTTTTGAAATAATGAGAGACCTAGTGGAAAAACTCCCCGTTATGATTACGCCAAAATGGCTCTTAACAAAATGCCAACCTATAGGAATCGCTGATGTTCAACGATTTTTAATTGAGTGTATTGGGGAAAAAGAAACATACAATCGCAATTTTGACATTGGCTCAGCTAAAGTTTTATCCTACAAAGAGATGCTTTTAGAGTTTGCCAATGTTAGGAATTTAAACCGTAAAATATGGACAGTACCAGTAATGACTCCTAAACTGTCCTCTTATTGGCTCTATTTTGTAACCTCTACATCCTACAAACTAGCTAAATCTTTAGTCGAGAGCATGAAAGTTGAAGTTACTTGCCGAGACAATGAAATCAATACGATTTTAAATATTAAACCAATCTCCTACAGAGAAGCGCTACAAAAAGCATTTGAAAATATAAAGAGCAATGAAATTGCATCTAGTTGGAAAGACTCTTACTCAAGTAGTGAAACAACTATTAATATTTCAGAATTTATTTCAGTTCCAGAATTTGGATGCTTTAAGGACCGTAGAATAAAAAATGTGAAAAACTTTGACCAATCAATTGAAAAAATCTGGCGTATTGGAGGAGAGACGGGATGGTACCATGGAAACTGGCTTTGGAGAATGAGAGGTGTTTTAGACAAACTGTTTGGTGGAGTTGGACTAAGAAGAGGCCGAACAAATAGAACCACACTTTCAGCTGGAGACTCGTTAGACTTTTGGCGCGTACTATACGCTAACAAAACAGAGGGTAGATTGCTATTATTTGCCGAAATGAAACTTCCCGGAGAAGCTTGGCTTGAATTTAAGATTAAAGACAAAAAATTAATCCAAACAGCTACATTTAGACCTTTAGGTCTAGCCGGAAGACTCTACTGGCTATCTGTATACCCTCTTCATGGGTATATTTTTAACGGGCTACTAAAAGAATTGAGTAGAAGCTACGAGAACTAGAAAATGAAGAAAATTGTATTAATAACAGGCGCAAATGGCATGCTTGCTAAGCATTTAGCAAAGACACTAGAAAAGGACTACTCTATAAGATATTTAACACGAAATGAAAGTGAAAAAGACAAGTTCAAATGGGATATAAAAAAGAAATACATTGACCCAAGAGCACTGAAAGATGTGGATACAATTATACACCTCGCTGGAGCTTCTATTGCAACAAAAAGGTGGCGTAAAAAAAGAAAGAAAGAAATTGCTGCGAGCCGAATTGACAGTGCCTATTTAATACTAAAAGAATTAAATAAACAGAACATCGTTATCAATAAATTCATTTGCGCATCTGCTATTGGATTTTATGGAGCTAAAAATTCTGAGCTAATATATGATGAAGAGACTCCAAATGGAACGGATTTTCTTAGCACCGTTTGTCACAATTGGGAAGGCGCAGCTAAAGCGTTTAAAGTAAGTAAAGTGGCTAAAGAAATAGCGATAGTTAGAATAGGCATTATACTCGACAAAAATGAAGGAGCACTCCAAAAAATAGCATTACCCATCAAATACGGAGTTGGAGCTGGAATTGGATCTGGAAAACAATTTATGCCATGGATTCACATAAAAGACCTTAGTAATCTTTTTAAATTCTTGGTTTACAAGCAAAATGTAACTGGTGTGTTTAATGCCGTAGCTCCTGACCATATAACAAATATAGCGCTAACAAAGTTAATTGCTAAACACTTAAATAGACCTGTATTTTTACCAAACATCCCAAAAATTGTAATGCAAACCCTTTTTGGAGAAATGAGTGCCATACTTTTGTATGGCGCTAGAATATCAGCTCAAAAAATTACAGATGAAGGCTTTCAATTTGAGTTTGAAAACACTGAAAGTGCCATTAAAGATCTCATCTAAAAAAAACAATTAAAAAGGTAAGAATTGTTTATATAATAGAAAAACTACGATTAGATAGGCATCAACTACTAGGCAATAAATTGCAACTCTTTAATTTCAAAGTCTCTCTTACTACCATCAGAAAACTTAAGCAATAACCTACCATTTCTTAAAACACCAATAATAGAAGCATTGAATTGTAAAGCGTCCGTTTGAAATGTATGAATTTCATTAAACCAATACATGTGTTCTAAATAGGATTTAAGTAAACTAGGATACATATTAGCTCTCAACTGAAGATAACGCGCCTCGATTGTTTCACAAAGTCGATCTAATAAATTTTGAACTGGAAAATTGACACCAATAATCTGCTTAAGTGAAGTAGCTTTAGGTAGCTTGAAAAATTCCGTTTGATTTACATTTAAACCTATTCCAACAACAGAATGCTCACAAGATGATTTGTGAATTTGATTCTCAATTAAAATACCAGCAACTTTTTTATTCTCAAAATAAATATCATTGGGCCACTTAATTTTAAAACCAGGCCTAAGCTCATTTAAACAATCGTGAATAGCCAAAGCAATACAGATACTTATATCGTAGGTATTGGATATAGGCAAAAAAATAGGCTTAAGTAAAATGCTAAAAGTTAGAGAAGAAGAAGGCTCAGAAGACCAAATTGCACCAAATTGACCTTTACCTTCAGTCTGATGGTCAGCTAAAACTAGGGTTCCTTCAGGCAACTTATGTGCAACCAAAGACTCCATCAACCATGTATTAGTCGAAGGTAACTCCTGAAAACTGTAATATTTTTTACCAATAAAAAGTGTCTCCATAATCTGCGAATAAAGATAGTAAAAGTCTTAACTTTACTTAATTGAATTTAATAGCTTTGTAGAGTTTAAATTTGAGTAAAAAGCGATATTTTTGCAGGCTAATCAATTACAAAGAATGGACGAGAATAAAAGTTTAAAAATAAAAGCACTTGTTGATGTTATAATTAATGGCATGCAAGAAAAAAAAGCAGAAAATATAAAAGTTATTGATTTAACCGAAATAGATGCTGCTGTGTGCGATTATTTTATAATAAGTAATGCAAATTCAAATACACAAGTAAAAGCAATTGCAGACTCTATCCAAAAAGAAACACTAGAAACATTGGAAGACAAACCTTGGCACAAAGAAGGTACAGAAACATCTGAATGGGTTTTAATGGACTATGTTAACGTTGTAGCCCACATATTCCAAACACCCGTAAGAGATTTTTATGCATTAGAAGAATTATGGGGAGACGCTAAAATAACCTCAATCGAATCAAAAAACTAAGATGGTTAAAAAGAAAAAAAATACAACGTCTAAAACACAAGGCAAACAAACTCAAAAGAAGATAAGTAAGTTACCAAAATTCAATTTTTATTGGATATACGGTATCGTTGTTTTCTTTATGGTTTCCATGTTATTCACCAATGAAATGGGCGCTTTGAGTGTTGAAACAAATCGTCAAACACTTATCCAAGAGTACATAAAAAATAGGGATGTAGCTAAAATCGAAATCATCCAAAATAAAAATATCGCAAAGATATTTATCAAAGAGTCCGCACTCTCCGAGCATCGTCATGAAGCAGTAAGCAAACCACTATTTGGAGAAGGGCTAAACAAAGGACCTCACTACTATATAAAAATTGGGACTTCTGAAGTATTCGAAACAAAAATAGAAGAAGCTCAAGAGAGTTTTCGATTAACTGAAAGTGAACGAGTACAAATATTTTACAACAACGAACAAAGTATATGGGACAGTATTTGGGCTTGGATGCCCTTTATTTTCTTGATTGGGATTTGGTTATTCTTTATGCGTCGAATGAGTGGTGGAGGCGGCAGTGGCCCTGGTTCACAAATATTTAATATTGGTAAATCTCAAGCGCAGCTTTACGACAAAGACACAGAAGTAAAAACAACATTTAAAGATGTAGCTGGACTTGAAGGTGCAAAAGAAGAAGTTCAAGAAATTGTTGACTTTCTCAAAAACCCAAAAAAGTACACCAAACTAGGCGGAAAGATTCCAAGAGGAGCTTTATTAGTAGGACCTCCTGGAACAGGGAAAACACTATTAGCTAAAGCTGTTGCAGGCGAAGCTCAAGTACCTTTCTTTTCTCTTTCAGGCTCAGATTTTGTAGAAATGTTTGTTGGGGTTGGCGCATCTAGAGTGCGTGATCTATTTAAAAAAGCAAAAGACAAATCTCCTGCAATAATTTTTATTGACGAGATTGATGCTATTGGAAGAGCTAGAGGTAAAAATCAAATGACTGGCTCTAACGATGAACGTGAAAATACCCTAAACCAACTGTTAACCGAAATGGATGGATTTGGAACCAACGATCATGTAATTGTTATTGCAGCAACCAATCGGGCAGACATTCTCGACAGAGCCCTAGTTCGTGCAGGACGATTTGACCGACAGATATTTGTTGACTTACCTGAACTTAACGAACGAAAAGAGATCTTTGAAGTACATTTAGCTCCATTGAAAATTGAAGCTAAATTAGACCTTAATTTTTTAGCTAAACAAACTCCTGGCTTCTCCGGTGCAGACATTTCTAATATGTGTAACGAAGCTGCTTTGATTGCTGCACGAAAAGACAAGAAATTTGTTGAAAAACAAGACTTTTTAGATGCAGTTGACCGAATTATTGGTGGCTTAGAGAAGAAAAATAAAATTATTTCAAAAAAGGAAAGAGAGGTAATTGCATTTCATGAAGCAGGTCACGCCACAGTTAGTTGGATGCTTGAGCATGCAGCTCCGTTAGTAAAAGTAACTATTGTACCAAGAGGTAAATCTCTGGGGGCTGCATGGTATCTTCCTGAAGAACGACAAATTACTACTCGAGAACAAATGATGGATGAAATGTGTGCTGCATTAGGTGGTAGAGCAGCAGAAAAAATTATTTTCGGTAAAGTTTCAACAGGAGCATTAAGCGATTTAGAAAAAGTAACACGTCAGGCAACCGCAATGGTCACCGTTTATGGATTAAGTGATAAAATTGGGAACATCTCTTACTATGATTCATCTGGACAAAACTCTAGCTTTAATAAACCTTACAGCGAACAAACTGCAAGAACAATAGACGAAGAAGTTAGAGCGATAACTGAAGAAGCCTATGCAAGAGCTCTTCAGGTTCTTGAAGAGAATAAAGAATCTTTATCCAAGTTAGCACACGAGTTGTTAAAAAAAGAAGTTATTTTTAGAGAAGATTTAGAAACCCTATTTGGCAAAAGACTATGGGATTCTAACGAGAAAATCACTCTAAACCCAAGCACATCGAGTCCTAATGAAGAAACAAAAGATTCTGAGGCTGAAGAATTGAAAAAGAATGAAAAAGAGTCTGTTTAACAAACTTATATCGAAGGTCATTCCTTCGTTAGCTAAGGAAACTAAAAATTTAAGTTCCGAAGAATTAGAGCAGCAAGAAATATGCACACCTAATCCTAACGACACTCATGACGTTACCTTTGCTAAAATTTTCACAAGTAAAGGAGGCAAATTCTTTTACTGTGACGACCAAAACGACTTTTTTGACATGTTTAAGAAGTTAGTTCAAGAAAGCAACTGGAACCACTCTTATTGCAGTAATGATGAACTGAAGAATTTTTTAAAACCTACAGAATTAGAATTTGAAATAGATCACCAAAAAGCGGATTCATGCATAAGTAATTGCGAATTTTTAATTGCGTTTAATGGATCCGTAATGGTATCCGGAACACAAACAAAAAACTTAAAAATACAGCAACTTCCAGAAGCTTTAGTAATTGTGGCTTATACCTCCCAAATTGTTCGAGACATTAATCAAGGGTTAAGAGGAATTCAAACTAAATACAACAGAAACAGACCCTCTATGGTAACAACTATTCGTACCAAGGAGTCTATTACAACCCTAAGTGATAGCGATAGAGCTAAAGACTTATACGTGTTCCTAATTGAAGACTATAAAGAATCTAGATGAGCAATTTAGTTAAAAGGATACTCACAGGCTTAGTATATGTTTCGGTTATACTACTTGCCTTAACCAACGCCAATTATATTGGCCCTCTTTTTTTAATTGTTGCAATTGTTGGCACATTTGAATTAAAGAATATGTGTAAAGCGCAGTTTTTAGAATTCGACCTATACCCTACAATAGGTATAGGTTCAATTTGTTACGCAAGCATTCTTTATCCAAAATTAACAGCATTGGTTCATATTTCAATTTTCGTCTATTTTGTCAGTGAACTTTACCGCACAAAAAAGACATTGCAAAACATCGGAAGCTCCTTACTAGCAATAGTTTATATTTATATACCTCTTGCACTTATAATACCCATTGGAAGTCATAGTGGTGTCTATGAATACAAGTTACTTTTCGGACTTCTCATATTAATATGGTCTTCAGATACTTGGGCTTTTGTAGTAGGAAGAACAATAGGTAAAAGAAAATTATTTGAAAGACTCTCACCTAATAAAACCTGGGAAGGCTTTTGGGGTTCGGTTATTCTTACAGGATTAACAGGATACGTATTATCAAGATCAGGTTTTGGCTTAAATAGCACAGAGTGGTGCATGCTTGGAGGAGTAACTGTTTTTATCGCCACGGTTGGTGATTTGTTTCAGTCGATGCTAAAAAGAGCTTCGAAAATTAAAGATTCTGGCACTGTACTTCCCGGTCATGGAGGTGTGTTAGATCGATTTGATTCAATTTTATTTTGCATGCCAGCTTACTACATTTACTTTTACCACCTAAAACCGCTCTTAACTACTTAAAAAGAAAAACATGTTTCATAAAGAAGGCTTCGTCATTATAAGAAACTTACTGCTATCTATACTATTCATAGATGGTATAGCATGGTATATCGCAGGAGAATTTAACTTCGCTGTAAAACTTCTAATTACGGTAACAGCAATACTTGCAATTCTAGTTCTTCAATTTTTCAGGAACCCCAAAAGAAATACAATTCTAAATAGCCAAAGTATTATTGCTCCTTGTGATGGAAAAATAGTTGTTATTGAAGAAGTTACTGAACATGAATACTTTAAGGACAAGCGAATACAGGTATCAATATTTATGTCACCCTTAAATGTTCATGTAAATCGTTATCCCATTTCTGGTGCGGTAAAATATGCTAAATATCATCCTGGCAAGTTTTTAGTGGCTTGGCATCCAAAGTCATCAATAGAAAATGAACGAACAACAGTGGTGGTTGAGAATGATACTACAGGCCCAATTTTATTCCGACAAATTGCTGGCGCCGTTGCGCGAAGAATTGTTATGTACTCCAAAACAAATGATAAAGCTGTTCAAGGAGAGGACATGGGCTTTATTAAATTTGGCTCAAGGGTAGACCTATTTTTACCTTTAGACGCAAAGATAAATGTAACTATTGATGATATTGTAAAGGGAGGAATCTCTCTTATAGCCTCTAGCTAAAGAAAGGTCAACAACTCTTTTAAGTGCCTAATTTCAAAACTTACGCTTTGGCTTTGCTTTTCACTGTGTGGATTAAAAAAAACGGCTTTGATTCCCCGATTTTCTGCACCAACGCAATCAACGTCAAAATTATCTCCAATCATTATACTTTCTTCTGGCTTTGCATTGGCTGCATTTAATGCATAATCAAATATTTGAGGGTGTGGTTTAGTAACTCCTGCCATTTCTGAGGTAATAATATGAGAAAAGTACTGCGTCAAATTCGCAGACCTTAGCTTAATTAATTGGACTTCTTCAAATCCGTTTGTAATGATATGCAGTTTGTACTTTAATTTAAGCTGAATCAAAACCTCATGGGAGCCTTCAAATAAATTTGATTTGTAAGGACTTCTAGCGACATATTCATTGCCTAGAGTCTCTGCCACATCGGAATTAAAAAAATTGAAATGCTTAAAAGTATTTAAAAAGCGAACAGTTCTTAAAGCATCTTTAGAGATCTTATTTTTACGATACAAATCCCACAAAGCATCATTAACTTCAAGATATTTGGAGTAAAACTCAATAAATGAGGGTAAGTAATTTGACAAATTGAGCTCTGTGTATAGCTCAGCTAATGTTTCTTTGGAATTTTTATTAAAATCCCACAGTGTATGATCTAAATCGAAAAATATATGCTTAATGTTCATTACAGTAAAAATAAGAAAGTTGAGAGTGTAAAAGACCAAAATAAAACGGACAAACAAAGGTAAAACTTAACCCTAAAAGAATTTGCTTTAAAAAAACGAGCGGCTAAAAAAGAACCTACTGGGATGGATATAAGAATGGGAGAAAACAGCGCAACTCCAAAAACTCCGTATTTTCGAATAAGTAAAACGTAAAACTTATTTTTTTTTGTGAATACTTTTTTGTTCTTCGTTAAGGGTTTAAAAAAATTTGGAAAAAACAAAACTAATTTAGAACCAAGGCTAAAAAAAACAAAAATACCGAAAAACCCACCCAAAGTAGTGAGAAATATAGTTTCAAGATAACTAAAACCAATAGATTTTGCGAGCAAAGGCGCAGCGAAGAACTTTACAGAACTCGTTAAAAGAACAACCAATACCTCGTAACCATCAGCCATAAGTAAAATCTATTTAAAATATTTTAAAACGGATGGTAAACGATTTATTTTAAGATTTTGATAACTTTCGTTTACAGCTCCAAAACTCTTATAGAATTGAGCCAAATCATGGTTATTACTCCCTTCAAAATCAAACACTATACCACTATTAGCAGATTCCTTAAAAAAAGAATCAATTAAAAAAGGCATGGCTCCCAATGCTCTTCCCTCATCAGAATTTCCGGTAAATAACAAAACAACTCTTCTAGGTGTGAATACTAAAAACATTCCGGCCAACAAGCGATTGCCTTCTCCGTAAACCATAAGTATTTGACCACAATTTTTATGAACAGCAACATGCATAATAGTTTCAAGCCGCTTGTAATCTTCATCCCTAAAATGTTTAAGATACTTCCCTTTGTCCGATCTAAATAAATTAATCAAACTGTTTGGTGAGTCATTTTTAAAAAGCTGTAAATTATTAGAATTACCTTTCTTAAGATTTCTGAGTAAGTTTTTAGAATAACCTTTCTTTACTGCTGAGTAGGGTTTATCTAATGGAATAACAAAGTTATTGTTTGTACGTATTTTACTGAAAGATGCTGGACTTAAATGGGTGTTAAAATTCATGTTCAAATCAATATACCGATACGAATTAGGTATAGCCTCTATAAATTCATTTACCCTTGAAAAAGAACTACATGTTAAAGAAAAAAGGCCCAATTGCTGAACCCAAAAAGGGGTAATTGAATACGTGATTTTATACTTCGATTTACAAGGCAAAGGAAATACAGCTTCATAATCATTTAGTACTAAAGCATCCCACTGACTAACTACAATATCTAAATACCAAGAAAAAGCATAAGGCAAACAGTTAACAGACTTACGAATACATTTGTCCCATTTTTCTGTATCAACATCATTATGTTTTACAAATTGAATCATTTAGTTCCTTCTTTTACTGTGTATTCAAAAACTTGCTTCCAATTCTGCCAGTGCCTATTATCACTAACGGTTTCATTATGCCATAGACTTATAAAAGTACCATTTACCTCCCTAACTCTGTCCATAATTTCCTTTATTAAATACTGAGCATCATCAACAGGCAATTCCATATATTCGTTAAGTGTACCGTCCATAACGGCAAAAGGATGAAGCATTAACTGAGTTTGTACTTCCATATCCAAATCGTAGAAATAAAAAGGAAGTGAGGTTCCTGCTCTAAAACCAACCTGAGAGGCATATCCCATTGTATAATCTTCTTTTATTCCAAGATCAATTAATCTTCGGTAGGTAGAAGGGAGATCTAGCTTAAGAAAATGTTGACGGCTTCGCGTAATTTCTCTATTGGTAATTGCTTCCAGTCTTTGAATTTCTTTTGACAGCTTAGCATAGCTAGTATTAGAACCCCAAGAGGGATGAATTCCTACTTGAACATAATCAGCCAAGGATTTTATAAGTATTTGAAACTTTTTACTTGAAACTGGGATGTTTTTATCGTTGTAACCATAATCTGCAAGTAAGAAAAAATAAATAGACGTAAAACCGTATTTCTTTTGTAGATTTAATAAGTAGTCAAAAGTATCGTAAGGATCTCTTTCTCTTCCTGTTAAAACTCTTATGCGCTGTTTAAAGTCATCAAAATCTAATTTAAATAGTGATTTAAAACCAGCGGCAATGCTTCTAACCACACCTTTCTCTAGGTAACAAAATGCATTGTCTACATCAATAGTGTTTAAAAACTTAAACTGCCGATTAGCGGGCTTAAATTCCGGAAATTTATGTTGTATGACCAACACTAAATCTTTGAGCCAATATTCAATAACTGGAACTTTGAGAAAACCATTCTTAAAAGCAATACTCTCTTTAGCTGGAAATCGATGAAACCGATCTTTTATATGAGGTAAATACTCTTCATATCTACTAAGTAGATAAAAACTTGCAGCAAAAACATCAAAAGAAAGTGAAGAGTTCTCAGCTTGCTCAAAAAAAACTTTTTGCCCCTGATATGAAATAACATTTATTTTATGATCGATGATCCCTTTTTCGAAAAGTATGGAATGCGAACTAAAAAACAACTCACTACCTAATGGATTTTTAGTATAGGAAAACTTAACACCAGTAAAAGAAATAAACTCTTCTACTTGAGAGGTAAGCGAAACTTCTACTCCAATAAACTGAGTAAAAATC
>Ga0209603_1003956_pt1 | contig 12645 bp, 4 predicted proteins | sample COGITO_mtgs_1206_FD_184812 | JGI IMG/M metagenome (GOLD analysis project Ga0209603, IMG submission 184812) | Pelagic marine microbial communities from North Sea - COGITO_mtgs_120607 (SPAdes) (version 2) | ecosystem: Environmental > Aquatic > Marine > Epipelagic ... | reverse complement strand
GGCGCCCTGAGCAACGAAGAGAGCTCAACGCCCGCAGCAGCTGGATGAGTTAATGGAGAAGGGAAGTGATTGAAGGTAGAGTCCCACTCACACTAAACACACGTGACGACGAGCCGTCAGGCGGCGACCGCCTGCATTGACTCGACGGCGGTATCCTTGCGCGTGTGGTGCATACCAAGGGGCTACTGGGGCCCCAGTAGCACGTGGCAACAGACATGCTCGAGCTGTGGAATCTTAACCGACATGGAACCGTTTCCACATCTCGGCCCACCCTCGTTCTTGATTGGCAGCGGCGCCTCCGACGCAAGACTCTGCATCACCCCCCCAAGCGTCTTACCGATCGGAGACATCATATCTAACGCCTACCGGCGTTAGAACTTGTAGCCTCGATCATTGGGTAGACGGGTTTGGGAGTAGTTATATTAGATGTCTGCGCGGTCCCACCGTGCTGCATATCCCACTGACCACCCTGGCTGATTGAAGGTTGAAGGAACTGATGATCGATTGATTGACGGGTGGCTGATGGCTAGCTTATGTAGCGCTGAGGCTATGAAGTTAGCTGGTTTGACGAGCAATGAATCGAGCAATGGCTTGGATTGGTGGCGGTTGAGGTCTGGTGATGTCCCACAGGGAGGGATGGGTGGGCAACCGGCCGGTTGATATCTCTGGTCTGGCAGCGTGGGCCTAGGGTAGGGGGGCCGCTGTGAAACTCGGCGGCACGAGCAGCGTCACGAACAGCGGCCTTTGCCTTTCCCTAAGGGCCGAGCTACCAGTCCTCGTCTTCGTCACTGTCCGGTGGGCCGCGGGCGACGAGGATCTGCGCAAGGCGGGCGATGACGGCATCGATGCCGTGTTCCTCCACTGCTATGGTGAGCCGATCTTGTGCCATGGCCACGAAGCGGTTGCGCGCCCGCACGCGAGTGGGGCTGATGTGTGCCGCGGTGAACGCCCGCGCCCGCGCCAGGACGCCGTTGGCCGTGTGCATGGCGCGGGGGTTGTTGTTCTTCGTAAACGCCGAGGGCGTGTCCTGTGGCCCAAAGGCACCGTCGCGCGTCTCGAAGAGAGAGAGCGCGGTGTCGACCAACGCGTCGAGATGCGTCGCACGCAGCTGGGGCTCCTCTTGGGCCGAGAGCTCCATGGGGGCGTAGCGATGCTCGGCCGCGTCCAGCGACTGCGCTAACTCGGCGCCTGCCTCTGCTTGTGCCAGCCCGCTGCCGTCAGTCAGGCTGACCGGCGTGGTCACAGCTTGTTCATCCGTCGGATGCGTTGCGATTGCTTGCGGATGGTGTAGCTCATGAGCGTCACCCATGGTCGTTGGCGCCCGGATGCAGAAGGTATCTGCTCCGAATTTCCCTCGCGGCGCGCGTCAAGGCAGCAAGCCATGACGGGTCTTACGACCATGTTGGTGACGTCCAGTGACTTGGGGCGGGCGGCGTTAGGAGCGTCCTGAGTTACGCTCGAAGCCGGTGAGATGTGAAGCAGCGGGCAGCCTGGCAGCGTGGGCTTAAAGGCCACGCTGCGTGGGTAGGCCTCGTCGCACAACTTGCGTGATCGAGTCAAGTAGGCCACTGTGCTTGATCGGAAAGCATCGTCCGTTGTACTCGATAAGGTACGTGAGGCATCGCTGATTGTCTGGGTGCTTGAACTCGCGAGCGCATCGCGCGACGACGAGGCAAGGGGTGCGTCGGAAGTCATTGATGCCTTCAGGCCATAGATTGTTGAAGACGCCCACTGTGAGGCCGACAAGGCCGTTGTCGTCATCCTTGCACGCGAGGACCGTGCCGCCCGGAATCGCATACTGCTGAGAGGGCGGCAGTGGTGCCCGCCGGGGCGTAGTTGCGCCGTCTGGCGCGTTGTCTCGGCCGTTCATGTCTGGAGCAAACTCGTGCACGTTGCGTGCCATACGATCATCATTGTCTAGGACAGGAATGTTGTTGACGCGAGCCGCATCGAATGTTGTAGCACGCGCCTTATCGGTCCAGAAGATGTGTTTTTCCATGCCCATCTGTCGATAGACCTTTAGGCTGGCTGGGTTGGCCCACCTGCAGATGAGTTGGATGACGGCATCAGGACAATCGGCCGCGTGCAGAGCGCACGCCAGGCCGATTCGTATGGAGTGCCATGAGAATGCGCTGGCGAAGCGTGCCCCGTATAGCGCAGTTAGCAGTCTGCGAAGTTCCCCGTGAAGCACAGCGTATGTGAAGGGCTCCAGGGCGTGATCACCGAAGAGCGGCGTGCGCCAGCGATCGTCGGCAGCGCAGGGCTGTTCGAGCTCGATATCGCGAATGGACGCAGCAGCGGAGTCGTCGCCGCCGTTATAAGGCAGCACGCTTGGGAAAGGACAATGTTCCTCACCAAACTGATCTGACTTGCTGACGCAGGGCGCCAGCCACACGACGTCGCCTGGTGCTAAGTTGCGCCAGTCCTCCGACGTGGGGCGCGAAATGGCGCGCCCAGAGTTCTTACGTATGGAGACTGACTTGCGCGTAAGGTAGTTGATTTCGCCGGAGCGGTGCCAAGTGATTTCACCGAGACGGTGACCCGTGCGCCAGAGCACACGGCCTAATCGAAGCAGAGTGCGATCGCGGAGTCGAGTTGAAGGTGACCAGTCAGGCCGGCCGTCGAGCTTGGTGCCCTCAGGCATGGACTCGATGTTGGCCCACATGCTGGGTGTGAAGGGCTGCTTACGCCCAGGCATGAGAACCTCCTCGCCATATATCTGCTTGAATGATCGCATGAGTCCGGCCAGATTTTTCTCGACGTGCTTGGCTTTCGGCATGGGGACGTGCTCGCGAGAGAGCACGCGCAGCACCGCGAGAACGTAGTTGTTGAAGACCGTTCGCGGTTTGGCATCGGCGCGGCCGCCTCTGCCGGCGAGTTGCGGGTATACCCAGGCTTGGAAGATGGCAAGCCTTTGTGAGATTTCGTCCCCGTGCGTGCGTGCCCACTCTGCGTTGCCCTCGAAGGTGGGCGACCACTCATAGAGTTTGCAGAAGCGGTCCCAGAAACTCCAGGCAAGATCGTCGATGTCCAGGGTGCCGTCCGCTGCGCCGTGTTCAGCGAGCTCGTGAGTAGCTGCCACCGCAGCTGCGAGCGAGGCACGAGTGTCCTCGTTTGCTGTCGCAGGCGTCATGCGCGTTGCTCGATCGTGCGCCAAGCCGAGCATCGCCAGCTTGCGCAGAGAAGTAGCACGAGCGCGGCGTTCGGCGGGCACAGCAAAACGCTCACCGTTGATGCTGACTGAGCTCATGCGTTTTGCGCTTCGAATTGGCGCACGCGACGATGCAGGAGCTCGTCGTGGCACGGCGGCGGGAGCTGCCGCGCCGGTCTTTGGCGCAGGGGCAGGGAGCTGCACATGCGTTGCTAGCCAGTAGCGAGATCTGTTGCCGGCGGCCGTCGAGGACGGGGGTCGATTGCAGACGGCGGTAGAGCCAGCCGATGCTTTGGCGGCGGCATAGCGCCCGGGCCCGTCACCTTGAGTGCTGGACGAGAAGGCCTTGTCTAGCCGCATCTCGTGGGGCGTTGGCGGACGTGGGTGCTGCTCGAGGAGCGATGGCAGCGGCGGCGGCAGCGGCATCGTCGGTGACGGCGGCGGCAACTGCATCGCGGCTCGGAGCTCGTTAGCGACAAGGTGCGGATGAGGCAGCGGGTCAGGAAGACACAGGCCAGATGCCGATGGCTGAGGTAGGCTGAGCGGTGGCAACTGGGCATCGCTCACGCTGGTCACAGCGACAGGTGCCAGTGGTGCAAGCTTGCGCTTCCAAGATTGGAAGTTAGTGCGCGACGCACCGAAATGCTGCCAGCACTCTTGATCGGTCTTGTGCGCCGCCGGCATAGTGTGTCGATGTAGAACAGCGTGGATTGCAGCAAGGGTGCTAGTTCGAGGCGATCGCACAACTTCGCGCCCGGCGGTTTCGCTGATAATGCGCAAAGCTTTTAATAGCTCGTAGGATGGGTTGAGAGGATCACCTTGCCGAACGAGGTCGCACGCGTGGTCGTAAGAGTGGCGGAGCTGGCTAGGCGGACCGTCTCCGTCCGTAGAGTCAGAGCGCGCTTTTGAGATACCACGTTCTAGCCCTGTCAACGATCGAAAGCGTGCGAGCTGACGGCGGCGGCGCAATATTGCAAAGAGTTGGTGGTAGGTCATGTCTCGTCGCACAATGGGCACGGTGGTAGGCACTTGATCGAGCGCCATTCGCATCGCGCGAAGGTGGTCTGGCTGAGCGTGCTGCGCGATGGGTTTGAACGTTGAAGTCCATGAGCCAGTAGCGCGCAATAGAGTCGGCTTGTCCGTAAGTGACAACATGCGCGCATACATGCGTGGGCGGCCATCCATAGGCATCGGCGGGTGTTGGAGCAAGCACACGACGGCAGGCATGAAGTGCTGGGCAGGCCTCTCGACGATTATCGGCGCATTCGCCGCCAACGGCGACGATGGCTCATGAACTGCGATAGGCTCGAAATGCCTGGTGCGTTGCGACTGCGCCGCAGGCGGTGGCAGGCTATGGTCAACGGCCTTGCAGTAGGTAATACTTGAGGGCAGTCGAGCAGGTTGCCCCGCCAGCATGGGCGAGTCCGGTCGGTAGAGCAGTCCGTCATGGTTGTCGCGATGAATCTCGCGCAAGAGAGAGCGCGAGGGGAGCGAGGGTGGAAGGATCTGCAGCAGTTCAACGTCGTAGTCATGATACATGTGACGTGGCAGCGCCCAATCTCGAAGGTGAAACACGGGGCGGAGCGTCGGTCCGAGCGGATCCGGCAGAGGCTGCATCCCCAGCGTAGCTCGTTGGTGCAACACGGTGCTGGCGGCGTTAAGGGCGTGATAGAAGTCAGACGCGGCTTGAGCATCTGAGGCCCTAGCGTTGGCTTTTATCAACTCATCGCGCCAGAATTGTTGCGCCCGCGCCAGCTGCTTGAGACGCCGCTGAGACGACACGTAACGAAATTGCACTTCGAAGACGTCGTGCAGCTGCTGGGACGAGGGCCGCTGTCCTTGCAGACCGCGTTTCAGTGAGGCAAGCGCGAGGCGAGCGTGGTCGCCTTTCAGACGCTCTTGAGAGATAGAGTCCAGAACGTCGTCCATGTGAAAGCGACAGCGCTGCGTCTGAATCCTTGCGTCCTGCAGCTGTTGAGCTGCGCGTCGGAGGTCTGATGCCAGACGCTGTCGCACCGCCGGCCCCACGAGCTGGGTCTGCAGCTGTCGAATGAAGGGCAGATGCTGCAGCACGGGGCCGTCGCCCATGTCGCAGCAGCGGCAACGTTTGCCAAGATGTCGCTCTTCGGCCGTGAGGTAGCGATCAAGCTCGTGAGGCAGCGGGGGATCAGCGTCATGCTGATAGGGGTTAGGGCGAACCGGCACCCCACGGTGCATAGCACGCTGCAGCACCCGATCCAGTACGTTCTGGCAAGGGTCGGTGAAGGCAAGCTGGTGGGGCCGAATCCTCATCTGTTTACAAATTTGAAAGAAGGCGTCCCAGCGACCTCTGCTGACGACATCTGCCAGCTCGTTCGAGTCACCCCGCACATGGCCCAACTCCGTATGTGGCTCAGCCCGTTGAAAGGCCGGGCAAGAAGTGAGTTCATGGTGAGTGATGGCGAGCATTTCGCTGCTCTGTGAATGCAGAGTGAGACTAGTGGCAGTGGCACTAGCGTCGGCTGCGAGGCTGAGGGCGGCCGTCGGCGGCACATGTGGATGAAAGATCATTGCCGAAAAGCCCGTGGCGAGCATCTCCAGTACGGAGACGTGCAACCAATGAACGTGCACTGCCGAGAGGGCGAGATACCAGTACATCCCGTGCATGAAGCCGCCTATGCCCGGCGGTGTCGAGTCAGTAGCCGCATCAGAGGAGCCCGCGTAGAGCAATCTGGAGGCAGAGGACACGGCAGATTTGCGAAGCACATCAGTGACAACGGCACCCGCAGTGGAGGCTAACAGGGTCAGCCACCCCATGAGCTGATGTGCCATGAATAACGTTGGTCGAACAAGCGTAGATGGGCCAAAGCGTCCCTCGCCCTCACGACCGTGGGGTCGATACAGGCCGTGCATAAGTCGACGCGGCATGCAGGAGGCATGACGAATGTGCTCGAGCAGCCCCGTGAGAGATTGGTATTCGTCGAATTGCGAGTGCCCGTCAACGGCTCGGCGGAGGGCCGAGGAGGCTCTCACGAGCTTAGAGCGAGGGATAACCACCAGGCCTAGGCCTGCAAAGATGTAAATGCCTAGCCACACGCCCCAGGTTCCGAGCATACGTTTTTCTGGAATTGCCATGATAAGGCCCGCTTCGATTTCGATTTGTCGTCGCAGTTTGATGGCTTCGAGCGCATGCATCACGCCCACCACAATGATGATGTTGTCATCGCAGTAAGTGTGGGATGCATAAAGGCGGCTTTGATGGCCGCCAACGCGACGCTGAAGCTGTTGTCGCTCGTGCAGCCACTGTTGCAGCTCCGTGTCCGAGGATTGCTCAAGAAGAGGCTCCAGGTAAGCGTCCATGCGTTTACGGAAGATGTAGTCCACAGCCTCGCTAAGCTCTTGGGCGATGCCCGAATTCGGGTGGATGCCAAAGCCCATTCGACGTTCGGAGATGAAGACGAGGGCGTTGCCAGATTCGTCCGAGTAGGCGCGTTGGCGCGCGTCAGCCTCCAGCATGTCATCATCAATCCAAGCTACATTCATGAGAGGCAGCTCCGACGGGTCGTTTTCGAGATGGTTGAAGTAGTCTTTTACGTCGTTGCCAAACACGTAGATAGGCTGCTTCAAACGTCGACTAGCGCGGCTAAGCACACACAAGTCGTGCATGACGTCTCGAATGGTGGGCATATGCTGACGCGCCCACTTGGTGCCACGATTGAGCTTCAGCGCGGCCAGTTGGGCGGCTGTAGGCGGAAGGCTGCGAGACGCCATCCAAGTTTTCATCTCGTCGCGTTGGTCGGACAGATAGTGCTGCGGCAAATGATAGGTCTTAGAAGCGTCATTGATTGAGATGACTTCCAAGCCAGATCTGTCCCAGGTCTGCTTGCGCGGCCCGCCTCCCTCTGTGGTTCTTCTGTCGCGCCCGACTTCCAGCTTACGGGGAGTAGTTCCTTGTCCATTGTAATACCCTGGAAAGAAAGGGGCATGAGGGAAATGCTCATACCATCTCAAGTTGCCGAGGCGTCGAAGTTCTTTAGAAACCGCTTTGAAACCTTTGGGCAAGGAGGTGAGATGTGGGACAAAAACAGCTTGCAGCTCGACGTCCGCTTGATAGATGACGCCCGTCTCGATCATACCCAGAATGCGCTGGTTAGGGTAATCTCGCAGCTCGCTAGCGAAGAAATCCGAGTTGAGAGTGGGTTGTAAGGGCGCGTTGTAGTCAAGCGGTTGAGCGCATTGAGATGGTGCCTGTCGGAAGTCCCATACGACTCCTCGAGCCCATTCATATAGCTCGAGTTGACTCACGACAAAGACACCTGGCCGTTTTCGCTCGCAAAGCTCTCCCAAATCTCTGACGCATACCAGGTCGGCAAGCATGATAGACATCCACGAGCGCATTCGCCGCACGGTAGGCGCGGGCATGAGATCGAATGGCGAGCGAGGGCATCGATTCGAGGATACTGGCGGCTGAGAAGGCCGCCGCTCGAGGCGTGGCATGGCTGGAGGGACCCACGGCGCCGTGAGGGCCAGCTGGTCCAATCGAGCGTCAGCGAATGTAGGAAGCCGCTCAAAGAAACCGGGCGGCACATCCTGCAGCTCTTCTGGTCGAATAACGTCAGCCCAGAGAGAGCTGTCCTCGTCGCCGAGAGCGCGCAATGAAAGGCCAAGAAGGTCAGAGTGTGCACGGACTCGTGCCAGAGCCGACAGGGGAGCCAACGACTGCGTGGGAAGGCCGTGCAGGCGGTCCAAAAGCGGGCGAGTGGAAAACATGCCGAAAGTGAAGCTGCCCAACTGAGCATGCCCGTAGATGGCGGCATCGGCCAGATGTGCCACAGGCATGCGTAAGGAGTTGCACGCAGCGACGGCACGAGCTGCCGGGTCGTAGGCAACGGTGCCCGCGAGAGCGGAGAGGGTGCACCAAGCCATCAGAGTACCCGAGAGAGCAAGCCTGCGACGCTGCGCTGGCGTACGCACCACTTGACCGGCTGGGGGAGTGAGAGCAAGTGGCGTCGCAGTAAGCCGCGCGCCATCATTGTATTCGCCCACCAGCAGAGTAACTACCGGAGCGGCTGCCGCCGCTCGAGACCATCGAGAGGCGACGGTAAGGGCGGCGCGGCGATGCGCTGAAACGTGGAATTCAGCACCGATAACTTCGAGGCCGTTGAGAGGCGCAAGCACCAGAGGAGTTGTCTGCATAGCCACAAAGAAGAGAATGAAAGCATGCGCAGTAAGGGACGCAAGATGCACGAATCTAGTGGTCAACGCGTGCTGCTCAGCAACAACGTCCAGCAGGTTGCTCTGGTGTTCCTGCGATCGTAGCGACCGCGGCAGGACAGAGGGCGGGCGCCTCCCGTCGCCTTTCCCTCGAGTGCGTTGATATGCTCGCGCCTCCGCCTCAGTCGGCTGCGCATCCGGAGCCTCGTAATCCCAAGGGACTGGATAACCCGCTTGATGCCACGCGACAGCAAAGGCCTCACGAACATCTTCAAACGAGGGGGTCTCGACTGAAGATGCCTCGTCGGCAGGAGCAGCAACCACGGCCGACACTAGCTCGGGAAAGCGTTGCCATGAGCTGCGATGCCGATCGCGCTCATCAGCGTTGCGGAAGTCATGAAAACGACCATGCCCAGAACGACCGCCAGGCAGATGTGTGAGCCTAAGGCGGCATCTCCTCCTTTCGTAGAGGTTGATTTGCTTGTCGTCAACGCAGCCGAGCTCACTGGTGCGAAACCGCTGGCTGGGCGCCTGAAAGTAGTCGGGAATGATGGTATCCGGCTGCTCCAGCATCATCATCTGACAGGCGACGCACCAGATCCATAGAAAGAAGAGGATGCCCCAGAAGGCCCTATGATCCATCTGTTTGGACAGCCGCGCCGTAGTATCGCTCAGAGTCTGATGCGTGCATGGTGGAAAGCCGTAAATTCGTCCCCATTGCGGGCGTAAGGGTAGGACCAGGCGTGCATCCAAGCATGCATGTACTCCTGGGATGAGCGAGGTGCGTGTGTCAACACTGAGCGTAGGGCGGCCATGGAGCCGCTCGTTGCACGTGCGGACGACGCCCGTGAACTCGCAAACGGCAACGTCATAGACACGACATTCCGCGTAACGCAAGAGCCGCTTGACCTCAGCGACCTCAACCAGAGGCCATCGAAAAGAGGCAAGCCGGACTGCCACTTGAGCAGGCCAGGTGTTGAAAATGTCGATGATCGGCCAATCACCGCAGAGCAAGCCAACAGGTCGAGAAACCTGCGGTGCAAGGAAGGCGCAGGTGCGACCAGGGTCGACGTCACTGCTGAGTACGGTAGCAAGCTACGCGCACAGATGAGGCAGGTGCAGCTGGGCTGCGTCACTGCAAGTAAGCGGGTGCAGCAGAGCTGTCGTCACCGCGATGAAAGCAGGTGCGGGCGGGCCGCGTCACTGCATGAGAGGCGGGTACCGCACGAGAGACAGCTTGCCATGCACGTCTCCGCGGGAGCGGGTGGCAGGCCGTGTGCTGTATGAAGGTGGCCCACCGAGATCAGACAGGCGTATGCCGATTAGGCGGCCCGGTCATTCGGTGTTGCCAAAGGGCTGGGAGTTTGCGAGAAACGCTCTTCTCCCAGTGGCTCCCCGATGGCAGCCGTCAGTCACCATGCGAGTGTCAGCATGGTGCGCAACGCAGCCAAGCGCCAGAGAGTTAGGGACGCGAGGCGTACCGTAAGGTCTGTCATGATTTGACTAACAGCGAGTGGGACGGGAGCTGCAGGAGCAGGCTCACGTCCATGTAGTGATATCGCCAGCCGGCGAAGCGCCTCTGCTAGAGTCTGGGCATGGCAAGAATAAGGAGGCGCAGAAGCGCCATCGGAGCAGCAACGGCAGAGTAGCCGCAACGACCGTCCAATTGATAACATTCTTGCATGATGCCAGAGCCAAACGCAGAGCGCTGACGCAGAGAAACGGTCTGCCGAGGCGATGAGTTTCACCCCAAAGCTAGCAGCTATCGCGCTCATCAGCTCGTTCTCAAATGCGGTTGCGCCCATCCTTAAAGTGAGGCTTTGACCAGGGCCAGCCAGCCCCCAAGCCTCTCCATTGTCCATCTCCATTGCAGTCATGACCAGAGCTTCATAAGCCTGACATGACAAAGCTGCGCCTCGTCGTGCGAACGGCGAGCCAGCCGCTGAGCCAAGGTCGTCAATCCTGACATCAGTGTATCCTTGAAGGTCGCGCACCAGTCCAAGCGCGGGCACCTCCCCAATCAGCACTCTCCCCCCTTCCAACCCCTCCACCCTAGATTGCCCTATCCCCGAATCCTGAACGCCGTGCGTGCTCCATGCGGAGAGCCCGAGCGCAGGGCTTTGAAAAACCTCACTGTGGAGGCTGTCTGCCTGCTGCATCCATCGACGCAGCTGGCCTCTTAAAGAGAACGGCGCCACCGTGCCCTGCGTCATGCCTTGCTTTTCTTTCGCGGGCTCCAGTTCGCCTGCTTCAACTCGGCGGCAGTAGCCTTGCGCGTGTGATGCTTGTAGATGTAGTCAAGGTCAAAGTTGGCAGGGCGTTTGTGGACCGCCGCATTGATGTCCCCGTGAGTGGAGGGGTCAGGGCAAGACTGCAGAGCATCGGCGCCCTTCTTCTTGGAGAGCAAGACGGCTAAGCAGCATTTCTTGTTGAGCTTATACTTGTCAATGATCTCGTTGGACTTGAAGACGACCCCACAGTGAAAGAATTCGGTGGGAGAGACGTCGAAGGAGGCCGACGATCTAGAGCCTGGAGCGGGCGGACCGCCGTCGCCCGGGCCTTTCTTGCCTGTCTGCTTTTGCTTTGGAGGCTTGGCAGGCCTGACAGGCTGAGTGCTGGTCCCTGGAAGAGAAATAGGGGCCGAGCTAAGCAGAGATGGGAACGCGATGCGCATGTCTGCGATCGGTTCGGCGCGCTTCATGCGGGCGGTGACGTTGCTGAAGTAGATGCAATCGTCGCCCACAAACTCCGTATGAGCCGCGCTAACATGTCCTGGCATACTGGAGCGCATCTTAGACTGATAGAGCGCACCGCCAGCATCCAAAAAGTTGGTCTCGAATTGAGCGACAAGCCATGGAAGCCACTCCGCCTGCTCTGCAGCAGGCAACGTTCGTGCGAAGGTGACGGCTTTACGGTGAAAGTCGACGCCCTCGACAAAGCTTTTTCCCTGCTGAGGGGCGAGGCTTAGTCCGAGCGCGAAGAAGAGGCGCTCGCCAAGATCACGGATAAGGCAGAGGCAGGAGTCGACGGTGTAGCGCTCCGCCTTCGCGACGGGAACGTAAGATGCTGCCGTGAGCAAAGACTGAATTTCCAGGGCAATCTCGAGGATCGGAATGGCCGACCATTTAGGAGTGCGAAGGGCCGCAAGATAAGTGTCCTTGAAGACATAGCCCTTGGCGCGCGACGGCACTTCCCCAGTGTCCTTGTCCTCGCAAATGTATTGTGAAAAGTACGGGCAGACGTAGGGCACATCGAGAGAGCAAAAGCCAAACTGAGGAACTTTGTTGACGAGCCACGCCTCCTGGTAGAGCATGGCACGCATACAGATGGTAGAGCCGGACTGCATGAAAGCCTCGACCCGGTCGATTCCGACCAGAGTCTCAGCCTCCTGCAGGGCGTCTCGTGCCTCGTCACTGCGCAGGGCCTCCGCGAGCGAAGCCTCACGAACCGAACCGTACGAAACGCCAAGGGCGCCAACGTCCCCTTGGCCGGAAGGAGTGGTGGTCGAGAAAGAACCACCAGACACAGGCCCAGCGAGGTCGGTCTGCGAGAGGAGCATGGTGGTGACGAGCTCGATGCCCGTGATTTGATGGTTAGCGTTGAGGGCATGGGTAATCATAGCTTGCCAGGAAGCGCGACCCATCAGCTCATCCAGTGCGGAGAGCTTGACTAAAGTGGCCGCTCCAGCCATTGCGGGTGAAAGCAGCGTGGCTGCAAGGCGACCCACTTGGATCCACGCATCCGACGAGCGCCCGAAGCAACCAAGAAGGGTGCGCAAATTTTCGAACTGGCGCGGCACGCGCAGAATGCGCGCCTCCTCTATGGCGGACGTCTCTGCTGCGTTGCCGCGCGAATATGCGAACGCCGCCTCGAGCTCAGTCAGAGCATGAATTGGCTCAAAACGAAACTCTGTGAGAGCATGAGGCAGATATAATGTCGCCATCATAGTACAGAAGCCGCGTGCCAGCCCGGCGTCACTGAGCGTTGAGCCAAGGCTGCGGACAAGCATGGAATGGACTCGTTCCATAACGAGTCGGATGGTGGAAGACTCGTTTGCACGCTCGGCTCGCGTATCTTTAGAGGATGAAAGAATGAGAGCCCGGGAAAGAGGCAGATGTTCATCTGGTCCGCCGGCACTACACAGATCCTCGAGCGAGACGTGGGTCAAGAAGGCGAGAGAGCGAGGGGGGCCTGGAGAGCGTCCAACTGCCTCGGTTGAGTAGAAAACGTCCGCCCTGAGACGCATGACGTTGGGATCCTGCATCTTGGAGAAGAGCGGGGGCAGAGCTTGGATCCATTCG
>Ga0209603_1003953_pt1 | contig 12651 bp, 27 predicted proteins | sample COGITO_mtgs_1206_FD_184812 | JGI IMG/M metagenome (GOLD analysis project Ga0209603, IMG submission 184812) | Pelagic marine microbial communities from North Sea - COGITO_mtgs_120607 (SPAdes) (version 2) | ecosystem: Environmental > Aquatic > Marine > Epipelagic ... | reverse complement strand
TGAACCTTACTTTTTTTCTTTTTTTTTGATTTTTTTGCTTCTGCTACAATATTTTGAGCTAAACTTTGAACACTTTCTTCAGCAACAGGAGGTTCTGCAGCAGTGTCTGATGCATCATCGCCTTCAGAGCCTTTAATTCCTGCTAAATCTTCTAATGGTATGTTCAATTGAATGGTATAATCCTCATTTCTTGAATAACCACCATAAGGAACTATGGAAATTGTTTTGTTTTTTAGTAGATTATTTAAAATTGCAGGTGTTAAATTGAAGTCTTTGCCACTTCTATTTAAAAATTCACGTATTCCAGTTAAACTTTTAGCATATAATATACCTAAACTATTAGATTCTAATTTAACAAAGGTTGCTAAAAACTTTTCTTCAGCTGGACTAAATAATGATGTTTCAATATCTTGCTCTATTAACATAGATGTTAAATATTCACGTATAATATGTCTTAAAGATGATTCGTTCATATTTCTTTTGACTCGGCTAAACATGTACTTCTATATTTTGAAGCCAATTTTTTTATTTCGTTAATAGACTTTCTTGCTCTTACGCCAGCCGCTTTAACGTTTTTATTATTAAATCTTTCATGATTCTCTAGAAATACTTCCCAATATACTTTCATTTCTTCACAAATTTCTTTCGATGTCATGTTAAATACCTTTTTATTTAAATATAAATATTGATTTACTAAATTTACATGGAAATTCTGTCTGCGAATATATCTATATGTTCTTTAATAAACATTCGTTTACCATCCTTAAAGTTTAATACAGTTGATTCAGAATCATTACCAGTATAAAATGTTGATATATGATTAATATTTAAATAAACTTGTGAGTTATTATTTTTTACGACTTTTATAAACTTCTGATTTTCCAATTGGATACTCCGTAACTGATTGATCGTTAGGAAAAAATAAATTTGGTCCATTAGGAATACCTATTTGTTTTTCACCTGATTGATCGCCTATTATTAATAATATATGTTCTATTTCTTTACCTGTTCTAGGATCAGGCTGCATTGTTATAGTGTTACTTGGTATTCTTGTTATTCTACCAGGATATTCCCATTGACCGAGATGAGATTCAACTATTTCTTGATTTGGAATGCTTTTTAATATGTTTTCTAGTTTAATCATATTATTTAAATGGAACTCCCTTTCTCCAATTTTGTATTACAGATTTATTTAAAGGAATGACTTCAGGTTTACCTAACATTCCTGTTCCTATTATAAAATCAAATCCATCATTCATATATTTAGTTAAATTTCCAACAGACATTCCATCAATTATTCCTCCAGTATTTTGTAAATCTAGTCCCCTGGCTCCAGATTTTAATTCAAAATTATAATATGGTTTTTTTCCTGTTGGCTGATAAAATGGCGATGCAGTTTGTGGATTTGTAGTATATAATCCACCTGGTTTATTTAATGCATCTGTGCCTACCCTTCTCTTAAAAGAATTTGGACGAGTTAAATTTTTAATATTATCTAAAAATCCAGTTAAGTTTAATTTGTTAATTGTTAAATTAGGATCTGGAGAAACATGTTGTAATGGCATAGCTTTATCTATTTTTATAACTTTCATTGTATTATTATAACCTTTAAAATTTTTATAAAACGATGTAGCATCAATTTTGCCGGCAATTAACTCGTCTAAATATTTATCTAAATTTAAATGAGGAAATTTTTTAATCATCGACTCTATTACTAACATTTGTCTTCGTATCTTACTTTTATATTTAACTACTACTTCTAAAATCTTTTTTATTTGACTTAAAGAATATTTAGTTCCTGTTTTTAAACCAAATCCTATAGCTTGTTTCACACCAGGAATTGATCCTATAATAGGTAGAGCAGCAAATATAGTAGATATAGTTCCCATTAATTTGTCACCTTTTTTAAAATATAAAGCAGCATTTGTTAATTCTAATCCAATGGCCATTGGCATACCGCCTGGTATCGCAGATGTTATTAAAGCTGATATGTCTATTAAAAGATGATCGTTTTTTTTAATCCATTCCATTACATCTGTAACAAATGGACTAATAGTTTTTTCTATAGATGTTGCTGCTTGAGCAGATGGATATGCAAAATTCATACTAGGAATTTGTTCATTTAATATGTCTTTAAGCTTTATCATGCTTTTACTCGTAGCCATCGTATTGGCGAATTTGTATTAGAACAAATTTGTTTTTCTAAATATATTTCATTTGATAACCCTTCTTGTGCAGGTTTACATTTAAAAATCTTTTTTGAAAATTTATTTAATATTTTATTTAATCCAGGAGCGCTAACACCAGCTGCTCCATATACAGTAACTCCTAATACATTCGCAGCATGAACTAAAATATTAAGTTGATCTGCACCATAACACGCAGTAAAAAATACATTGGTAGAAGAATTAATTAAATCTTTACACGCTATTAATAAAGCTTCATCATAATTATGCCATTTTTTAGATCCATCTTCATATTCAAAATCTCGACCACGTAATTGATCCTTTTCAGAAGATCCTATTAATTTTGTACCAGTTGTTGTTCCATGTGAGCCAATAACTAACTCTTCTAGATCAGAAACTCCTAGATCTCGTAATTCCATAACATATTGAATTGCATCTTGTATAGAAGTAAAAGTTTTTGTAACAAGACCTAAACGAACGAATAGTCCAGACAATGCATTTTCTATTTTTGTATCATTTGCAAATACAATACGAAGCTTTTTAATTTTTGAAGGATCATCTGTTTGAACTACTTGTTCTTTTTCTTTTAATGTTGGAGTATTGTCATGTCCACATTTATGACACACATATAAGTCAGCTCCGCCATCTACAATTTTCCAATTCCAATCACAGTTACCACATTGTATTCTATTTCCTGCAATTATTTCGTTTAATATGTCTTTAAGCTTAATCATTTTTTGGTGGTAGTTTTACCCCAATTCTTTGCTCCCGTTTTTCTGCATTTAACTAATGCTTGGGACGCGCGGGCTGATGGCCAAATTTCATACCTAGATTTTACTTTGTGATAACATGCGTCTCTTTTGGCGTTTTTCTTTTTCTCTTTTATTGGTATTACAACTTCAGCTTTCTTAGTTCTTTTACCCATTCCAACCCTACGCTTTTTAGCAACTTCTTTTTTCTTGTTAACTTGACTCCATGTTTTTGGACTTTTTTTAGAAACTTTTTTAGATGGCCGGCATTTGAATACTCCTTTAGATTTAGAGCTACCACATGGATTACCATGTTGATCTGTCCACTTTTCTTTTGCCCATCTTCTTAAATCTTCGTCAATGTCTGTTTCATACATTCTCATTTGATCTGGATCTGAAAATCCTTCATCGGGTAATTTAGATTCTTTTTTAACACAATTAGGAACACGTTTTCCATATTTTTCTTTAGTGCCTTTTTTTTCGAATCCCTTCCAACAGCGAGTGCCTTCATCTAATAATATATCTTTGAGCTTAATCATTTTATATAAATATTACTTTATAATGAATTACCGGTTGTATCTTCATGTTTACACTTTGGACATATTTCGTTAACAAAATATCCTTTAGTAAACCATTTATTTTTGCACTTTCCGCACAGTATGTATGTAAGGATAGTAGTAAACCTTGTATGTTTCATATAGTTATGTTTCTAGATTAGTTTTATCTTTTAAATCCTGCAGGAGAGATTTTTGGAAATTCTTGTAAGATAAAACCACGTATGAATTCTAATTGGTGAAGTAACTGGTCCATTATAGCAACAGCATTTTCTATCATTCCGGAGTTGATACTCGAATCAATTTGATTGTCATACCATAATAATTGTTCAAATTCAATTGAATCGGAAGCATCCATTTCAGAATTAACATAATCAAATATTGTTTCAGCAACTTCATCGTCACTTATTTGCCTTGTATGTAATTCGTCTTGGATATCTATTGCTACTTTCTCCATTTCATTTAATATTTTAGATGCATTTTCTTTTACTTCATCAGGCGCATCTGATCTCATTATTTGCTCAGCATAACCTGATATAGCAGTTTTTGTATTGCCTGCTTCAAAGTTATTGAAAAATTTAGCAAATTCCTGACGTGTTTTACGTCCAATATTTTTTTGTTTAGGAGATCCTGGAATTTGGAATCCTATTTGTTCTATTAATATGTCTTTGAGTTTAATCAATTCTAAATCTTTAAAATTATTTAATATTCTTTTTTCTATTGGAAATTTCATATGAATCTAAAACATTCCTAGGTTCTGAAGTTGTACAATCTCCCATACAACTAACTGAAATATTCCAATCTATATCGCCATCATTCCAATATTTCTTATAGCCACCATCTGGTGCACCAGTATCTCCAAACTGATAACTTAAAGTGTTAATTTGTTTTCGTATTCCGTCAAAGTATGCAACGCACGCTTTACCACCATAATCACTACTAATAGTTGCAACACTTCCTATAAAATCTGCCATTATTGAATTTAATAATCTTCCGGATTCATTAGGAAAAGATTTTCTTATTTCGTTTTGCAATATTCTAAAAATTCGTCCGTCTAATGTAAATTGACCTACCGCTTTTTGTATGCCTTGAGCAATTGTCATTAATGCACTTTTTTCAGTGCTATATTTAAAATATAACATTTCAATTGCATCTGTGATTGAAAATGTAGCTGCAGCTGCTGAATCAACCTTATTTAATTCTTTTTTCATATCTTGATGCATTCGAAAGATTAAATCCTTAACTGCTTCTACACTTCCGTTAATCTTTGGTGCATGATATTTGTCACTAGCAAAATTTCCATCAGGTGAATTAAAATCTCCGGAACCTTTCATTAATTTAATCACCCCCATCTTTAATGCTATAGCTCTACATGATTCGGTTTGTTCTTGATCACCCATTACTGCTAATGCATATAATGGAGTTATAATTGATTTTAACTGTCCTAAATATTTTCTAAGACTTGTACTAGGTATAGCTGCAGCTATGTCTGATTGTTTTAAATCTTCTGCAGTTTTTTTACCTCTTTTTAATGCTATTTTGTTTAATAAAGTTTTAACTGTATTTCCTACACTTTTTAAACTTAATTCATTTAATTGGCGTTCTGGTAATAATTTTTTTAATTTAATCATATTTCTATTCCAAAGTTTAAAATCATTATTTTTAATTTAGGAGATCCTGGAATTTGGAATCCTATTTGTTCTATTAATATGTCTTTGAGTTTAATCAAATGTTTTTGAGTTTAATTATTTATTTTTCAAGTCTATTATTCCTTGAGCTAATTTATCAATCATTGCTTTAAATTCTGGATCATTTTTATATCTATCTTGAGCTATATCATTTGAAGATCGCATAAATTTTTTTAATTCTATAGATATATATTTTATTGATTTATTTATTTTATTTTTAAATAATTCTATTTCTCTTTCTGATTGAGCTTCTCGTTTATCTATCATTGCTTTATATTCTGGATCATTTTTATATCTATATAGATGTTGGTCTGCTACAGATTGAAAAATTTGTTCATCAAGATTTTTAGTTTTAAATCTTTTCATTGATTCTTTTAAATTCATATTTCTACTCCAAAGTTTAATATCATTATTTTTAATTTAGGCGAAGTTACTATTTCTAATATAGTTAATGTACCTATTCTAATATTAATTTCAAATACGCTTTTTTTGTTATATGCTTTCCAGCTATTTATCCAATTCATGATGAGGTTCCCCATGATTTTAATGTATCCATTTTTGCTTGATCTGCATCTTTTTTGTCTTGATCAAATTTATCATCTTCAATTTTAACTTTTTCCCAATGCTCTTCTGCATCTGGATTTAATATTATTTTAATATTACCAAATCTTCTTTTGGTTCTTTCTTTCCAATTTTCCAATGACTTCATATCTCCAATAATTGATGATGTATCATTTGGATTAGGAAAACTTAATCCATCTCTATAATATGGGCCTTCTTTACCATCTGGTTGCATTCTGTTGAAATGAACATCATTATAATAATCTTTGACTCTAAACATTTTTACAAGATCATCAAATTTCAATTGATCTAAATTAATTTCTTTATAATTTAAATTAACGTTACCACCAGCTCCTCCAGGAAGTGGATTTCCGGTCTTTGGATCTCTATTTAAACCTTGAGCCAAATCTGTCGCAGATGCATCAGGAAGTTGTTGTTCTAATAAATCTTTTAATTTAATCATGATCCAATTTTCTTTGGCATTTTTTGTAATTCAATTAACATTTGACGATTAATTTTTACAAGTTCTTCTAATAATTGTAATTGTTTTTGACTTGTAGAAACAAATTGACGTCCAGAATCTTGTTCAGAAATATTTTTTGTTCCGATACGTTTCATGTTTTTTTCTAGTTCATTCATTTGAGTATCCTTGAATTTATTAATAAATATAACGTTAGTACGATAGTTCGCTAGTACGTACGTCCTTCCAGGCCATACTATTGATTACGCTTTCGCATTTCTTCTAATAGGTACACAATGATCATCGGCCATAACAGCAAATTAATTATCACAGTTGCCGTGTCTAATTCATCTTCCGGTAAAGTGTATACAGAATATTCTAGTATTAAAATCCATACTAAACCTATACCTAAGTATATTCCTATCCATTCAATCATTGCTAATATATTCTAATCCATGCATGGCAGCATATTGCATTTTTAAAAAATCTTGATCTTCCGGCTTAGCTGTTGCCCATTGCCAAGCCAATGTACTTTTTATGCTTTCACATTTATTTTGTAGCTTTAGGCAAGAACGTTCTAGATCCAATTCCGAATATTCTATAGAACTTAAATCTATGTCATGTTCTTCGGCTTTCACAATCAACCCTAGTATGTCTTCAGATTCGTATAACTTGTTGATTTCACGAAATTGTTCAGTTGATCCTCCAACATCCGGGTGAGTGTGTTTGCTTAATTGCTTGTATAAATCTTTTGATCCGGAATTTTTTGTAGAAGGAGACTTGCTTGACGATTCATGTTGAGATATAGATTCTTCCGGTGATAATATATTGTCTTCGGATTGTTTGCTTCGGAATGAAGAGTCAAATTTAGTTATATAGTCTTGATTTATTTCATCTAGCTCAGAATATTCGGCATGAAGATATTTGTACTTATATAACCATTTACGAAGAGACATTGAGTTTAATATAAATATTATTTTCGGTGAAGTTTCAATGCAAGGTATACATTGCTATATATAATAGAAGATAATATTATGAAACAATATATTATAACATTTTCAATGTAAGGCCTAGCTAACAGCGTAAATGCTCCTAAAGCGAACATCTTAACGCCTAACGATCCATATACTAACCCAAACCCTAAATGAGGAAACCGCTTATATAAGAGCAATACGCTGCGGGTTATGCCTATCACGAAGCTAGATGCTATTATGCCATATATTAAAGAGTCTATCATGTTTATATATATTATACTGAAATACTTTATATAATCAAAGAAGTATGAACTTTTTATTTAGTAGGATACGAGGTATATGACTCATGTCCTCGAACTAAGCGGATCCGACGCGTCGTGGCCTTGTCATGATATGAACTTCTAGGGGTAGTATGGGTGATTTTACGTTCTATGTGACTTTGCCAGGCACTCTGCTTTTGTGGAAACCTTTTGGTGCTACACGATAGGGTGATTCCGTATAAACACAGAATCGAGATTAGGATGGTACTTTTCATATATTATTAAATATAATATGTACTAGAATGTATATACGCTGTATATCTAATAAAGAGCACCTATATAGCAAAAAATCTATGCTCACAATAATTTTTGATATAACACCACCTTCTTCTAGATGAGGGGGAGGGGTTTTAATGAAACTCCCCCCTACCCCCCTATTTAGCCCCCTATAGCCCCCGGTTTGACCCACCCTCCCCCTAGTTCTACCCCTTAGACCCCTAACCCCTACCCTATACCCTTAGAACGTAGAATAGACCCGGGGTCTTATTAAAAGGAGTCCCGAGTCTATCCTTGCCCTTGCTTATGACTTATATATAATATAGTCCAGGCGTCTTGTTATAATATATAATACTATACTGCTATTGCGTGTATCCCAGGTATAGGACACTTCTCTATCTTAGTATACGCTTTACCTTCTACGTCTTGTTTAATATAGAAGAACGAATCAATGTTATCATAATGTATTCTACCTCTCGTTCTCTTACCAAACATGTCATGCTTATAATAGTCTAAGCTATTCTCTCCTATACGTCTAACTGATACTAAGTCATTGAATACATACTCTCCTGTCTTGCTATGTGTATGATACTTTATTAAATGCATAAAGCCTGAACTAGGACTTATTTCAAATTTATATACATAGTCGTCGCTATAATGTCTATGTGTCTTCTTAAAGGTGAAGTACATACCTGCTTCTATATTTTCTTTTATCTTCATATCCGTATTATTTATTTAAGTTAACGTTACCAATATTCTCTGCTAAGTTTTGAAGAGCTTCGTCTTCAGTCATATTCCATCGACTCATTAAGAAGTCTACTAACTCTCGGCCTACTAATTGTTTTTCATTGCTCATATCTCTTATTTTTTATTTATATAAATATAAGGCAAATAATCCGTAAGTCCTAATTATTTGCCTATTATTTTTAAAAAAGTTTTAAGCCTTAATAATCTGCTCCGCTACCATTCCTTCAGCGTTCTCAAATCCCATTGCGCATATTCTACAAGCTTTGATAAAGGATCTTAGATTAATCTCTACTCCATCATACTTCTTCTCCAAGCCTTTCATTATTTCCAAAGCCTTATCCTTAACCTCTTTGGGAATCTTAGTTTCAATCTGATCTTTCAAGTCATCTATTCTTTGGAACATTTGCTTGGTATTCATACTAATATCACTTACAAAGGATCTGGATTTGATTGCCTCATCTAATTTGCTTTGAGATATATTAGAGATAAAGATTATCTTACCGGTAAACTCAAAGTGTCTCGGAACTGGATCACCATAGGCATCCTTCAATGGCTTAGTACTGATATAGCTAAGCTTTCTAGTGTCATAGCTATCCAATGCAGCCTTCAACATATTAACAGCATCCATGTCTTTGAATACACTATCACAATCGTCTAACACAATTATCTTATCGCTATTCTCATAAAGCGTTACAAACAATCCTGCTGCGGTAGCTCTACCTTTGAAATGAACAAATTGCTTTGCTTCTTCTAATCCCATATCAGTTAATGTCTTCTTAACCAAATACGTCTTACCCAATCCGGCACCTCCTGTAATAACTAAGGACGGCTGAATACCTCTACCTACCATCTTAGTAAGTCTTTCCAAGTTATTAAACATAACCTTCGGATCTCTTTTCTCCACTACTGACATAAAGCTTAGCTTCTGCGGCTCATTGCTTTTGTAATTGGTATTATGCATTCTGCTTACTCTACCATTACCATTAACAACTAGCAACTCTTTATTCTTTTCAGCGTTTCTAATTTGTATATATCTTATTAAGTTTTCTGGAGCTATGCTCCCGGTAGCTACATTCTTTGCTACTAATTTGCCATCTATCCTGGCCGGCTTATAAATGTTATTCATATCTCTAATTTTAAATTATACTTAAATATAAGGAAAATATCCGTGCGTGTCAACCTTTTTGCAAGAAAAGTTTAAACTTTTTTTCCTATTAGAATACTAACAAATCGCAGGCCATCTCACCGGTACCTCCGCCGTTCAGGGTAATTTCGTAATTCGGATCCATTCCGGATAACATTACGTCATTCATCAGTTCGTCTACCGTTGCGAACTCTTTATCATAATACTTAGCACATAAACTATACATATCTCTATTTTTTAAATTATACTTAAATATAAGGTAAATTCTGATAGGATCCTAATCTTTTACCAGAAAAGTTTAATTTATTTTTAGAGGTATTGTAATAGCTTATCTATGCCTTTAACGCTTTGCAAAGCTTTTTCACCTTGTCTAATTAATTGTCTAGCTCTTTCGCCTGTAACATTTAATTCCTCAGCTATATGCTCCATGTGCATTGCATAGTCTCTATCAATACCATAAAACATTTTAACGGCATCTCTTTGCTTAGGCTTCAAGCTATTCAATGCTACATTAAGCATCTCCTTCAAATCAGTAACTTCATGTTTTGCCTTAGCTTGATCTCCGGATAAGTATCTGTCAGCATATGTTTCGCTCTCTTCATCGTCACCAACCTTTTTGCTAGTGCTAAGAGTTGAGAACTCTTTACCTTCTGTCATTGTTTTATGAGATGGAATCCTTACCACTCTGCTCAAGTCATTTAAACACTTTTGCAATTCAGCTCTCACATACCATACTGCGAAGGATATAAATTTAAATCCTCTACTAGGATCGAATCTCTTTGCTGCTTCAAATAATCCTATATTAGCAAATCCAATTAAGTCTTCTAACTCAATACCCATTCCCTGATATTGCTTAGCTACCTGTACAGCAAATCTCAAATTGGATTCCACTAACTTGTTAACTGCTTTTCTATCTCCAGCCAATGCCGCTGTTGCTAATTTAGTTTCTTCGTCTCTATCTAATAAAGGAGCCTTCTTAATTTCTCCCATATACTTTTTGACACTTGGTGTATCCGTCACCACCGCGCCAGTCGTTACATATATCTTACCCATTCTGTAATTGTATTAATGCCAAAGGACTAAATACTACTTCCTCATTCTGCGTTTTAACTTTTTTCTTATTTCTCATAGCTCTTGCTACGGCACTATTTATATTAGAAGACTTTGCGGCTCTCCTAAATCCTGCGAGGACTCTATCCTGCGCATCATAACCTTTACTCATTTTTTTACTCATATCCTAATTTTAAATTATACTTAAATATAAGGCAAAAAAGGATAGGATCCTAATCTTTTGCCAACTTTTTTTAAACTTTTTTAACCTCCTTTTTCGGTACCCATGAACCCAGGTAACTTTTCTAACGGATTCTCTTCTTGGACTTCTGTGCCGGCATTATTTGCATGCTCTATCATCTCTTTAACTATTTTATCTATTTTCTTCATATCTCTATTTTTTAAAATCATCCATTATAGAAGGTGAATTTTCATCCTCTTCCATTTCTTTTTGAATATTAACCCACTCCCATGATTGATATTTATCGTAACTCATATCTCTATTTTTTAAATTCTTCAATTACCATTGCTAATATTATGCCTAACGTTACACATAATAAACATACTGAGACTATCTCCGTATACGTTACTTCTACTACTTCTTTTAATATACTCATATCCTTTAAATTTTAATTACTTAAATATAAGGAAAAAATCAATGCGAGTCAACCTTTTTGCAAACTTTTTTTAAATTATTTATTAATCTTTCAGCTTTTGGATTTAATAATCCTTCTTTGGGATTATTTACATAATCATTTATCATAGCTGTTATTTTCTGTAATGCTTCTTTATCTGTCATATCTTTTTTATTAGCTTCAAGCCACTCACTATCGGAGTGACTCAATAATCCTCCATTTAATCTCATTCAAACTCCTCTCCTATAAAGCCAAAGCCATTGTCATTAACAAAACTTAATATTTCATCATATAATTCAGCATCATTATATTCAATGCCAAATTCCAATAAACTATCTTCATCCTCTAAATTTATAAACGCATCTCCGTCAATTAAATGTATACTAGTAAATCCATCATCCGTCTCTAACTCAAATTTATATACATTATTATCATCAACATTATAATAGCCTTCCACGTATCTGTCATATCCATCATAACTTACACTACTATCAATTGTTATTTTATCTACTTTTGTCATATCTCTATTTTTTAAATTTTAATTACTTAAATATAAGCAAAAAATCAACACGAGTCAACCTTTTTGCCAACTTTTTTAAAAAAAGTTATTCACATCTCAAATCAGCCAATGCATCTTTATATGCATCTAATAGGCACGACAATGTGTCTTTGGATAAATTAACGGGATCATACTCGTCAACTAGTGCTTCCATTAATATTGCATCCTCATCTGCTAAATTATATCTATCTGTGTGCTGATCTAATACCTCTAAGGCCTCGTCACCCATTCTGTCTGTGAATGCATATATCTTATTATATGTCTCTTCTATTTTTGATAATATATCTTTTCTTTTCATATCTCTATTTTTTAAATTTTAATTACTTAAATATAAGGTAAATAAATGTAGGATCCTAATTATTTACCAACTTTTTTTAAACTTTTTTTATTTTAGTAATTATACTTATATTTAAATTTCCAAAATATTTCGCCCTCGTCATTTACACTTAATTTATTTACACAAATATAATTACTATTAATTTCGTTTAAAAAATTATTTAATTTATTTACATATTTACTATTACACATATTGTCGGGATCGCTACTAAATAATTCCAAAAATTTATTTATTAATTTATCCGTATTAATTCCTAATAAATTATTTTCCACTATTTCGAAATCGCTTATTATTACATTTTTATTTTTCATATACTCTATTTTTTTAATTATTAATTACTTAAATATAAGCATTTTTTTGTTCGGATCCTAATTTTTTTGCATTTATTTTTAAACAAAGTGCTTTGACTTACAAAGTAGAAAAGGGAGCAGGGATATGAAGTCTGCTCCCACTTTAGAGATATGAGTATAT
>Ga0209603_1003946_pt1 | contig 12664 bp, 13 predicted proteins | sample COGITO_mtgs_1206_FD_184812 | JGI IMG/M metagenome (GOLD analysis project Ga0209603, IMG submission 184812) | Pelagic marine microbial communities from North Sea - COGITO_mtgs_120607 (SPAdes) (version 2) | ecosystem: Environmental > Aquatic > Marine > Epipelagic ... | reverse complement strand
GTTTACTTTTTTAATGAAGAAAAAGAAAAACCCAAGAACACCATACAAGTTTGGTCTTGGACTACTTTTAGCTGGTTTGAGTTTTTATGTTTTGTCTTTAAGTGGAGGTTCAGCAGATGAGAATGGGATGGTTCCCTTTGCATATTTAATTATCATGTATTTTATGCTTTCTGTTGGAGAGCTTTTCATGTCTCCAGTTGGATTGTCAAAAATCACCGATTTGTCTCCAGAGCGCATAGTAGCTTTTATGATGGGAATTTGGTTTTTGTCTTCCTCTTATGCTTTCCAAGTTGTTGGGTTCATAGGGAAACAATTGGCAGTTGAAAGTGATTCAACAGACATTGGCGGTTTTGATTCCTTGTATGTTTACATCGAAGGATTTGATTTAATAGCCAAATACTCCCTAGGAGCAGGAGTAATTGTTCTTCTTATGGCACCATTTTTGAATAAGTTAATGGGAGATGTACACTAAATGATCAAAGCTTATGAAAGTTAGATTTCTTATTTTATTTTTTTTAGGTTCAGTCACTACTTACGCCCAACAGATTGAATGGATGAGCTTGGCAGAAGCACTTGAAGCTCAAAAAAAAGAGCCTAAAAAAATAATTATGGATGTTTACACAACATGGTGTGGGCCTTGTAAATTGTTAGATAACAAAACCTTTAAAAACCCTGATTTGGTTCGTTATGTTTCTGAACATTACTATGCTGTAAAATTCAATGCAGAAGGGGATGAAGTGATCAAATTTTATGACCAGAAATACACAAATCCAAATTATGATGAACGCAGAAAAGGCAGGAACGCGACACATCAATTCACCCAGTTTTTAGGGATAAAAGGCTACCCAACAATGGTTTTTTTTAGTGAAGATGGTGATCCAATTATGCCAGTAGTTGGTTATTACACTGCACAACAGCTTGAACCTTACCTAAAAATAATTAAACAAGGAGATTACATGGTTTTTCAAGGTCCTGATGATTTACAGAACTATTTAAAAAGTTTCGTTCCTCGATTTCGAGGTAAATAAATAAGACCCTTTTATTTGAGTATCAAAAAAGAACACCTTGTAATTGTCGCAAGTTTTCTTCCATTGCTTTTTAATATTGGGATAGCTGCTTGCATCAGCAATAACCTCAACTATTTCATCTCTTTGAAGTAGTCTTTCTAAATTCAATCGGGTATTTTTTCTGAGAACTACACTCAATTTTTTGTTTTCTAATTTCAAGTTTTCGGACCAATTCCCTTCAATAATATCTAGGATTTTATCTTCAAGTACATAATGATTTTTTAAATCTTTTAGTATTCGATCATCTTTGGTTATTGAATCTGAACAGAAAACAGTCAGTTTTTCTCCTCTCCTCGTTTGTATGCAAAAACTGTTTTCTCATAGTCAGCTAAAAGCCAAAGAGCAGTTAAATTTTTGTTTTCTTGATTGATTTGAAAGGAGCCCCATTGAAACATAAGGGTAATAAAAAACATAACGATTAGATATTTTTTATTTGAGTTTATTATTTCCATGTAAATGAAAATTAGGATGGTGACAAAACGCCTACTTGAAAAATATTGATCCTCAATTCATCAAAAAAGAAATCTTCTTGATCCACAATCCACATCACAAAAAGGTTCAGTTTAGAAGACATTAAATCAAGAATTGAAATTAATGTTTGGGGTAAGATATTCATATTAAGAAGGAAAACACCCCCAATTCCAAGATAGAGGAATAATGCAAGAAAGGGGAGAACTACCCAATTTGTTAACAGAAACAAACCTGGAAATTGATGGAAATAGTAAATACTAATTGGGGTTACTGCTATTTGAGCAGAAAGAGTAACTGCGGTCATATTCCAAAAACGATGGAGCAAGCCTTTTTACACTGGAAGTAAATTTACAAACAACGGATGTAGGCAAAGAATTCCAAATACTGCTAAATAGCTCATTTGAAACCCAAGCTGCTTTAGGTAAAGTGGATTGATGAATAACAAAGTTCCAAACGAAAGAATAAGAAGATAAATTGTCGTCGGACTTCTATTGATGTAGTTTCCAATACTAAACAAAGAAAACATGGTTACTGCTCTTATTACTGATGGACTTCCACCAGTCAGCAATGCATATACCCAAAGAAAAAAATGATCATCGAAACGCGAACATATTTTCCATACGTTATATACTCAAACGGTTTGTAAATCGAACTGAAAAGAATCATCAATAAGCCAATGTGTAATCCAGAAATAGCGAGCATGTATACAATTCCAGCTCAGGCTTAGCGATCCATCCAAGCCCTATTGACATCATTTCGTTCACCAAGAATTAATGCAAGGATTAGTTTTTTTGTTTCTTCACCGAAAATGCTTTTTTCTACTTTATTAATTGTGTTTTGTTTGAATTTATTAAAAAGACTACTAATTGAAATTCCTGAACTTGTACTGAATGAGGAGCCTCTCAATTTCAACTGATGTAAAATACCGATATTACTTAAAAATCTTTTGTAGTCAAAGCTGCCTATGTTTTTTGGTTTTTGCATTGGGATTAAAGGTGTTGTGGTTTTTACGAACTCTCCAAGTTCTATTTTTAAAGAATCTTTCTTATCATGAAGAATCAGCACTTTCCCTAAAGTCTTTTTTGAGTTAATTTCAAAAACTTTACCATAGTATCTGTTATGGTTTTTTGTAGGATGAAGCCAATCTGTTAATTCAATCTGAAACTTATTATGACTTTGGGTGCTGTATGAAAAAATGTAATGATTTTGAGAAATTTCATGGGACTGCATACATGTTTTTACTCCAATTGAAAAACTTAATGTACACAGAAGAACAGGAAAGAAAAGAAAATTTTTATCCCTTAGCCACCATCTTAAGAACAATCCAATTACACATAAAAATAAAAGACTAGAATACGAAAAATAAAGAATGTTTGTTTCTAAGTGGAAAGAAAAAAGTAGACCTAAAACGAAACAAAAAATAAGAGGGATTAATGTAAAATTTGGGAACTTCACACCCAAAAATAAACATTTATATTAAACTTTATTTTTAAGCAAACTCACAATCGCTTTTGCTGTTTTTACACTAGCACCTCCAGCAGACAGTTTTTGATTCAACAGTTCATAATCTTTAAGCTGCTTATCTCTTTTTTCGGATTCTGTAATTGATTTTAATTCTTTTTCAATCCGTTCTACAGTAAAATCATTTTGAAGAATTTCTGTAACAACTTCTCGATTCATAATCAAGTTTACAAGTGATATGAAAGGAAGAGTTATGATTCGTTTTGCAATTTGAAAGCTAAGAAAACTACTTCGATAACACACGAATTGAGGAACTTTGAAAAGCGCAGTTTCTAAAGTAGCAGTTCCACTGGTTACAATTGCGGCAAAACTATTTTTCAGTAAGGAATATGTTTGATTTTGAACCAAAAGAACAGTCTGATCTTTTAAAAATTGTTGATACCACTCTAAATCAATTCCTGGGGCTGCTGCGACGATGAATTTAAATTGAGGAAAACGTTCAATAACCTCAATAAAAGTTGGCATCATTTTAATGATTTCTTGTTTTCTACTTCCAGGTAATAATGCAATTATTGGAATGTTTTGATCCAGTTTTTGGATATTCCTAAAATCATCTTTTTGCTGGATTGCCTCCTGAATTACATCAACCAAGGGATTTCCTACATACTGAACCTCATGGTTATGTTTTTTTTTAAAATAAGTTTCTTCGAAGGGAAGAATAACAAACAGGGCATCAAGGTTTCTTTTAATTTTTGAAATTCTCTTTTCTTTCCAAGCCCAAATTTGAGGGCTGATGTAATAAAGATTTTTAAAGCTTTGTTTTTTTGCCCAGGCAGCAATACGCAAATTAAATCCAGGGTAATCAACGTAAACAATCGCATGAGGTTTGTATTCGAGGATGTCTTTCTTACAAAAAGCAATATTATTTAAAATGGTTTTGAGATTGATAAACACTTCCCAAAAACCCATAAAGGCTAATTCTTTGTAATGTTTTACCAAAGTACCACCAACCGCTAGCATTTTGTCACCTCCCCAAAACCTGAAAACAGCTTTAGGATCCTCAATCAATATGGCTTTCATTAAATTAGATGCATGTAGGTCTCCCGAAGCCTCTCCAGCGATGATGTAATATTTCAATTTAAATAAATTTTAATAACCCAATAATTATAACAAGAACGAGTAAAAAACTTACCAGTCCATAGGCTTTATCATAGCGGTATTGATTGATGAAAACAAAAAATACAGGTAGATTGAGCAATGCTCCAATACTCATTAGACCTCCTAGTTTTTTTTGAGTGTAGAGTAGATAGAAGCTATCCAAAACTTTTTCGTCAGAGAAAAGTAAAGTAAATGAATACATTCCTATTAAAGTTAAAACGATCCCCATGGCGATCCCAGTCAAACGTTCTTTAATTTTCAAAACCCCAACTATTTAGTTCTTGAATTGCATTATGAGCTGTTAAGTCAAATTGAGTTGGAACAACTGAAACGTATCCCTGACTTAAAGCCCATTCGTCTGTATCTTTACCCTTGTCTTCATCAATAAATTCTCCTGTAAGCCAATAGTAATCTCTACCCATTGGGCTTTGGCGTTTGTCAAATTTTTCAACCCAATTTGCTTTTGCTTGACGACAAACTCGGATACCCTTGATTTCGCCATCAGGTAACACCGGGAAATTGACATTTAGAACCACATCTGCGCGTTGTTTGTTTTGCAGAGAAGCAAGCGTTATTTTTTTTATGTAAGGTTTTAGTGGATTGAAATCTGCATTCCAACGGTAATCCAGTAGAGAAAAACCAATTGCAGGTATTCCTTCAATCCCAGCTTCTATGGCTGCACTCATGGTTCCTGAGTAGACGACGTTGATTGACGAATTAGATCCATGATTGATTCCCGAAACACAGATGTCTGGCTTTCGATCCAATAATTCGTTAATCGCTAACTTAACACAATCTGCTGGTGTCCCAGAACACTGATATTCTTTTTGAGGCCCTACAATATTACTCATTTTGCTACAATAAAGTGTAGAGTTTATTGTAATAGCATGACCCATAGCTGATTGAGGACTGTCTGGAGCTACTACAACTACGTCTCCAATAGTATTCATTACTTCGATTAGTGTACGAATTCCTGGAGCTGTAATGCCATCATCATTGGTAACAAGAATTAGTGGTTTTTTATTCATAAAGTTGCTTTGTGGCTAAATTAAGAAATTATCAAGGGATAAAGGTTGTTAATTAATTACAAAAAATGAAGTGTTTTTTGGCAGAGGCCTTGTATTTACATACTTTAGTGTCATAAAATAGATCTTTTAAAGAAATTCTTTAGTCTATTTTTTTGTTAATTGACCATGCCAAATGATCTTACTTTTTAAAAATAACTTAATAACCAAATGAAAAAAACAAGAATTTTAATACTCAGTGGAATAGCCTTGAGTCTAATCTACGGTTTTTCTTTTTTCAATTTAACGACTAATCCTGAGAAGGATAAAATATTAATCGAAATCATGTCCTATGTTCTGGAACGTGGACATTATGATCCAGAGACCATCAACGATTCATTTTCTGAAAACGTATTCATGAATTATCTCGAAAGCATGGATGGACAACATCGTTTCTACATTCAGGCTGACTTAGATAATCTTAGTCAATTTAAAACCAAACTTGACGATCAAATCAAAGAATCTAAACTCGATTTTTTTGATTTCAGCCATAAAAAACTTATTCAACGACAAGAGCAAATTAAGGCATTTTACAAACCTCTATTGGATCGTCCTTTTGACTTTAATCTAGAAGAAGAAGTGAATTTGGATTATGAAACTATGGGATATGCGGAATCACTTTCTGAACTCAAGAAAGTATGGCTCCAGTATTTTAAGCTTTCCGCTCTTGGAGTTTACACCGATAAAAAGGAAGAAGAAAAGAAGAAATTTGAGAACGACAGTACTTATGTTATGATCTCTAACACAGAACTTGAAAAACAAGCTCGCGAGATTACAAGAGAGAATATGGATTTGTTTTTTGAGGTTCGAGAAGACTTAGAACGCAAAGATTATTTTTCAATTTATTTGAATGCAATCGCCACTCAGTTTGATCCACATACCTATTATTTTGCTCCTCGGGAAAAAGAACTTTTTGACACGAGTATTTCGGGTAAATTTGAAGGTATTGGCGCACGCTTACAAAAGAAAAATCAAGAAATTAGTATTGTTGAAGTTATTTCTGGTGGTCCGGTTTGGCGTGATAAATTGTTGGAAGTTGAAGATGTAATTATTAAAGTAGCACAAGAAAATGAAGAGGCTGTAGACATTACTGGAATGCGGATAGATGATGTCGTTAAATTGATTAAAGGTCCAAAAGGGACAACAGTTTATTTGACAATCAAACATGTTGACGCCACTATTGAGGTTGTTCCAGTTGTGAGAGATGTTGTAGAATTAGAAGAGGCTTTTGCAAAATCATCGGTAATCATAAAAGATGGTAAGAAATATGGAATGATTCATCTGCCCAAATTTTATGTAGATTTCAAAGACTATGGTAAACGAAATGCAGCGAGTGATGTTAAAGCAGAAATAGAAAAATTGAAGCGTGATAATGTCGAGGGTATTATTCTCGATCTGAGAAACAATGGTGGTGGTTCACTTCAAACTGTAGTCGATATGACAGGATTTTTCATAAAAGATGGTCCCGTAGTTCAAGTTAAAAGTACTGGAGGTAAAAAACAGGTTTTAGAAGACAGGGATTCGAGTATTGCATGGAACGGACCTCTTGTGCTTATGGTAAATGAATTTTCGGCTTCAGCATCAGAAATTATTGCTGCTGCATTGCAAGATTACAAACGCGCAGTTATCATAGGTAGTAAACAAACATTTGGTAAAGGAACCGTTCAAAACGTTGTAGATTTAAACAAAATTATTTCTAGTAATACTCACGGTGATTTGGGTGCTTTAAAAATAACGACCGATAAGTTTTATCGAATCAACGGAGGTTCAACACAGCTGGAGGGTGTTAAAAGTGATGTTGTTTTCCCAGGAAGATACACTTACATCGAAACAGGAGAGCAAGCACAAGACAACCCTTTGTCTTGGGATCAAATTTCACCAGCAAACTATCAACCTTGGGATGTTAATATGAGTTTTGAATATGCTTTAGAACGAAGTAAAGAACGCATTGCTAATAACGCTTACAAGCTAAATGGATTAAAGCTCAACAAGATGACACCTTGTATTCGTTAAATTATGAGGACTTCATAGAAGAGCGAAAAGCTCGATCAGATCAAACGTCTAAATACGATAAGTTGAAAAAATTTGAAGCTTCATTTACTTTACAAACACCCAATGCGGACTTACCTGAGTTAGAAAAGAATGAAGACCTAAAAGAAAAACGTTTACGTTGGGAAGAAAGTTTAATAAAAGACATATATCTTTATGAAGCTGTAAGAGTTCTTGAAGATTTAGCTCAACCTCAAAATAAAACAAATAAACTTGCACAAATTAAAAAATAACTCTTGTCAATAGGGACAATCCTAAGTCGATTTTCAAAAGATCGACTCGGTTTAATAAGCGTTTTTTATATTGTAGTAATGACTTTTATTGCTGCATTTGCCTATTTGTTGGCTCCTGATAATAGTCCTAATGCAAATCAAATGCACTTGTCTATTCATTCCAGACCTCCTGGTTTTTCGACACAAATATTAATCCTTCCAAATTCTAATTTTCAACAGGGAACAGAAGAAATTGCCATAGAAAAATTAGTATGGAAACAAGATAAATTGTTTTATCAGGCCTTTGAGACATCTGAAGATTACCTTCAACTCGTTAATCTAAATCGATACCCAATTGAGACAACTTATGAACAAGTTGAAGATTTATATGTTACGAAAAAAAAGTTTATCCTAGGCACCGATAAATACGGAAGAGATTTGCTGAGTAGGGTATTGATCGGATCTCGAATCTCAATTTCAATAGGTTTTGTAGCCGTATTAATATCGTTATTAGTAGGAGTTTTTATTGGAGCTTTAGCAGGTTATTTTGGAGGTAAATTAGACCGTTTTATGGTATGGTTCATAAATGTAATTTGGTCGATCCCTACATTGTTAATGGTCATAGGAATAACTCTTGCTTTAGGCAAAGGGTATTGGCAAGTTTTCATAGCGGTGGGTTTAACCATGTGGGTTGAGGTGGCTCGTGTAGTTCGGGGTCAAGTAATATCAGTTAAAGAAAAAACTTTTATCAAAGCAGCTTATGTTCTTGGTTATTCCAACTGTAGAATTTTAGTAAAACACATTTTACCTGCCATAATCCCCCCTTTGATTGTAATTTCTGCTGCAAATTTTGCAAGTGCAATTTTAATTGAAAGCGGTTTAAGTTTTTTAGGCATTGGCGCGCAACCCCCAGTTCCAAGTTGGGGAGGAATGATTAAAGATCACTTTCGATACATTCTTCTGGGTAAACCATACTTAGCAATTGTTCCAGGAATAGCGATAATGAGTTTGGTTTTTGCATTTATGACTTTGGGGAATAGTCTTCGTGATGCCCTTGACGTAAAGATTTAGTTTTACTCGTTTAAACGATTTGCATCTAAATTCAAAAAGATAAATAATAGGCAACTAAAAGCTAACAAGCTCGAGCCACCATAACTGATGAATGGAAGAGGAATTCCAATGGTAGGAACTAAACCTAGGGACATGCCGATGTTAATAAAGAAATGCAAGAATAATATTGATGCTAAACTATGACCATAAATTCTGGCGAATTTATTTTTTAAATTTTCAGTTTTGTAAAGAATACGAATTATTAAGAAGCAAAAGGTAAGAACAACGAGTGAACTTCCATAGAAACCCCACTCTTCTCCAATAGTACTGAATATGTAATCAGTATGTTGTTGCGGGACAAAATCTCCTTTGGTTTGAGTTCCTTGTAAAAAGCCCTTTCCATCCCAACCACCTGATCCGATAGCAATTTTAGATTGGTTAATGTTGTATCCAATACCCTGACTATCAAACTCTTTTCCAAGAATTATATTAATTCGATCTCGATGCCGTTGTTCAAAAACGGTATTAAAAATATAGTCTACTGAATACACATAACCACAACTCAAAAATATCACAAGCAGGTAAGGCAACAAGGATGCTTTTTTATTTAATTTTTTTGAGAAAAAATACATTGAAATTAACAAGGTAATGATGCTTGCAAAAATAAAAGGAATAGGTGCTACAAGAGCTAGAATGAAAAAGAAAATAAGACCAATAACAACTAATAAAAAAATCACATTTAATCCTTCTCTGAATAACACAAAAAAGAACCCAACAAAAACTAGTGCAGTCCCAGGGTCTGGTTGAAGAATGATCAGAATCACTGGAAGTGCAATTATAAAACCAATTTGAAATAAAAATTTTATTTTTTTAAGATTGACTTGAATTTCGCTTAAAATTTTAGACACAGCTAAGGCTGTCGTGACTTTTGCAAATTCAGAGGGTTGGATTCCGATTCCACCAAAGGTATACCAAGATGTAGCCCCAGATATTTTTTTTCCAAAAATGAATAAACCAATTAAGGATAAAATAGATATTAAGTAAAAAATACTGGCAAATCGCTCAAATACTTTTGCTTTAGTAATTAAAATAACTACGGCAACAATTATGCTTACTACAAAAAATAAAAATTGCTTTCCGACAGGAATACTAAAATTAAAAAGGCTAGAATTTTCATTGTAGTTGGTTGAATAAATATTTATCAGTCCATAACTAACAAGAGCTAGATAGAGTGCAATTGTAATCCAATCAAGACGATAAAAACTTTTATTCATTTATCTTAAAAGGTTTTCCCGAATAGGGTTTTTCATATTCACTACTTAGATCCCCATCAACCATTCTTTTTTCAAGCCAAGACCGTTTAACCTCACCGTTGATGTATTTCTCAATCATTAAACTTGCTATCGGAGCAGCCCATCGACCTCCCCAATATCCATTTTCTATGAATACGGCAAGCGCAATTTTTGGATCATCCTTAGGGGCGAATGCCACAAAAATTGAATGATCGGTAAGCTGAGTTCGGATACCATTGATTTTGGTAAAATTTTCTGCAGTTCCTGTTTTACCACAAACTTCGATGTCTTTTATTCGAGCAATTCTGGCTGTTCCTTTTTCTACAACTTTGTGCATCCCATCGATTACCACCTCAAAATGTTTTGGGTCTATGCTTGTTTTTTTTTGAACAAATTTTTGCGGTATTGAATCCCCCGAAACAGAACGAAGGAAATGAGGTGTGTAATAATGTCCTCTATTTGCAATAGCCGCGGTAAAGTTAGCAAGTTGAATAGGGGTTGTTAAAACTTCTCCTTGACCAATTGCATTTGAAATTATTGTTGCTGCTTTCCAAGCCCCCTTTGAATACCATTGATCATAATACGCGGCATTTGGAATAAAGCCTTTCTTCCCGATCGATAAATCATAACCGAGATAATTGCCAAGACCAAAGCTCTTCAAATGTTCATTCCATTGATTTAGTCCCTTTTCGGGAGTTTCATATTTCTCAATGATTCTTTTGTAGGTATTTGCAAAAAAAGTATTACAAGAATTATAAATCCCTTTAAGTAAATCATTTCGTGACCCTTGTTCGCAATGACATTCCATAAAAGCTCCTCGTGCATAATAATGACCTTTATTGCATTTAAATTTCGTTTCATGAGTTATCACTCCTTCTTGAAGGGCTACAAGAGCATTCAATGTTTTAAAAGGTGATCCAGGAGGGTACAAGGCTTGAAGCCCTCTGTCGAACAGGGGTTTAGCTAATGTATCTCCAGCAAGTTTTCGATAATTCTTAGATCGATCTCTTCCAACCAATAAATTAGGGTTGTACGATGGTGTACTAATTAAGGCTAGAATTTCACCAGAAGAAGGTTCAATGGCTACTATTCCTCCTCTTTTATTCTGCATTAAAAACTCACCGTATTTTTGTAGAGTAGCATCTAAAGTCAATTGAATATCTTTGGCAACTTTAGGTTCAATATCGTAAGACTTATTTTTGTAATCTCCTATGATTCTGTTGAATCTGTCTTTTTGAAGAAAACGCTTTCCTTTTTCACCTCTTAATTCTTTTTCATAAGACTTCTCAATTCCTTGTCTTCCAATTAACTCACCTGGCTGATAGTAATTGTCTTTTTTAATATCATTATTATTAACTTCACTAACGTACCCTAAAATATTTGCTCCAAAATTAATTTGATAATCTCGGAGAGATTTTTTTTGAATAAAAAAACCTTCGTATTTCCACATCTGCTCTTGCAATTTGGCATAGGTCTCTTTGGATATTTGATTAACAATGACAGAGGGAAGTCGTTTTGAAAACCTTCTTGCCTTTTTTAAGTTATTAATCAAGGTTTTCTTTGTAATATTTACCAGAGTACAAAATGCTAGAGTGTCAAAAGGGATTACATTTTCGGGGATAATCATAACATCATAGGCCGCCTGATTTGCAACCAAAAGTTTTCCATTCCGATCATAAATAAAACCACGTTCGGGATATTCCGATATTGCTAGAATTGCATTATTATCAGAAAGTTTTTGATAGGATGTGTTCAGCACCTGAAGTTGCAGCAAGCGTACAATAAATACGACACCTACAACTAGAGTGAGTCCAGTCAAGAGAAACTTTCTCATCAGTTTTTATTTTTAAAAAGTGTTACGGAAGAAAATAGTAGGATAAAAGTAAAAATAGAATTTACAACTGTATTTCGTAAAATAACTATGAAATGATCGAAATCCAGATAAGCAACAATTTGCATAATAACTTGATGCACTAGTATTATTGAAGCGATAAAAACAATTTGATTACTTGTCCTCGAATTCATACTTAGTAATGAAGTGGAATCTAAATTATTTCCAAAAGAAAATCTAATTATGAATGGTCGTAGAAAGCTGACGAATAGGGTTGCAATGGTGTTAGATCCTGAGGATCCTTGAAGTAAATCAATGGTTAAGCCCATTAAAAAACCTAAAAAAATTAAAATAAATTGAGCTTTATCAAAACGATAACTAATCACGAAAAACAAATAAACTGCAGGATAAGAAAATCCCAAAAGAGTAATTCGATCGAATACCAAGGTTTGAATTAAAACCAAAACGATAAACTTTGATAAGATTTTGATATTATCTTGAAGCATCTTTATCTTGCTTTTGTAGATTCATAAATTCTGACCTTGATTTATTATCAATTACATAGACATGCTCTAAGTCAGTTAGGTTATTAAATAACTCAACTTCAATATCGTAATATCCGCCAGAATTAGGAGTTTCAAAATCAGTAATTCTACCAATAGGAATCTCTTTCGGGAAATAAGCAGACATTCCACCAGTAACTATGGTATCCCCCTTTGCAATTTTGTTAATAACAGAAACATCAGAAAATGTCATCTTTGAAGGATCTTCTCCCTCCCAGTACAAAGATCCAAAGGCTCCCGTATGGATGAGTTTAGCGTTGATTTTAAAGTCTTGGTAGAGAATAGAAATTACGCTAGAAAAATTAGAACTGGTTTGCTTTACTATTCCGATAATACCATCGGGGCCAATGACACTCATGTCTTGTTTAATTCCATCATTGGCTCCTTTGTCAAGAATCAAAATATTTCTTGCATTTACATAACTGTTTCTTACTACTTCAGCTGAG
>Ga0209603_1003945_pt1 | contig 12665 bp, 10 predicted proteins | sample COGITO_mtgs_1206_FD_184812 | JGI IMG/M metagenome (GOLD analysis project Ga0209603, IMG submission 184812) | Pelagic marine microbial communities from North Sea - COGITO_mtgs_120607 (SPAdes) (version 2) | ecosystem: Environmental > Aquatic > Marine > Epipelagic ... | reverse complement strand
TGACTCAACTCCTCTAATTTTGCAGTGTCATTGGTCAGTTGGTTTCCGTCACAGATTATCCTCTGGTTGTCTGGCGCAAATAATCTCTTTCGCGAATAGAAAAGTTCAACCGCCAGCTTTTTTTTTTCTCCGTTTTAAATCTGACAAAGAGAACTGGACTTTCATATATAAGCGTTGTTGTTCCATACAAATGTTTCGTACCGCTATCCGCCGTATGTCGTCTCACATGGCCGACCCTATGCGTGTTGAAAGTCTGTTGTCTGTCGAGGAACGTATGCTTTCCGACGCGGCACGGGCGTTTTGTGAACAAGAGTTACGCCCCCACGTGCGGCAGAACTACCGAGCAGGCACATTTGATAAAAATATATTGCGAACGATGGGTGGCGCCGGATTGTTGGGCGCCACACTCAACGGTGCTTCGTACAATGGCTACGGCGTCATTGCCCGTGAAGTAGAGCGTATTGACAGCTCTTACCGTAGCGCACTGAGCGTGCAAAGCTCGCTGGTCATGTATCCCATCGACGCATTTGGCTCAGAGGAACAAAAGCAGCGTTACCTCCCCCTGCTCAAATCGGGTGAATGTGTTGGATGTTTTGGCCTGACGGAGCCCAATCACGGTTCGGACCCCTCCGGTATGGAAACTCGGGCAACACGGCTCAAGGATGGCACCTACGAGATATCTGGAAGTAAGCACTGGATAACGAACGCACCAATTGCCGACCTACTGCTCGTGTGGGCGCGCGACACGTCGGACAATGTCATCCGGGGTTTTTTGCTGGACCGTGACTTGGATGGCATCGAAACACCGGCAATTGAAGGGAAATTATCACTGAGAGCGAGTGCGACCGGCACCATTTTCCTGGACCAGGTTCGTGTTCCTTCGACGGCAGTGTTGCCTGGTGTGGTTGGGCTACGGGGACCCTTCAGTTGTCTGAATCATGCACGCTTTGGTATCGCTTGGGGTGTCACTGGGGCCGCGGAAGCTTGTTTTGATGTCGCGCGCCAATACGTCGCAGACCGTTGGCAATTTGGAGCCCCACTGGCGGCGAACCAGCTCATTCAGAAAAAGCTTGCCGACATGGCGACAGACATTGCGGTGTCACAGTTGGCGTGTGTGCAGGTAGGGCGAATAAGAGAGCGCCACGAAGCCGAGCCGGAAATGATTTCGATGATAAAACGCCACTCGTGTAGTCGGGCCCTTGGTATTGCGCGCGAAGCCCGGGACATGCTCGGGGGCAACGGCGTGTCAGACGAATATGACGTCATGCGACACCTGATGAATTTAGAAGCTGTCAATACCTACGAAGGCACCGCAGACATCCACGCTCTCATTCTAGGCCGTGCCATCACTGGCATACCCGCCTTTCACCCGTCCAACGGCTTTAAATAATACAATCCTTTTTTGGTCAGATGTATGTTTATGAATATTCTCTTCTGGTTTTTAGTATCGATTTCCGCTTTTGCTTGGCCACGTGCACCATTTTATTGTACAACGTTTCTTGGTGTTTGAGCAGGGCAAGCAACGCTTGGTTTTCTTGGATAATTGCTTCTTGGGCGCAGGTCATCTTCATGATTTTTGCATCGCGAGCGCGGACTTTGTTCCAGAGTTGCATGTTGGGGACATTGTTCCATTTTAAATGACCTTTCTTTATGGAATAACTGCCCCCTGGCATAGTCTCTTTCCAACAACCCCAACAAATGCAGACAGTTGCCTCGGTGCTTGACGTTGCGGAACTGTTCACAACAAAGCGTTGGTTGTTAAACCAACTGAGACATGCCTCGCATTCTTCGGGGTGTTTCACCACCATACATTTCATGTCTTTGTGTTGGTGGACCATTACCAACGCCTTTTCCTCGGGCGACACAAACTGTCCAGACCGCCCATAATATTTACCAAGGACTGCTTGAAATTGACAACGGATTTGGGAGACCACTGTATCAGAAGCAGTGCGCTTGACCCCGATGAAGACCATCATGTTGCTGTATGTATGGATGCAGGCTATTTTAAAATATGGCACCAGTAGTTTCTCAGCCACTTTATCGGCTGATTTACACCCGCGGCGACAAAAAGTAAAGATGCCAACACCACGTGGTAAGAGACGATTGTAAATCAACCTCGCTTCGGTGGCCGGGTCTTTAGCGATGGGCGCTGCGGTTTTGATAGGCGCACCACAGTAATCAGCATAAAAAACATGACACTTGGGCAACACGCCACTCTTTAAGATGCTCAACAAGGTCCCGCGGTGATACGTTAACGAGAACGGGGTTTTCACGATCGGTAATTCTTTCATGTTCACCACGTGATAGTCCGACTTGTCGCCGGAATTAAGGGCCATACGAATGCCCATCATGGTTTCAGCTTCCAACAGCACTTTGACGCCATGGTCGTGGTACAAATCGACGACAAATCGATTTACGATTGATTTGTGGCAGTCGGTGACTTTTTTGGAAACGTTATACATCGTTGTGTGGGTAGAAAGACAAGTAGGAGTGTAAGAATGAAAATATTTCTATTGACGATAGAAATTACACGAGTTCGGAACACCTTCTAGACACTTTTTGCTTTGTAGGACACTATGTGCTCTAGGAAAGTCAAACAGTGGTCAATCCACACAATTATCAATAGTACATATTTATAGAGCCACACTTTAGAATAATAACAATGTTCTTTTTGATTTTCTTGTTGACATGGGCGGCTTCAGACACTGTGTATGAAACCCGAACGGTCAATCAATGTAATGCACCCTATTCAATGGTTCTTGACCAACCCACTTGTGAGGCACAGGCGGTTGCACTCGGTTGGTCCGACACGACAGCATCGCCAGTAGCCTTTTCTAGCTATTTGCCACAGGGTTGTGTGTACATAACAGGCTTGGACCAATTGCGTTTGTACTCGAAAGGTTCTGTGCAATCATGTTCGACCGAGTACACCTGTCTCTGCGCATTTAATGCACCTTTGTGTGTTGTTGGTCTAAATGAAGATGCTTGCATATGTGGTTCGAAAGCTTGTCATCATACAACTGGACTGGTATGTTCGGCCGGGGGACAATGTTCCCACCCCCCGCCCTGTTCAGCCGGGGAAAATGTTGAATCATGTCTCTGTGGACTGACCGATTGCACCGCATTGTCAGGGTTAGTCTGTTTGACTGGTGCATGTTCCCATGCCAGTGTCTGTACATCCACTGATGGCACAACCGCGAACAGGGGTCTGTGCCAATGTGGCACGCGAGATTGCAATGAACCGTATTGTTTTGCAGGGCAAGATACGTGCAAGGCAGCATGTCGCGCGGGTCAGTTCAGGAGTAATACGCTTGAATGCCAATCGTGTAGTGTCGATGGTTACTACTGTCCTGCCGGGTCTACTGTGTCGGAAACCACCTTTGCCTGTCCAGCTGGGAAATGGTCCAATGTGGTTGGCATTGCAAGTGCACTTGATTGTTCAGAGTGTTCCGCGGGGCGATTCTCATCGAAGACTGCCCAAACGTCGAATGACGAGTGCGCCGAATGTTACGCAGGCCGATATTCCAGTGAGACTGGCCAAACATCGAATGACGGGTGCAAAGGTCGATGTTCAGCTGGTAAATGGTCCACCTTAACTGGCCTTACATCCGACGGCGGGTGCGAAGGGCGATGTTCAGCTGGCAAATGGTCGTCGGCAGTTGGTGTAACTTCTGACGGACAATGCTTTGGGTGTTCTGCTGGCAAATGGTCGGCGGCAATAGGGTTAACTGCGGACGAACAATGCGCTGGCCGTTGTCCTGTAGGCACCAAGTCAACACAAATCGGATTGGTTTCTTCGGAACAGTGTCAAGTGTGTGGTGTCAACAAATATCAAAACGAAGTGGGTCAAACGTTTTGCAAAGGATGTCCTGATGACAAGTTAATTGCAGACACGGTCACGCCGTCGAAACATGTCGCTGTCACGGACTGCATAAAGGCAATACCTGTCTGTTGGGCGACCGAACATTTAAAGAATGACATTTGTACAAACTGCGAAACGGGCCATGTGTGTGACGGCACATCAATGATAGTCTGTCCTCCTGGTAGTTATTGTCAAGATGGAAGTGCTGTGGCATGCCCAACGGGACGTTTTGGTGAAAAGGAACAGCAAGTGTCGGAACAAACTGCGTGTGGAGACTGTCCCGAAGGAACATTTCAAAACGTACCAGGCCAGACGTATTGTGCACGAGGATGCCCCCGAGGTACATTTGGAAACGTCCGAGGAGCTTCGTCTGCCAAGGAAGCCTGTCAAAACTGTACACTTGGACACCGGTGTCCGTCCACTATGATGAACAGAGCAGAAGTTTGCCCTGTCGGCTCTTATCAAGCCACCACTGGTTCGGAGACCTGTAAATTATGTCCATTAAATACATATGCAGATTCTATAGGTGCTACACAATGTACCAACTGCGCGGAGGGGTTCAAAACAACCGGTCTTGGAGCAAACAGCGCCACAGAATGCATCCAACAGACGACGATATGCTCCAACAATGAACGCCTATTATCCACAAACAAATGCCAAAAATGTCCAAAAGGTTTTTACGGAACAGATACTGGCTGCTCGCTGTGTTCACTTGGAACATACCAACCCAAGGAAGGCCAGTTAACATGTGCCAATACTTCTTCAACGCGCTGCCAACACGTTTTAGGATGTTCGGACACTCATGACGCTAAATCAGAAGTCTGGTCGGCGTCTCTTCAACTGGTGGACTTAAAACCACCTGAAAATCGATATACAGTCCTGCTGGGTTCGTATATAGCGTATGCTTCACTGGTTGCCATCATATTGACTCTAATATTAACGCACAGATGGTGGCCTACCTGCACAAAGCATTTGGACTTGATGTTTTCAAGTGACCACATTGTTCAACATAAACGTGCAAAACGCGTATTTGATACTCGTTTGGGAGCGGCATTAACGCTAAGTATGCCCATGGTTGTAGCTTGTATAGCTGTCTTTGTATTTACATCGGACAATACAACTGCAATAGAGTCCCTTATTCCGATGTTATCCGAAGAGGTCTCCTCGTATGGTGTTTTGCAGGTCGAGTATAACGTCGAATCGGGGTCCGCAGTGTCCGACTGTGACGATATTCAAGTGGAATCTAAAATGAATTGTACGGAACAGGCGCGTCTGGCGCCTGGTTACACGTGCTTATTAAATATGACTTGTTCCTGCGTACCACCTTTTAGCGGGCTGCACGAAGTGAAATTCACAATGCCGGACAAATTTCAACGAGCGGCCATTTCCGTGACGTCAAGTGCGTGGAACAACACGATTATAAATATTACTCAAGTCCTTCAGCCGGAACAAGTCCTGGCAGGTACAAAGAGTAATCCATCCACTGTTGAATTTGACGCGATTCGGTCGAAATTGCAGACGTCGGCGTCAGTGCAATACGGACTTCGTTTGTCTAAAAGAACTATAGCATTGGTTCAAAGTGCGGAGACGACTGGCCAACATACAGTGGCCCTACAATTTTTTTCAACGGACACATTGTTTCAAAGGTCGGTACGGACAAAAATTGGTTGGGTGACGCGCATTGGCACTGTATTGACATTGACCATTTCAGCTATCTCCGCCATGCGAGTGTTTAAATTGGCAGCTGGTCACTGTATCGACCAATGTCTGATGAACTGTTCTGCAACCCCGCCAACCGATGTTCAAAAACGTCAAATGATATTAGATGAAACGAAATCCAACGAGACGACAACTAACCCGTTAGGGTTTGTTAACCCGTTAGGGTTTGTTAACCCCGTCAACCACAGGACTCAAATACTCACCGACGAGGTTTCCGGAAGAAAATACGTGTACGACGGGAACACAAGGACATCAACATGGTTAGAAGATTCGACTATAAATAGAGGACGAGTGGCATGATATGAAGTACTCATGTTTTCAAATTTCAAGTACTTTAACACACATTGTATGTTTGGCATTGTCCATGTATTTATTGCTGACCAGAAAGGAACAGGGTGACCGACAACGCCGCCTTGGTGAGTCTTGGTATACATATAACACAACGGACAACTCTGTTATTATACATGCAGATACTATGCATTTTGACCAAACGTCCACCGGTCCGACTATTTCTCCGCTTCGCCACTCGGTTGAAAAGCGACCAGACCTTGAAAAGACAACTTTACTGTCAATGCACAAACACTTGGACTTTTCGTTAAAGGCCTTGTCCCCAGAACGCCACAATAAAATTAGACAGTCACTGACTTCGGACCAACTTTGGCGTGTCTTTTGGCTTATGAATTGGCAGTTCGACAGAATGGGCATTGAAACGAAATGGGAATCGCCGATCGCAAAACTTGATGTACAAAGTGTCAATGTCAAAGGAAATTCACACGTGCATGGGATTCTGTCAGCGAGTGCCATTGATGTAGTTACCATTGAACACCCATAACTCTCTTTTTGGCGGTACGGACATGTAAAATCATTCTACTCCTCGTTTACCGCCGCTTATCCAGCAGAGTTTGAATGACATTGTGGACGATATGTACGAGTCGTTTACACAGGTAGGGCTTTAATTTGACAGACCAGTTTGATGTCTTTTTTTTTTTTGTTCTATTTAAATAGAAACCTCGCATTTGTCATACCATGAATATCCACCTACCTCTTTTCGTGTTTACACTCTTGCATCTCATTTGCGTCGTTGGCGTGCTGTTAATATGCTTGGTCGTGACTCTCTACTGCTATTGCCGGTGGCGAAAGCGCAAAACAGTGGTGATGCCGGATTTCGTGTGAAAAGCGACGCATAAGTTTCGGGCGAAACGACCCCTGGGCAATAGTGACATACAATGCCAGTCCCACCGCTCCCTTTGGCACAACACATGGTGCGCACCTTTGAAGACTACTTTACAGCGGAGAAAGAAGACCTCAACCCTTCGTCGTGGTACACGCCGGATATGGTTCTGCTGCGCGACGAGGAAACATTGCCGCTGGATTTGCTTCTGTATGCCAACTGGAAACCATTGTGTGACCGCGCTCACGGACATTGGCACTGGTTTGCGCCCGAACAAATATTCCGCCTTCCGAACGAAGATTGGTATTTGGTGGCTCAGTGCATGCAGTCAAAGCGCTGGCTCACTTGGAATGTCCGCACGGACCATTGGACTCTGACGAACGCGCAGCGTAATCCGCACACCAGCTTTGATAACATGGCGGTGGTCCTTTCCAGTGGTATATAAAAGGAGCCGGCGTGGACGCAAACGATGGCCTCGATGGTACGCTCATGCCCGAGTCCCAAAGCGTCCAATGCGGCACACCGGCAAGCGTTTCAACGTTGGCTTGCCAAACATCCTGATTTTTTCGACATGGGCCAGTGCACCGCGCTCGCTTCCGCGCAGCACCGGCTGCAGTGTGGAAGCACAGCGGCGGCCAACATTGAGCAAATTGACTTTACAATCGACAAAGACACAATGCTTGATGTCATCAAGACATTTTTAGATTTAGGCCGACGCGAACCAACTCTGCTGTATGTCACGATGGCGGACGGCGGCGCCCCCGCTTTGCACGCGTGCTATTCTTCATCGGCTGGGCGTCTATTGGTACACGAAATGACGTTTTTGGCACCGAAGCGTTACCAAATTGACGGCGTTGTGGACGATAGTTTGATTTTGTCGAAATCGGAGGGCGTGGAGCAGCTGAATCGGAGATTGCCCGGACAATTTCGCATGGACATGGAGCCGTACGCGCGCCGCCAGGGGTATGTTCAGCGCGGCGTGTTTCAAAAGGTGTACAAGGTGGCGGCGGAGTTCATTGCGTGCGTGGAGTGCCATGCGCGCGACCATATCTTTTGTGTCACGGGCGCCCCCGATAGCAGTGGTTCGATTGCGACGATACAGTTGGCGTGGGCCAACGCAGGGGCGCGGCGGCGTTGCATAGAGCGTTTTCGCAAGAAAATGGCGCATTCGCCGCGGCCCAAGCGCAAGCTTTCGAAAACGTCCGACATTGTGGGACTGCTGGCGCAGCTGAAAATCATGCATGACGATGGGGACTTGTCGTCGGATGAATTTACATGTGCAAAGAAAAAATTGTTAGAATAAAAAACTAAAAAATAAGAGTTGTTTTTTCACCTAGGCGAAGCGAATCAATACCGTCGCGCGTCCCTCCCTTGTTCATACAAATGTGCATAAACGTCGCGGCCACATCGACGTCCCAGGCCGGGGCCACTATTTTTATGCCGAGACCCTGACAATATTGCTTCCAAAGCCACAACAGAAACGCACGCTTGAACAACGGTGAGTTCCCTACTCCGAGGCGGGCATGCGCTCGAAACCACGTCGAATAAATGTCACAATACCGCGGTGTGGCTCCCTGTCGCCGTTCCGTCTCAATACGCTGCATTTTTTGTTCAATGACGTTCCATCTCTGTCGAATGCGGACAAACACGGCGTATACGGGCCGTGTAATGTCACTGAAAAGGCCGCGCATGAGCAGCGTCTGGTCCAGGAGCTGGCGTGCTCTATTATAAGGCAATGTATTGACGTAGGGCGAATAAGCCACATCGACCCATGGGCGACTCAGTCTCTGGTCGGCGTGTTGTAGAAGACGACGGACGACGTGGCCCATGTCACGTTCTATGGCTTTGCAAATAATGGGTCGTCGAAACACTTGCATCAAAAACGTCACGTGCGGTGTCATCGGACTGGACCTCCAGCTACGGTACTGGCCCGGTGTAAAAAACGCCCACCGGCTCCAAAAACGGCGCATGTCGCTGTTTGCAGCAGTTTCGCGCATCAGTGCCAGAAAGGAATCTTCGCGTTGGCTGTTTATGGCGCGTATCAAGGCGCGCTGAATCTGCACCGCGCTAAAGTTTTGGAAATGGCCGAGTGTCATTCGAATAGTAGATGCGGTCGACATGGCCGCCGCAAACGATAAAAACGTTTCGTCTGCGCGTTCTATGACCGGTATGTGCATGCCCATTTTATCAAGTACGTACGCGATGCATTCTGAGTCGGCCGTGCGCATGGCCACTGTCAGGCATGCGTTTTGCACCGGTTGTGTCTCAATGTGTAGTGCGCACGCGGGATACTGACGCAATATTACACCACACATGGTATAGTTTCGTTTCGACACCGCAAGGGCCAGTGCGTTGTAGCCGCGCGTGTCCACGAGGCGCAATTGACTTGAAATCCACTGCATGTTGCGCAAACTCGTGACGCCACGGTCGAGCAAAAGATGTACCATATCTTCACGGCCTCGGAGAATGGCGACGAACAGCGGATACGGCGAAATCGTCAAGGGCTCCCGTGACAAAAAAAGCAACTTTTCGGCAAGTTCGACATGGCCTCTCGACACGGCCAACGCCAACGGCGTCTTACCCTCGTGAATGGGCGTCTTCAGTGCCGTCGTAAGATTGCGATTCTTTAGACGGTCGAGTTTATTCAATTCGCCGGCGACAGGCTGCAGGTCCAAACAAACGCGCAACAACAGTTGTCGGTATTCGCCTATGTTGAACTGGTATACCGCTTTGGGAACCACGAATTTTGAGCGTTTCTTTGACGGACTACCCGGCATGCATGTGACAACCAAAGCATCTCTTTATAGTGTCAATACGAAAGTCGACTATAAGTAGGCACGTGCCAATCATCATTATGTCGCTGTACGCATCGATAGGTTACGGCCTCGTAGGTCTCTGGATATTGGCCCAGTGCGCCATCAACCTGTACGTACTCGCCACTAACCAGCGCGAGGGACAATGTGCCGACACCATTGACCTACCACTCAATTTGTTTGAAAGTTCCACGGGTGCCATTCGCTCCAACAACGTGCCCTCGGCACTGTCGAGCGCCCTCACATCATTGGTGCCGTTTATTGTGCTATATCTGGCGCCAATCTACGAAATATTGCGTCATGGGACGAAACATCGCATTCAGGGCGTCACTGCCGACGGTGTGTTTTTTTGGTTGACAGCCGCCGTCAACGTCCTCGCGAAAAACGCATGGCAGCAGCCACGCCCAGAAGCGTACCGCCTGTGCATTCGCGACAAGCTGTCCTACGGTCAGCCGTCCGGCCACGCCATGTGGGCCGTCGGTATCTGGACCACGTGCGTCGTTTTGTTTTTAAGCACACGGGCGACCAAGCCCAAAGACGAGACGGCAGTGGCAGTCCCCTTTCATTCGTGGGTCTACGACACGCTCGCCCTGCCGCCGAACTGCCCGTGGAAAAACATACTGTGGACAACGCTGCTCTCGGTATTGTGGCTTTTCAATGTACCATTCGTGCGCTACGACCTCCAGTACCATTCCATCGTGCAAATCGTGTCGGGCATGGGGCTTGGTGTTGCGTGTGGCGTCGCTTGTGGCACGTTGATTTTAAAGGTGCCTCTCGCCGCGTGGACGCGCACGGTCGCGTGTGGTCTCTGGTTGGGTAGCGTGTTGGTCTTTTCGGCCAAGTTCGACTGGGCTCCGCTGCTCATCGAATTACCACTGCTGGTCTTCCAGACAACGCGGTCTGGAACACACGACTACAGCGCGGTAGAAATGACAGAACGTCAAAAAGAAGAGGAATGGTCCACCGGCGACGAAGAGGCTTGGCAAGACGCCATCGAAGAACAGAAGAAAGAAATACCCATCTTCTTTTAAAGTACAAATTGTTTAAATTCTGGTGTGTATTGTAGCGCGTTTAACAGTCTCATAAGCTCCCGAATGCGTTTTACATTTCCTTGGCGCCTGGCTTGTTGCATCTCGGCTTGAATAATACGCCGGCGTTCGCCCACGTCTGTTTTTTGCTTTTTCTTTGCCCCCGCACTCGCAGAGCCGTCTTCCTCTGGTGCCCATGTCAAAGTCGCTGGCTCCGCCCGGCACATGGGACAGGCACTCACGTTGCACCAACATCTTAAACACAGCGCATGGCCACATTGGGCCCGAACCTGCGCGCGCGCTTCGGAACACACGATACACATGTCCGTAGGTCGACCCGGCGTCAACCATGTGCACGTATGACGTATAAAATTCAATCTTTCAGCAGGCATTCCAGACTGGAGTTCGTTGGACAAGTCAACACACAGGTTTCTTTCGCGGGGGCGATACTCGAACGGCGACGTGTTGTCGACAGGTACGCGCTGTATTTGGCACTCGCTGATTTGCGCCAAATACAGCGACCACATCTCCAAAAGGGACGACTGTTCGTTTGACGTTAGGCCCGCAGGCCAAAAATAATTGTTACGGCGTCTCTGGCGCACGTACTGCTCAGGTTGGCCGGACGATATCAACATCTGCTCTGCCGCGGTGAGCGCCTGGTCAAACAGTGGGTCTCCAGACTGCAAGCGCCCCGGCCGCTGGCGTTTCAGCTGTTCTTCTCGCTCCTGCAAATATTGCATCATATGTGCATAATTTTCGACGCGGATGACGCACGGTGGCGCACGCGTGGCACCGACGAAACACAGGGCGTTTGGATTGAACAGCAGGCGATAATTCTGTCCCGACACTAAAAAGTCCACGGGCGTTTCGTCGTTGGCGAGTCCGGCTTCGAATGCCGCGTTCGTGGACGTATCAACGGCAGTCGCCGCATCAACGGTAGTCGCCGCCACACTTGAGTATTTCGCCTGATAGGCATAGAATATGTCGTAAGCGCGTGGCTTCAAAAAATCGGAGAACGTGGTCCCGGCGTGCGCCCCGGGGTCGAACTGGGACATGAGATTTTGTAATCGTCGTGGGAAAAATGGCACAAGTTTTCGCGCCACGGACATTTCCAGGTCATATTTGAAAGGTGTCATGGTCCAGACGTAGGACGTGCGACACTCGTGACGTATCTGTGCCCAAGATTCGGCTTCTACCGCGAGCGTCGCAATTTTGCCATTGACCGTGGCGGAGGCATTGTCACGCGCGTAAATGTAAGGGCCATCACGAGCCGTCCCCTGTGCGTCGAGAGCCAAACAAGATGCGCGTGTCAAACGTCGGCCGTCGATATAGTAGACCGGCGGGCCAGTGGGTGCACGTCGAACCGGGACGTTGGTCCCGTCTTTCACCATGATGCGCGTGTTCAAGACGCCCGACCAGCCACCGGGATAGTTTTTGGACAACGGTGACGGACTCGCATCTTCCGCGTCAAATGCAGCACTTACGTTGGCGGGCACATCTACCCACTGGTGACCATCATCGTTATATTGCCATGTTGAAGAGGACATGTTTTAAAACGAGTACATTCTATTTATAGGGAATAAAAATTAAATATTTATATGTGGTAAGACGGGTGGCCTTCGTACATTGTTTTGAGCTCGGCCGACGTCAAATTGTCCAGATGCTCTGCCGTCGGTGGACCTTCGGTCCAGTCCAACTCGAGGAGCAGCGGCTTCCACATCGAGACTCGAAAAGCTTCCAGGCGCGCCTGGTCCTGCTGGTTCACATACGATACGGCCACGTGCGACATGAGCGCGTTGTCTCCCAAATACTCTTCCAACACGTCTTGCAGGGGCACCACGAGTGACAGCAGGTCTTCCACAGACCACGTCGAGGAACGGTCTGACGCATGGCAGGCATTCAGCACGATGTCATCGTGTGTATACCAGTTAGAGCCAGCAGCTTCGAAGCGAATTTGGCGGTCCGTGATGTTGCTATCACCGCCAATGCCGCCTTCCAAACGGTTCAGCAATGGGAGTGACGGTACGCCGATTTTTTGGAGCCACGCGCGACTTATCCAGTCGTTTTTCGAG
>Ga0209603_1003944_pt1 | contig 12668 bp, 10 predicted proteins | sample COGITO_mtgs_1206_FD_184812 | JGI IMG/M metagenome (GOLD analysis project Ga0209603, IMG submission 184812) | Pelagic marine microbial communities from North Sea - COGITO_mtgs_120607 (SPAdes) (version 2) | ecosystem: Environmental > Aquatic > Marine > Epipelagic ... | reverse complement strand
TCGCCTTGACATGCATGCCTATGAGGCACATATCAACCGCAATCCAGGTCAAAACGAAGGACCCTATGTGGTCGTTGGCGACGGCATCGTTGGCTCGGTTGTGGCTCGAATGTTGCACGATCACGGGTTTGATGTTTGCATCGTCACGCCCGAATCCAACAGGCAGCAAACCTACGCTTCCCTGAATGCGGATGAAAGCAACATGTTCCCCTTCTGGATGGAAGAGCGAATCGCTTCGATGTGCGAACAGAATGGCATCGATACGGTCGGCGATGTGGCTGAACTTCTTCGAGAGGGTATCACCGTATTCGATGCTGTGCCCGAAGGGGGGCTCGTGGTCCACGACGGCGAGGTGGCCAGCGGTGAGGTGGAAGAACTGGCCTCGCTCTTGCACGCATTGGTGTGGCAAGCGGTTGGCAAGGTGTGGCAACTTAACACCGCAATCAAGCGTCCAAGCGGTTCAATTCAGACCAAATTGGTCTAAGCTTTCGATTATGGTTGTCTCACTAACACGTACTTGATTTTTTTACCGATTCGCTGTTTGCGAACAGCATATCCCAAATCACTGCCAACAGTTTCAATGTGGTTCATTCTTTCTTCAATCAAGTTCTGTTTTGCCGTTTCAATTGCTTTTTTTTGACTCTCTACCAATTTTCTAAGTGCATTTGTGTGCTCTACTGCTAGATTTGCTCGTCCTTCTTCAATTCGCTTCATTGTAGCTTCCAATTCCCCTGAAATATCCTTTTCATAGCCTACGTATGCTTGACTAAATTGAGTTGAAAAAGCGGTTGTGTTTCCTCCAGAGTTAGATCCAATTCGATAGGAGCCATTATTCCATGAGAGCATGAAACCATTAGAGAGAGTAATCTCAGGTTTTCCTAATTTCAATATTTCTTCAATTGCGGTTGCAAGTTTCTTGAGGACTTCAATTCCCTCATGTTTGTTGTGGTTCTGAGTTAGATCTCGTCTTAATTCATTCCAATCTTCTAGAATTTGAAGGGGGTTTGTCCAAGAGATGCCGAGAGTCTGTAGGGCTAAATGTATCCCTCGTAGGTCTGTTATGGGGCGCGTGGCTTCAACCCAGTTCCAGTTATTGATTCGTCCTCGAGCGCAGGGCATTCAACCACCTCTGCTAGTATTTACCGTCGACTTTGTCGCCGTTCCGGAAGTAATACCTGCGGCAGGCTCATGAAACTCTGTACGCAATACTACATTGTTGACATCAGCTAATTCACCTAAAATCCGGTTTAGTTCTTCTTCTGTAACTTCACCACTAATCCCTGTGGCCGAGGATGTCATGGTACCATCTTCATTGATGATGATTTCAATTGTTTCTTGATTACACATGGACTTGTGACGAGAAAAAGATATTTGGTCATTTTGGTTGTATTTACAAGTTCGTGAATTCAAAGGGTGGGCCCGCTGCTCCGTACCCAATAACACTCCGCGTGTCTAGGTACGCCTCACAGAGCAGTTGTGAGGACGGGCCCGTTGTTTTGATGTAATTTTGTCACCAATTCGGCTCCATTACTTTCATCACCCCGAAGGGCGGTTTTCCCTCGTGGATGAATTACTTAAATGTTCATATTGCACTCTGATTCCCGATCCATTCTCTGATTTCTGAATCAGGATACCCGTACAATTCAATAGTCCCATCTTGGTTGACAACGATTTCAACTTCGTTTTGCTCGATGATCTCCGAGAGAGAATACCTTCCAGTTGGACAGTGAAGCACTTGGTTTGTGGAACCTCTCCATCGCAAGTTTACATTTCGCAGCGATTCAATGTATCGACCTGTCACCACAATGTCGCTCAAATCGAAGCATGCTTGCATGGTTTCATCAAATTCTTCGGGTTCATATCCAGTGTACATAAACACAGTCAGTTCCAATGCTTTGACAGATCGAATCAGTTCCAGTGTAGCATTTGCTTGTTGCAAGGGCTCTCCTCCGAGAATGGTGATTCCTTCAATCCCTTTCACTTGCCGGATTTCTTCGACCAAATCAGCAATGGTGACTGGAGTTCCACCCTTGGACCAAAACTGCTTATTCCAGCATCCTTCACAAGCTAGGGTACAACCTTGGGTCCAGATTACATATCTAAGACCTGGGCCGTAAATCGCACTGTGTTCTGATCGATGACCGATCCACATAACGGTCGACATAACCTCAATCATCAAAATTCACGTGCCCATTCCATGCTTTTTTGAGAAGAGGTGGTATCTTGGTTCACCTGTTGTAAAGGTAAACTCGGCGATGTCTCCTCTTCCGATTCGATTGGTTGAGAAATAATGCCATACATCATTGCAACTGTCTCGATGGGGTTGCCTGCCACAATTGCGTTTGTTGCATTGGGATGATTCCGAAAATCGCTGTTCAATAATTCCCTGGCTGCTTCCATATCCATTTCAGATCTGAGAATTGCCAAAATTAATGAGTCATGTTCATGATGGGCATGTAACCACTGTGCTGTTTGAAAATCAAGAATCAATGACTGTTCGTTATTATTTTTCACCGGCGTTTTCGAACGTAAAAAGGCTGCTAAAACTTCGGAGGAAACATCATTTCGATGCCAGCCATTGCGGAATATTTCTGCCGCTTCCTGTTCAGATATCATTTCATCCGCCATCGCCTCAGCCAAATATCTTGGCATATCGGGGCCAATGTTCATAAAACGAGTGATTGAGTTTTCACGATTTAGCATATTGAGTCTTTTGATTTCTAATTTGATAGGTTTTGCGAAAAAGTCACGGAATGAAAATTGTATTTTTTGAAGATACAAATCCCAAGGGGCGTTTTTTGGGAGTATGGTCCCATGGGGTAGTTCGGCCGATGTATGACGAGCAACAATGACGTCTAGATTATTCTGTTTAATGAGTTGTCTATGTTGAGGATTAATTTTTTGAATTTTCTTTTCGATGGATTGAAACTTTTCATTCAAAGGTGCTGTTTGTTGACAAATTGAAACTAATTCTTCCTGTAAAGCCTTGTGCGATATGTACAAATTGTCGAGTGATTCGATTGAATCTTCTGAAAAAATTCTTGAAGATTGACCTCGATGAGGTCGCCAAGTAGGTCCTGAGTATGCTTCCCTTTCGGGGTTTGAGGTCATTTCCGTCAAGACTTCATCATTAAATGGTTCGAAGACACTACCCCTTCCCGAATAGCGCCTCTGTACTTGTGCTCCAGGTGATAGATCTTCGATGGATGCAGGTTCGAGGAGTATGTTTTTGCATTTTCTAAAAGTAGTCTCAACCATTTGATGTATTTTAGCATTCCAAGCAGCATCGACCATTGCATGATGATCTTGCCGACGGTTTCTCTGTTGACTACGGCCGTACTGGGCTTTTTGACCGAAATGTTGTTCAATTACACTCTTACGTCTATTACAAACCGAACAAGTGCAATTTGATTTGTGTAACTCCATATCAAATCACTTACCTTCGAACTGCTTGATATACGATTTTTTTCCCAACCATCCGCTTTCGAATTTCAAACCCTCGTGCTGCAAGCTTCTCCTCGATTTCCTTTGTCACTTCGACAACTCGTTCTTGATTTGCTGATTGTATTGCGCTTTGTTGGCCATCGATGACAGAGCGAAGCGACTGAACTTGTTCTGCCGACAAGACGTCCTTTTGGTGTTCAAGCGTTTGGATTGTGTGCTTCAATTCCTTTTCGATCAGTTTCATGTTCTTATCATAGAGCTTTGATATTGACAGAACTGTCTGCTGCAATCCCGATTGTGTCCTTGCTGGAGTTCTCAATGAGTATTGTCCTCGGTTGTGTGTGAAACTCAGGGTTCTTCCTTCAACCTTGACGGTTATTGTGGAAGGCATAACTGCAGTATTGAGGGATTGCAACAGTCTCGCATATTCATTGTTGGCGATGATGGAGTTATGTGTATCATTCGCTTCTGAGGCCGCCACTTTTGCTCGTCGTATTTCATGAATTATCTCGGGAGCATTCCATGTGCCACCCGCTTCTCTTATCGCCATGTCCAAACAAAGGACATTTGTGATTGGCAGATGGACTTGTACATAGACGGTGCTCATGAAGACCCACTCCCCGTAAACTGTTGGTTTTTCGATTGAGTGGTGTTTTTTCGGGTTGAAGGTGGTTCGTGATATTCCGAGGTTTTTGTGGCTTTAGCCAAGTCATCAACGAGTTCCCCTAGAATCTCTTCAAGTTCCTCCATACAGGCCTCACCCTTTATGTCGTGAGTTTCAAACTCGATTCGACCATCATCGTGCACAATAATCCGTATGTTTTCTTCAGCCATAATCTTCCCATTATTAATGGACATTTAATTCCTTGCGGCGACAAGTTCAGCGTTAATTTCCTTGGCGAGTTTATCGGCCTCCTCGAACTCATCCCAGGATCTGATGACGAGGTATTGTGCTTTATCATGCGAATAAAGTCGACCAACCGATGGCCGATCTGACGTTGGAAGCGAAGGATGTTCAATTTTCGTAGTCTTGTTCTTTCTTTCAATATCAGAGTCTTCTCCGTTTTCAAGTTCACCCAACAACTTGAATGCATCCTTCATTGCCTCGCTCCACGTCCGCAAAACTGCGGCATTGCGAATTTCATCACTCTTTTTCTGTTGCGCTTTTTCAAGTTTCTTCGCAGCCTTCTTGCCTTTCGCACCATGAGTTTCTAATCGTTTCAAAAGATAATCAGTGTTTTTTGTTGCTTTAGAAACAAACAAATCAAATTGGCGTTCAACGAGAGATAATTCAGCCTTCTTCGGTGCGTTAGGGGGCGAGTTGGTCCATGTCCAATTCACAGATTTAGTCAATGGTGCTATTTGAGGCCGCTTAGAAGCATGGGGTTCAAAATTCTCAATCCGTTCTTTCGACCATGGTGTCACGGTTTGAACTCCTAAGTCAATCGATTCATTTTCAACGACTGTTGCCGCTGTAGCACCATCTCTGAGGCGGACATTCATCGTCTCATCGAGCTCAGAAAGTGAGATGTTTCTATTAAGAGACCATTCGGGATTTTTTGCTATTGCATCGATGCGAGATGCCAAGGCTTTGCTTTGATTTTTATCAAGCCTTAACGCAACTTGATGAGTGGATTGAAGTTTGGCATCCGGAATCCAATCGAACAACCAACCTAGTGCCTTGGTTGAGCTAAGAATTACCGCCATTGATTGAGCATATTTGTGGACTGTAACATCTCCAGTTTCTATTTCTCCTGGTTCGGCTAAGATGGTCGTAATTGATCTCTTTTGTATTTGAATCCCATACAGTTCTTTCAAGTCATATGCAGTGAATCCGATGCTCAAGTAATTTTCAACTTCGTTGAATCCGTCTAACAGCCTGCTTGAGTTTTGTGATAGGGACACAGATACGTGTTCATTTTCAGGTAGTGGTATCAATTTGGCTGACATCTTTTCGATGTCCTGAGGTGATTTCAAGTGTGCAGACATTCGAGTTTCTTTCCGAGCGCCATGTGTAGACCAAAACAGCCACGAAGCGTAATGTGCTTGCATCTTTGTCTGTTCTGAATTCAGTTCGAGGCCCCATGCAATATCTGGTACTCTCAGGGCGCGATCGAGTGGAGTGCTCTGTTGCATCAACAGACCTTGTGCATTTGGTCTTTGTGCATCCACAAGAACCAAACTTGGAAGTGCATGAGAAGACTGCCGACAAAGTATATTGTCAGCCATTTCTGTGTCACCATTCCTTGTCCACGCACCAAAACCGTCTGCATCCAGTAGAACGTAAATCCGGACTCCAGAACGAGCCGCTTGCAAAAGTTCGTCTTTCAACACCTCGTCAATTCGTGGAGTCGTGATCATGATTGTCTCTTTGGCAGTTTGAAACATCTCCGCTATTCTATCAAGTATTCCATTTTCGCCAGAGTTGAGAAACGGCTTATTGGATGTCGATACGGGTTTGTTGGTTTCTTCTTGAATCCATATCGTGACTTTTTGATTTCCACGAACCTCCGTCGAATTCCCCTTGACATTCTGAATTGCAGTCATTGCATCACCTCTGCGCCAATTGCCTGAGACAAGTCTTCAGGTGCATAGAAAAACCACTTAGCACCATCAGGTGCTTCAAGTGAATCAATAAGCGATTGCCTCATTTCAATATCAAACCCTAATGAAAATTCTTTCAAAGCAGACTTCTTAGACAGTGATTGAATCAGTGTTGCCACTTGTTTTTCAGTTCGATGGATAGCATCGTTTTGGTTCCAATACAATGCACTTGCCCATTCCCGTGCAGTTTCAGGAGTGCGTGCTTGTAATTGTATCCCTTCGAGAGTACCTCGCTCCCAGTATCCAATTGGTTGTTGTTCAACAGATCCAAATACCAAATCTTTTTTCATATCATGAATTGCTTGTTCATCGTTAAGAGAAGATATGTCGGTTCGAATACAATTGCTTTTGTCATCCCACGTCTGTGAACCTTCAAGGTGGTTAGAAAGGACATCCGAAACAAGGCCTTGCATCTGATTTTTTGCTGGAGGTCGGGCAACTTCGAATGCACCGTCTGCAGAAACCGCCCCTCTTCTCATACCTTTCAAAGGCCCACTGAAGGAAAACTCTGGGGCTTTGTCCTCAAGGCCCCAAGAACAAGAAATTCGGCCCTGTGTTGAGAGATCAGGATGCTCTTGAACAGCAGGGTCCCGTTTCATCCATCTTACCCACCAACTTGGGGGCCTGAATCTACATCGGTTGGTTGAATCTAAAATCGATTCATGAACAGCACCTTCCTTTCGAAGATTCTGGACTAAACCGTCCCGATGAGTCTCGCCGATTGAATTTGAGCTGATTTCGATGTCAGACCATGCTTCAATGTGGATTATTTTCAACCCAATCGGTTGTTGGGCTTCAATCACCCAAAGGCGATGCGGGCCGTCTTCGTGGTCCAAAACCATCCCATCATTTGAACAACGTTTTCCTTTTTCGGTGAGTTGGCCATCTTGCCAAAGACTGTGCGCCTTTTCACCTTCCTCTAGAATTCGCTGCCAAGTGTTCGATTTCATGCCCAACATTTCTCTGATGGCTTCTCCCTCACGACCTGAAACTTTGCCCTTATGTTCATCTAAGGCAATCTTTGCAATCAATCGAAGATCGTTACGAACTGTTGTTCTTAGAATTGGCATTGAGACATCCAGAACATGGATGTTGCAATCGGTTGTGAGTTTGAGTTTCATGCTTTCTTTCTCCAATAATTGTTTGATGTACCTAATGACATATCTGTTGCGAGTCTCTTGAGCATTGGATCGAATGCTTTTGTGTAATTCGCTTTTTTGCCCACGACAAACATTGCCTCTCTTGCTCGAGTGAGGCCAACATTTGCTCTGTTGGGGCTATCCATATTGCCTTGCCGATGGACGTTTCGCAAACTGAATACAACCACATCGGCCTCTTGCCCTTGGAATTTGTCAACTGTGGAACAGAAAATCACTACTTTTCTGCCGTTTTTGAATAGAACATTCGCACGTGTGCCACGGAGCCCAGAATTCCATTTTTTCAAGATTCGATTGGCCGCCTCCCTCAAAAGTCGACTTTGGTTCACGTATGGTGTGAGCAGAACGAGGGACGAGTTGTTGAATTCACTGGCTTCTGAAGAATCAAACCAATCTAAAAACGAGGATAGAATGTTCATAGCCTCACGAACCTCGGCTGCGTTTCCCTTTCTGTCTTGATGACCATCTTTCACATCGATCCAATACCGCCGCTCCTGCTGGCGAAGGTTGCTTTTATCGGTCAAGAAAGTAAAATTCACACGCGATTTAAGGGTTGAATTCGCATCCTGTAAACGTTCGTCACCATCACTTGCCTGATAGAATTCAGTTCGTGGGAATTTGGAAATGCTCCAGTGCATGCGATGTTGGTGTCTAATCGATTCAAAACGTGTGCTTTTTGCTTCCGCTGGAAATCCACTGCTCAATGTCGTCAAACGTCGGGGCGCGAGTTGTTCGGGTGCTGCGCCTCTTCCTTCTTGACTCATGAAACCATATTGCAATGATTCAAGAATCGATGGTAAAGAGAAGCAACGGATTTTCTCCACCTCTATGGCCCATTCCTCAGCATTGCTGGAACATGGTAGGAGGGATTTTGTTTCGTTCAGATACTTCGTCCTCAATTCAATATTTTCAGAAGTTTGCATTTCATACACCCTTTGAATTCTCCATGCAACCTGCTTTCCCCACGTTGTTGATTCGGGGCCAAGTCCTCTCGGGTTGGAAAAAGGATCCCTCCCTCTTTCTTCACCTTCAAATCGATGTTGTAAGCGTAATTTCTCTAAACTTAATCGATATTTCAAGCGCTCTGGTAAATGCTTTGAGATACTTTTCGTGGTTTCTTTGTCCATCATATCCCTTGGTAAATGTCGGCTTGAAAGGAGAAGATTACCAAACTTTGCGGCCAAACTTTCGCTAATCACGACTATTTGGCATTCCATCATTGCTAAACGTATTCGACCAATGGTTTGCCAGTCTTTCTCGATTAAGTTTTGAGTGTTAAAGGACTTCACCGTTTTGTGATTGATATCTTCGACGCTTGGTGCAATAAAACCGATTGTGGTTTTGGATAAGAGATGATCAAAATACGATTTATCGTTGCGTTCCATTCGTGCAGTCCATTCCTGCTGCATGGCCGAAACAACAGGTGCTTTCTCGACGAGTAACCTTGGCACTCGACTCAGAGTGTAATCGTCGTATGTATTCTTAATGTTCAAACAGGCTTTCCTTAATGCTTCAGCATTGACTTCATCTTTTGATTCGAGCAGGTCTAACATTCCTGAAATATCTTCTTGATTGGTAAACGGCGGAAGTTGTGCGACATCGCCCACAAGGACCCATTTTTTGCAAAAAATAGCAGGGACTAAGAACTCGGTGAAGGTAGTTTTAGAGGCTTCATCGATAATTAGTACATCAAAGAGCGCCTTCGGAGGAGCATGATTCTCACTGTCGGTCAAGACCTTCTTGATGTGGGGGTGTTGAACAACAGTCCCCATGGTAGCGCAAACTAGATTGGATCTTCGAAAGACGATGTCTGAGAGTTCTGTGTCGGTCAAATCATTGGCGGCTTTCCCAAGTTTTTCTCTTAAATCGTCTACTTGTTCAGGCTCAGTCCACTCATGAATATCGGAATCATACACAAGAGCATCCCGATCATCTGGGTTATTACGCCAGCGTTTTGAGTTCACAAGTCGAAGGGGTTGGACTAAATCATTCCTCGCAAAACGAGAAAGTACATTGTCAATTGACGCTTGGGTGTTGCCACATAAAAGAATCTTAGGGCTTTCCTCGGAGTCGGACAATAATTGTAAAATCAATTCGCCAATAGTCTCGGTTTTCCCCGAGCCTGGAGGCCCTTCAAGCAATGAGAAATCAGGACTTGATAAGGCTTTCAAGATGAAATTTTGTTGTTCTTTTGAACCCTCAGCCCCACTTGCAACGCGTGTCTTCCAACTCGTTATTGGGCCTCTCCTTCTATCAAATCTAGGCCATGGTTTGATGTATTCGTGTTCCAATGATGTGGCAAGATCCATGAGTGGAATGTGATGAACTAATGGAGCCCCTTGGAGCCGTTCAATAGCGGTTTTTTGATTAAGAAGATCGCCCACGTACGTTGGCAATTGCAAATTACGCCCTTTGGGGTCCTTGTCTAGGCGAAGGATGCGAAGTCCCCTATTGCGCTCATAAATTTGAAACGTGGCTTTCCTATCATCGACGAGTTCCCGTATATCACCGCTCTCAAAGAGTGCGTCCACAGGATCATACACTGCGTCACCTTCAATATCAGAGGTAAGTTTCACCCAAAATCCGTCTGTTTCTTGCACCTTCCATACAACAGGAATCCCTTCCGATGTAGTTAGTTTGCTGCTTTTCGGAATGGATTTAAGGGTAATTTCACGATTTCCACTCCAATTTTCTACAAGGACTCGTCCGTTGTCGATAATTTCCGTCCCAGTTCTAGGTTTCCATGCTTTAATCGCAACAGCGCCAATTTTTTTCTCAGAATCTGCGTCGATTTCACTTCGATGGATGGGAATTACCAAGTTGGTGATTTTTCCATTGGATACAGAGTTTGTTTGGAGGATTTGGACGCTCACACCTTTGATAATAACTGCTTTTGGTGTCTCATAATTTGACTCTGCGTGAACAGTCACCGGTCGCCCTTTAATCATCAGGTTATGGTTGCCAACAAGATCTCTTTGCACGTCTATTTCAACATCGAATGTGCCGTTATCATTATCCAATGTTTTTGTACTTACAATCTTGATGTATTCTTCATTCTTTTCGTCATAAATCGTGTGATTTTCCACATCCAAATCTTCTGGCCAGTTTCGAATGACTTGGCGCATTGCCCCGTCTGTCAGAATTGAAATGATCGTTCCATGAGGGATCATTTCAGCGCGAATGGGGGCTATTTGAGGTTTTTCGGTCCGAAACGTCATCAGTTTTTTCCGCTCGAATCTCGCACTTAATTGTCCCAAAAGGTGTTTCCGAAATGGGTCAAGGCCAAATCGATATGCAGCTTCCATCCCCTTCCAACTGTCTTCTCTCTTACCAGCAGCAATGTGGCCGAAGTGCAATTTTTTCCACAGGCTGCTCAAAGCCCACTTCGCTTTCTGTTGAGGATTGGGTGCCCTTGAATTGGATGACGCCATTCTGAACTTACTCCTCATCGAAAATATTTCTTCGTTCGCTCTTTAGCCGTGGAACTGGTTTTTCGTCTTCAGTTGGGTCTACGCTTTCAGTGTTCTCCGAAGAAGCAAGGCGGGCCCGTGCTGATGCCCATTCACGCATCTTTGTGATGGATTCACGCATTGTTTTAGCCAAAGGATATGTTTCATTGATTGCATTCTCCACATCTTGCTGAACGAGATTTCGTCCATTGTGGAATGCAGTAAACATGCCATCCTTCACAGTCTGTTCAATTTCAGCACCGCTGAATAATGCAGAAACTTTCGCCAAACGATTTAGATCAAATTGTTGTAGATTGTCTTTGTTGTGCGTGGACAAATGAATCTTGAAGATATCTTTACGAATCTCCTCGCTTGGTAAATCGCAGAAGAAGATTTCATCAAAACGCCCCTTACGGAGCATTTCCGGTGGCAACTGCTCGATGTTATTTGAGGTGGCAAGAACAAAGACGGGAGCGGTTTTTTCCTGCATCCAAGTCAGGAAGGTCCCAAACACCCGGGATGAAACGCCACCGTCAGTTTGACCAGAACTTTGGGAGCCTGATAGTCCCTTTTCAATTTCATCAATCCACAAAATGCAGGGAGAAACTGCTTCCGCGACACGTAAAGCCTCACGAATGTTTCGTTCGCTCTCCCCCACGATGCCGCCAAAGACCTTGCCTAGGTCAAATCGAATGAGTGGAAAGCGCCACAGTGATGCCGCAGCCTTAGCCGTCAGACTTTTCCCACAACCAGGAATTCCCAGTAGCATGACGCCTTTTGGCGGTTCCAGTCCAAACTCTGCAGCCTCTTCTGAGAAGGCACCTCCACGCTGGTTGAACCATGTCTTCAATTGGTCGAGCCCTCCAACATTTGCCATCGATTCTGATGGTTGGAAAAATTCAAGAATACCGCTTTTCTTGATGATTTGTTCTTTTTCTGCATTGATGATATCGATTTCAGTTTCGGTCAACTGTCCACTTTGCGCCGCAGCTTTTGCGAAAGCGAGTTCAGCTTCCATTGCAGTCAAGCCAGTAGCGGCTTCAAGCAATCGCTTCGTCGGCTTTATTTTATCATCAGGGAGATTGAAACGATCACGTGCGACCGAGGTTAAGATTAGTTCCAGCGTTTTGAGGTTGGGTAAAGGTAAATCAAGAATTGGCATTTCTTTTTCCAATTCTTGTTTCAAAACTTGGGTGGTGGTTCCTAATACAATCATTCTCTCTTTCAAATCAGAGCGATTGTTCATTCTAGCCGCCTTTCTCAACCAGAGCGTTAGGTCATCCATCTCATTGTGGTATCGCTCTTCAAAGAGTGCGTGAGCATCTTCCATGTGCAGTACGGATGGTTGGAGAAAGCCTTCATCATCTTCGCCTTCAGTAAGATACCATTTGAGCGTCGCTCTACCGGGCTTCATTGCGCCATTGACTAAATCCTCCCTGAGGTTTTGCCCCTTCTTCCATTCACCCTCTTCGAAATCCCATTCCATCAATTGGTCAGCATGGGTCCATTTTAGGTAACGTCGAGGTTGGTCTTGTGCTCGGATGGCCTGCTTAATACGAGACTCGACTCTTTCCCATTCATGCGAGACTACCTGAACAATTGGTGCTTGGGCTTTCATCAAATTCGTAAGTTCTTCTCTGAACTTTTCGTTAGCACCTTTCGGTCTATCTGCATTGTTTCCATGAGCCATGAGTTTGCTAACCTACGTTAGCAATTAAAGGTATTTCATTTGAATCAGCAGTCGCATCTTAACATAAACATTTTGCTAACTAAAAGCGACTCCTACCTGGTCAAAAGGCGTCGTGGATGGTGAGAAAAATCAGAAACGATTTCAATCCCAATAGACAAAATCACTCGTCTGAGCCGTCTTCAGTCGACGGATACAGTGGCGGATAGACAAAGTCTGGATTCTTGTCTTCATCCATTTGCACGACATAAACACCCGACACCATTTCTGAAATGAACAGGTAGCCACGAGGATCGTACTGCAAGCCCCAATCGAACGGAATCATGC
>Ga0209603_1003935_pt1 | contig 12689 bp, 10 predicted proteins | sample COGITO_mtgs_1206_FD_184812 | JGI IMG/M metagenome (GOLD analysis project Ga0209603, IMG submission 184812) | Pelagic marine microbial communities from North Sea - COGITO_mtgs_120607 (SPAdes) (version 2) | ecosystem: Environmental > Aquatic > Marine > Epipelagic ... | reverse complement strand
CGCTCAATGTGTTAATTACAGGCAGCTACAACAGCCTTTATTTAACAAATTTACCCTTCCAAACTTTGCTAATGAACAACCACCTTATTCCCGTTATTGCCAATAAGAGCGTTAACAAAGCAAACACTTTTGAAAAGATATTGTTAAACCCGCCGGTATTAAAGTAATCCATAAAATGGAGCTGAAACATAAGGTTCTTTAACCGTTTATGATCATCAACATGCGCTATTACTTTCCGAGAAACGTCAGAAATATAGATGGTTGTATTGTCGGTGTTATTTAAAGCCACAGCCCAAATTGCGTTGCGCTCACTAGGAATGTCTTTTGTGCCCGTTGAAATCAAATTTATAGTAGCGTTTTCCACCAGCGTGTTTTTTTCTGCGTGCTTTAAAGACTGCTGCGCTAGCTCAGTAACATAATTTTTATTAATAACAGAAAGCGCTCCTGTTTCCGTGTCAAACCACTTAACGCTTTGTTTTTGATAACCGTGAGCGGTTTCTTGAAAAAATGCCAAGTAATAAGGTTTATCTAATCGCCAAACTAGCGATACTCTTTTTGCGCCAGAAAGCTCAGAGCTCAACTTTTTTAGTGTAACTAAGGTTGGTGTCTGCAGACTTTCACTTTTATGCTCGACCTTTTGTCTAAATTGATTGCCGCTTGCTTTAGGATCATCGGCCAAGCCAAAATAAAGGCCTGTACCCAGCCAAATTACCAATTGAATCGAGACAATAGTGGCTATCCATTTATGAAGTACTGCGTTTGCTCTTTTAGTTAACATGAGTTGTTCGCCCTTTGGTCCACTTATTGGCAAACTTTCGGACGGAGCTTTGGACAAAGTTACGTAAAACGCGTTGATAGACTAAACAACAGCCTGCCAAAGTAGATAAAAGCGTCGTGATAGAAACGACTAAGAAAAAGACATTGCCAACATCTTCACCATGTAAATAATCCATAATATGAAAACGCCAAAACCAGTCAAAGATTCGCCATGGGTTATGCCGCTTAGTAACCACTTGCCCACTCGACTCACTAATATAAAACGTAGGTGATGCTATGCCTTCAAACTGTACTTCCCAAACCGGTAAATGTCGTGCCGATAACTCACTTGGCGCGCTATCCTTTAAATAACTAATATTCGCAATCACACCCGCTGAATCATGAAACTGAAACAAGGCGATTTCCCGCGCTTCTTGTTCCGTCACTTTAGGCATTAACTCTTTGGTGGTTGCATTAACTAACGCAGACTCTCGCCCTTCCTGAACCAGGAAAACAGGCTCACCGACTCTATTAAACAATGAAATGCTATCGGCATTTGGGTAGCTTTTTAGAACATCGGCATGATTGAATTTCAACGACGATACATTCAATACAGGACTTGGCTTTTGCAAATGCTCACCATGGATATAGTGAATATTTGTCATCACCATATACAAGCCCGTTGCCGACCAAATAAACACCTGCAGGCCGACAAACAACATAAGCCACTTGTGTATTTTTCTAGGTAGTTGGGATTTCATTCTTTTTCTTTAGGGCAAAGGAAGGAAAACATTAATAGCGCGGAGAGCGTTAATTGCAGCAGCACATAATGCGGCAGTTAGAATAGACTTTTCCATGATATCCATGTGCTACTTTATTGTTTTTATTAAATTTTAGTCTAATGGAGTTACTGGTTACTGTCTAGAGAGTACTTACACGGCAACAATCTAACTTTAGGTGTGACAACCTATTGGATTGTATGGTAAAAAGGAACAAAATTTAGAATCAGCAAGGAATGCTAATGTCAAAGTCTTGTTATTGCAGTGAAGAGCCTGAAATTGGCGCTACCATTAAATTTCACTGTAAATCTTGTTCAAGTGTCGTCAAAAAGTTCACCGTAAAGAAGCCTCTAAAATCAGCTGGAATAGCCGCAATACTGGCCTGTGGAGGCAGTTTATTTCTTGACTATGCAATTTCAGATAATCGATATCCTCTTGACGTTGAATTTGCCGTTTTAGAAGCCTGCGCTAGTTCACATAGACAACCAATGTCGTACAGTTCATTTAATAATAAAAAGAAAGTTTGCGTTTGTGCGTTTGAAGATACGATGAATGAAATTTCATACGTTAGGTATCTTGTGGATGAAGAAGGCTTTTTACAAGCCTTCAAAAATAATGCAAAAAATTGTCGATAGCTCCTGCGAAGCAAAGCCACGCAAAAGCTAACTTAACTGCTTAACCTTTTGGCGGATTGTTTCCTCGACCACCACCTGATGGACGCCCTGTTTTACTCGGACCATTTGGAGGCGCTGGCTTAGCATTACTCACACTTGATTGAGCTCGTGCTGCAAATGAACCTTTTGGAACGTTACCGTTATTCGCTTTAGCTGTCGCTGATTGAATGCGAGAAGCCGCGGCTTGAGACATAGATTTTTTTGACATAATGTTTCCTTTTTATAAGTTAAAAAATTGTCCCCGCTGGGACATCATTAAATTACCAAGGGTACCAGGGACAAATGGGGACAATTGAGTTACAAAAAGAAATAAAAACTATTTTAGCCAAATTAGATTGGTCTCAAAAGCGACTTGGCCGCGAAGTTTATATGGCAAAGTTCGACCATGACAACGATGATGAAATTAGACAGTATGAAGAAAAAATAAAAAAGGACCTGTCTAGACCTACTATTAAACCTGAACTACTGACCTCCTATTTGGATATCATTTCTCAACATAGAGACTTCGAAAAGCTAGACGTTGTTCTACCCACCTATTACAAAAGCGATGTTTTAGAGGGACCTGTAGAAAAAGGGTTAGGTGACATCTCCAAGATGGTTAGCCTATTAGTTGGGGAAGAGTTTTAAGCTCAATAGTATTCTAATAACTATATAGTGAATTTAGCTTTTCAATCTGTGTTAATTAGGCTGATTAATTGTTAACGTTATAATCTATAAATGATTTTTATAACCAAAAAGTAAACGGATTTATTTGTGAACTACGATTTAAACCACCTGGACCATGTTGGACTGTCTTCTGTACTTGAAGTTTTTCAAATATTAAAAAGCCACAATTGCGAAACTGCAATAATCAAAAAGCTAGCAAAAAATAATAACGATAAAAACCAAGTCTATATACACAAAGACATTAGTGTTTTTAATTCAATGTTTGATCTTACGTTTAATGAACGTGACGAAAGTACTAGTGTCACAAAATATTCGTCTAAGCCCGGTGAACGAATTCCAGAGGCCATTTTCAATGACTTTTCTTGGGTTTCTGTCGATGGTTCGCTTCATAAAGTAAATAACTGCAAAGCGATACTGTATGCACAATATCCGGAAACTCGCCTTTCAAGATTCCAGACCGAAGTAAGAGAGATGCCCCGCTCAATGTCCGTCGAATATACCAAGCTCCCTGAAATGAAGAGTAGGTACTTATTTATCGGCGCAACTAAATCCGGTGCAGCTATCGCGATAATGGTAGTGGACCCTGTAGAGCATTTCGAAAATGAATATAAAAAACTGGACGACGCTGTTTCATCTGGAGTCATTAAATTTTCAAACCTTGGCCGTTCAGACAACAGAAGTGAGCAGCTTCAAGAAGCGTTAACTCAACATGTTCTCGGAAAAACAATGAAAGGCTGCCGTTTGAATACATCAGGTGAAGAAATCCCTTTCAATAGCACACAAGTGTGCGGATATACGTTAGAAGCTGCGTTAGGAATAGTGCCAAATGCTGATGGGGAGGGTGATATTTTCGGAATAGAGCTAAAAGCGATTTCCAAAAAGAAGGTAACTCTTTTTACACCAGAGCCAGACGGGGGTTTATATAAAGAAGATTTTAAAGCATTCATGAGAAAGTATGGTTATGAAAAAGAGCAAGGCGTGTATAGGTTCACAGGTATTCATCGATGTAATATCCTAACGCCAAAAACTGGTTTGATAATGAAAATTCTTTGTAAGGTTTTAATCGATAAAAAAACGAAGACATTTGGAGATGCCGAGTACGACCCAAACCGAAATATTAATGAACAAGTTAAATCACTTCGCGTTTCACTTGTAGACTCTGAAGGAAACGATGCAGCAAGTTGGTCATTTGAAAAACTATTAAACAAATGGGGCGTTAAACACAACGAAACAGTTTATGTTCCAGTAACAAAGTCAGACAATAAAAATGGCGATGAACTTGCCTCGGGTTTCAAACACAAAGTTACGTTCTCTGATGAAGTTCTGTGGTGTAAAAGAACCGACATTTCACGTTTATTCAATGCTATTCATGATGGGACAATTGTTTTTGATCCTGCTCCTAAATTCGTAGAACACGACCCATCTAAGACGAAAAAGCGCTCTCAATGGAGATTAAACAATATTTTTAAAGATGCAGACAAGCTATATGAAAAAGTAGAACTAGTTCATAAAAAAAACACTGTATAAAAAATCAGATCTTTGTAGAAAAAAGGGAGTGATGTGTGATAGATTCCACTTATTAATCCCTAATATAGAAAGTTAGCAATGTACATAAAAGAGATCATCCAGGCAGATAAAGTTGCCGAAGAGCGAATTCATCAACAAAAGATTGAAACTGATAATCTGCTGAAGCTATTGTTAACTATCTATGACCAAAAGACTTTATCTCTAAAGCTCAACTGTGAAGAAACAGGGTTATCATTAAAAGAAATTTCACGTGAAAAGCTAAACGCGTGGAAGAAGGACCCGTCTAGCTGCAATATATTAATAAACGAAGATACAATCGAGAAAATTAAACTCGCGTTGTTACCGCAAAAACCATCTCACTGGGATAATCCAAATTTCAAATTCATTGACCTCTTTGCTGGTATTGGTGGTCTTCGGAAAGGGTTTGAGGAAATAGGTGGTAAATGCGTATTTACCAGTGAGTGGGATGCAGACGCGAGAAAAACATACCTTTCGAATCATTTTGTCGATGAGTCAGAGCTGCCTTACTTTGTAAACTCACCGGAAGACAATCCAGAGAGAAATATCTCTTTCATGGATATCACACAAATTACGAAGAGCGGCGATGACAGTTACTCTGATGAAGAACGAACTTCGCATATATTGAAGCATATACCGCAACATGATGTGTTACTCGCAGGATTTCCATGCCAGCCTTTCTCATTGGCCGGTGTTTCAAAGAAAAACAGTTTAGGTCGTGCGCATGGATTTGAGTGTGAAACTCAAGGCACACTATTTTTTGATGTGGAGAAGGTATTAGAAGCTCGAAAACCCAAGTTCTTCGTACTAGAAAATGTCAAAAATTTAAAGAATCACGACAAAGGTAATACCTTTGCAACGATCATTAGGGCATTAGACAAGCTTGGCTATTTTATATCTGATGTTACTGATCAAGGCTCTAATATCGAAGAAGCAATTGCGGTGGTAAGGAAAAGAAAACCAGAACCAATTATAATTGATGGAGCCAAGTTCACACCTCAGCATAGAGAACGTGTCGTCATCGTAGGTATTCGAAAAGACTTATTAGAATCTAATCCAGAATTTGCAGAGTTCTCTTTAAAAAATGTTGATCAGTTTTATCCAGAATCAAGATTAACGCTTGCCGAAGTTCTTTGTGAACTTAACGATGAGCAACGCAATAAATACACACTCACTCAAAACCTATGGAGTTATCTGTACCACTATGCTCTGAAACATCAAACAAAAGGCAATGGTTTCGGATTTGGCATGGTTGACCCCACAAACCCAAATGCAACTACTAGAACGCTGTCAGCTAGATACTACAAAGATGGCTCTGAAATCCTAATTAATCAAAATGGTGTTGAACAAGATTACTTGGATAACAATAAACCTGCGGCGATTGAGAAGAACCAAGAACGCGAAGCATTTGCGCTCGAATTTGCGAATTCTAAAAAAGAATCACAACCAAATTGCACAGTTGAAGAGTACAAGCTTTGGATAAAAGAAGCAGAAAAAGCATATGACCTAGAAAAAGGAAGGTATTCACCATCTTTTGACGCGAGTTACAAAACTCCTCGCCGTCTGACACCAAAAGAATGTGCGCGACTAATGGGATTCGAAAAGCCTGAAAAAAATCGCACATCAGAATTCGATACTGATTTTCGAATTGTATGTGCCGACAATAAAGCCTACAAACAATTTGGTAATTCTGTTGTTGTACCTGTTTTCAGATCAGTTGCTAAGCTGTTAGAGCCTTTGGTCAAAATGTTTTAGGAAGTAGTCTAACTTGATAATAGAAGATTGTAATTTAAGGCCAAATGACGTTTCTTTTCTGACATCTTAGATGAAGAAAGCTGAAAATTAATGCTTATTCGGTAGGAATTACTAAAAAACTAAAAGATATAATGTTAGCAATAATGCCACTGACCAAAAAATTGATTTTATACTGTCGACTAAACTTTCTACTGTAGAATTAGTGATTGGGCTCACGGGTTTAGCAATTCTTTCTTCATGAATGATAGGTAACCAGAAATTTTCGTAGAAACTCTCACTTTTCTCAAAGAATGAGTGTCCGCCAGAAAACTTTCTATTAATTAGTTCATCCGATCTAAAAGAGTCAAAGCCGACCCTCCCTGCCATTCCTAACCCATAAGCAAATACCTCCGACACTAGAAGTGGTATATCATCTACCGCACAGTCGTTAACGATAGACTTGATACTTAATCTGCTTCTAATTTCATGCCATCCAAAAGTTCGCTTTAAAACACTACCCGCAAGCACTACAAATTTGATTCTTGGTACATTTTCCGTTTTAAGTTTCTTTAATGCCTCTGCCAGCAAAAATGTTCCAAAGCTATGCGCAAAGAAATAAAATTCAGATTCAGGGTATTTTTTAAACAACTCTAATAATTGCCCTTCAAAGTTTGAGGCAACTTGTTTGCGTGACCAAGGGTTTAAAAGCCGCGATGGAGAGATATTATGAAACTCAAATGGAACCAATATTATAGACTCATTGTTTCCATAAACCTTATTTTCTAATGACGATTGCCACTTTCCAGCCGTTACTATTCCATGAACAGTAACTACTACTTTTTTCTTAATTTCTTTATCCTTGGAGTTTTGTTCTTTCACTAACCACCTTATTTTGTTAGATAAAGCTGTCTCCCAAATGTCAGATTCACTATTATTGAATAAATGGAAGTCTCGGGAAATAAAATAGTCTCCGTACTGTTTGTGTAAATCTGTGTGACTGGTTATTCCAATAATAACTGTAGGGACGTTTTCGATATTGCTCTCTAACTCCTTAAGTATTGTCACACCTGAATTATTTTTTTTCTTACCGCGTGCTCTAATTGGCAAATTCATATCCAGTAACATCAAAGAGAACTTTTTGGTATGTAATTCATGTACAGCTTCTTTAACATTGTCAACGACAAAAATATTTTCTGTTGCAAGACCCTCGTTTTCAATTATCGCCTTAGCTAACTTAGCTCGTGATTTGTTGTCTTCAACAATTAATACTCTAATCACTTAATATATCCGTCTTAATAATTTTTAATAATTGGCTTTTCCAGCTTTCATCATCAGATGTATCATAATTAATACAACCTAAAAAGATTTGCTCGTGCTCCTCAACCATTTCCGAATAAATCTCATCAAGAGACTTAACTTCATCTAGCCTCCCAAACTCTCCAAATCTCGAAAAAATGACAAACTTAATATTTGTTTTATTGTTAAAACCTAAAGTTGAAACTACATCTTTCCCTGCCAAAGACCGTTTCTTTTTAGTTGTTCTGCTAGTATTGCTAGATCTTGGCATTGTCATATCTAAAAGAACAAAATCAAATTCATTTTTTAACAAGACTCGAACAGTTTCTTTAAATGAACAAGTAACTTCGATTTGATATTCACATCCAAGCTCTTCAAAAAAACTTTTCAAATCTTTAATCTTTTCTTCGGAATCATCAGCGATCAGAATTTTCATCGTATAAATCCGCTATATTTTTAATTTCAATATGAACTGTAAAGCTAGTTTCGCGATTAACAGACACCCACATATTATTCTGAACTTTTAGCTTGTAATCTAAAATACTTTTCACTTTAAAAATGCCGCTTCCTGAATCTCTAGAAGCCCAATCAGTTACGTCTCCACTAAGCCTATCATTGATACTATCGATTTGATTTTTAACAACTAATATATTGGTTTTCTTCGTTGTATTAGTAAATCTCATTTTAACACTACTACCTTCCACTTGAACAAACTCAGATAGCTCTACGTTTTCTAGCCCACTATGTTTAACAGCATTCTCATAAATTAGCGAAAAAACAGTCACAAGAGGTGTAAAATTTTTGCTATCCAAAAGTTCTGTAAAGGGTAATTGTGGTGCTTCATTAAATACTATGTTTGGGTGTAGGGAGTTTATTAATTCTTTTGCCTTTTCAAATGCAGCACCCAATACGAAAGAAGATGTAGGCTCATCAGCCCAGTCAAACCAGTTTCTTAATTCTTTCAGTTGTTCATCCATCATATTCTTGGAAAGCTTAATATTTTGAAGCAGTTTACGGGGTGCGCCGCAGAACTGACTATTTAATGTTTTATAAAGCAAGTCTATTTGGTTTGATAAATCTTCAATATGCTTCTCGCGTATTAACTGTAATGACTTTTCAGTTGTCTGGTCCATAACGTCAAATGCTATATCTATTAACCCCCCTAAAGACATTTTGTTTTTATGTGCATCGAAAAACATATTCACCCAATCTTTTTGAATTTCGAAGTTGAAAAAGCTAGATTCCTTATCGTTTAATTCTCCTGTATCTACATTGCACTTGTTTCTAAAGCCTTTAAGCGTAATATCTAGGTCTAATAAGAATTGCTCCAGAGTCGTTTCATATTTTTGAATTTTAACTTTATTAATCAAGCTGTAATCTTCAAATATTTTATTAGTTTTAAAGGAGTCGTCTGTTCTATTCCCAGCAATCGAATAATGTTTAAGGGGGGCCCATAAGTGATCAGTCACTTCACCATGCCTAATACCAACATTCAGATAGTTATCTAAGCCGTATAATTTGTTCATGGCATATTGATCAAGTATAGTTACGAGCATATCAACTAACGTAAGTTTATAGTCTGAGCCTGAAATTGTATGAGACTTCATATTCTCGACTTCTATGAACTCTAACTCATTATCATCATCTGTAAGATTAGGCAGAGAATCATAATCATCCATCAATTCATCAAGTAAAATCACTTTGAGAGATTCTCGATCTACATTTACACGCCCCTCCGAACTATCACTTGCACAAAAATAAAGAACCATCTTGTTAAAAGAAGAACTAATTTCATGAAGCAAATAATTGTAAAAGTTCGGATTTATTGACTTTTCAACATCCCGGATAAGATTTTGGCATATTTTAATTCTTGCAATGAACACTTCAAAGTCATCATCAGTAAAGTTTAGAAACCCTTCAATAACTTCAACATTTAGCACGTGTGATAAAATCATATTGACGGAATCCCACGAGTCAAAACCAAGTTCTTCTAACTTTGATACCCCCATTAAATTCAACAATTTCTCACATATATTAGAGATTTCCTGCGTTACTTCAGGTCCCGATGTTTTTGTGTTGAAGAAATAGAGAATGACGGCACTCGACTCAAGCAATTGTTTTGTCGCGTCTATCTTGATGTTATTGATAATAAAGTTTGAAATGGAATTAAGTGGAAAAAGAGAGGGTTCAATATCTTCCAATAAGTATTGAGCAAGTAAAACCAAAGACTTCTCATATTCTTCAAGAAAAAAGTATGCACTAACAATTTTAGATAACGTCTCACTCCTACAAAAGTTTTCGTTTTCATACCTCAACAGAATTTCGTAACGCTTTATTGCAAGTTCGTATTCCGTATTTCCGAATGCCATATCTGCTTCTAATTTAACAAAACGCCATTTGGGAATGACAGCCTTATAATGTTTGCCTCCATGCCAAGCAACACTTATAAAGTCCGACATACCATAAAGCGAATCCGCAGAATTATATATACTAACTTTGTTTTCTTCTGTTAGTTTAGATAAAGCTGTCAAGTTAAACGGGTTAACTTTCAAAAACAAAGAATCAGCGAAGTTATAGTAATAAGGAACTTTCGTCATTTCACCGTCGTTGAACTTTAACAAATGCGCTTTTAAATGGTAACTCCAATCAAACTGCTTTAGATTAATAAAAATTTTACTGAGCTTTTTAGTACTTTGTTCAATATCAACTTTCTGAAACAGGTTAGCAATACAAGCTAATATTTGTTCAACTACAGAGTAACATTTTATTTTTTTGCCTGTTTGAAGTTGAGAGCGAGCAACAATTTCATATATTACAGAGCATCCTGGGGAATCTTCTAATATGAGCTCACTTATTGAAAGTACTCCTTCATAATTTTCATTCAGATACATATCAAATATTTGATAAATATTATTTTCATTTTCTGAAATAGTTAATATGGGCTTCTGTATTGAGATATTTGATTCATTTAAGAATAAAAAATTATGTAGTTCAGGGTCTTGAACATGCTTCGCGATTATTTTTGAAAGTTTCACCGATTTTGGGATTGCAATGCCGTGAAGCGCACAATAGTTTAGTAAACGTTTAAACCAATTAAACATATCGCAAAACTTAGCTAATCCAAAACAAGAGAAGATCATTTCAGGCTCTGAAAAATGGGTTGACGGTGAAAAGTTACTAATACAGTTAAAGTATTCGTTGTAACTATTAGCTCCGTTCGCTTTCAAGTCTTCGCTTTGTCGCCCAAGAGACTTTAAGTACATTTCATAAGTGGAAGAGGCTCTAGATATAACGATTTCATTCATCAATGTAGAATGACAAAGATCCGTTAAGTCTTCAGAAATACTATTACGAATGGTCAATAGTTCCTGGTCTTGATCGAAAAAATAAGCACGACTACACCTAGTTGAAAAAGACCAAACACTTGACCCAAACTTAGTCTCGACATTATTCATATAATTTTGAAACTCTTCTTCACTTTCTGAAAAAAGAGCTTTTTCAACATTTCTTTTTGATAAAACGAAATCATTTATATGAGTAGTAAACTTAACTAGAATCAAAGTAATCCAATACAAATTATCATCTACACTGAAGTCATTTCGAACCCCTAATGGTTCAAATATTATTTCCTCTCCATTGGACATCAAAAGAAGTCTTAACCCTTCCAGAAAAGGTTCATGCTCTAGCATTTCATTTAGTATTCGAAAACAACTGTCCGCATTAGCTGCATTAAACTTTATATCCTGTAATATTTGAATTACTTGTTCTGGGCTGGCTTTTTGAGCACCAAAGAGCCTCCTTTTGTAATTAAGCGATTCGGCAGAAGCTTTATTTCGAGATTGAGACGATTTATTTTTACGACGCTTACTCAACGCTTTTATCCTTGTTACGAGTTTTAATACACTGTAAATTTACCAACCAACAACTTTTGATATAACAGTAAAAAGGGAAAATATTACTATTAATTTTCATGGCTTTAAAGCGGATAAGATGTTTTATTTCTAGTTGATGTACGCCCGAATTTAAAGTTAGTGATGATGTGGAAAATTTTAATTCTAGATAAGACTCAAAGATTTACATTGAACAACTTAATCTGCAAAAATCAAAACGTTCTTTAAGCAAAGGTAAAAATTGCAAGATCGTGGGCGGTGCCCCTCATTAAATTTATCGGTAATCTAACCTTCTAAACACAAGCGGAAAATACTTAGTGCAAAACCTCTGACTAAACGTTTAAGGACCATAATTTACACTTCTGTAATTTCATTAAAATTACAGAAGTGTAATGTTAGAAATAGTGTTTTAGTAGTTACAAGTAGCTTTGCCTGAAACCTCGAGCCAAATTGTGAACTATTTTACAAGTTAACTCAAAATATATAGTGCCAATTCTGCAGCGAGTTAATCGGATGAAGTCCCTGTTTGCTCTATTTAAGTCTTTCTTTTATTTCGCGATTAGTTAAAACGTCTGATTACTATTCAAAAAACCACAAAAAATCTGGTCACAGCCTGGTCACAGAGCCAGTTTTCAGCGAATTTTGGTCACAAGGTTTGCGGACAATTTGAGGGTTGGAAATTTTAAGAATGGCGCTCCCGACAAGAATCGAACTTGTGACTTAGACTCCGGAGGTCCACGTGATATCCACTTCACCACGGGAGCGTTTACTAACTTTTGTACTTTCGACATTGCGTCGAGCTTTTTTCAAATTTGCTGCACTTTCACCAAAATGACGTAACCCTCAGTTTGGGTATTGCCAAATGGCGTAGCCTCCGGAGAGACACGTGAGATCCATTTCACCACGGGAGCGTTTACTAACTTTTTTGCGTTTTCGACCTTGCGTCGAGGTGTTTCAAATTTGATGCATTTTCGCCAAAATGACGTAACCCTCAATTTGGGTTTGGCCAAATGGCGTAACCTCCTCAGAGATACGTCATGTTGGTTTCGCTAGGAAAGCATCAAATGACTTATTGCTAGTTATGGTCGCGCTTAAGGCGCTGCTAATTAGCGTCGTGAATCATACGCATTTTACAAGAATGAGTCTAGCGCGTTGGTTTTTAGACGGTTAATTTTTAATCTTGGTTAAAATATGGTAAAAAAAAGGTCATGAACTAGTATGGTTTACTAAATATCAGCTATAGTTTTATTAAATTTTATACAATTACTTTCAGGAGATAGCCAATGTCATTAATGACGGTGGATGAAGTTGCAGAGTTTTTAGGTGTTAAAGACGTACGAGTAATCCGA
>Ga0209603_1003930_pt1 | contig 12699 bp, 14 predicted proteins | sample COGITO_mtgs_1206_FD_184812 | JGI IMG/M metagenome (GOLD analysis project Ga0209603, IMG submission 184812) | Pelagic marine microbial communities from North Sea - COGITO_mtgs_120607 (SPAdes) (version 2) | ecosystem: Environmental > Aquatic > Marine > Epipelagic ... | reverse complement strand
ATATATATTAATCTTGTAATTATAGATGTGTAATCTGCATAGTAAAACATGTGAAGCAGAAAATATAAATAAGATGTACTTATATCTCGGTATAAGAAGTTAAAAGATAGGCACATTACTTTCCAATCCAAAAATTGAGTAAATTACATAATTAGCTGTATTTAAGTGTTTTATATTGTTGTGATTAGGTGACGTACGACAAATGTACGCAAAATGACAAGATTGTGTTTAAGTGGAATCATTATAATTCCTGCGTAGAAACATAAATTATCGTACAAAAAAACGTCCCTGTTAAAGAACGTTCATATTGTAATATTTATTTATTTTAGAAAAAGCTACTCAATAAATAATGCTTTATAATAGAAAAGACCTTCGTTCCTATGCTGAAGTGATAATGCAGTAGATGATTATTTAATTTAAAGTTTTAGCTTTAAATTTCATAAATTTAATATTTTGAAAAATTTTAGCCCTATTTTATTTTTTCTGTTAGCTTTTGTAACGCTATGTTGTTCCAATGATGACTCAAATATTGACCCTAATCTCCAAGATTTTATTTGTACCGTAGACTATGTTGAATTAAAAGATGATTCCTCTGCAAAAATCAAATTCGACATCTCATTTAATGGTAAAGAAGAAAGTTTCATTATTAATGAAAACTATAAATTTTCTAATGATATCTATTCTGTTGGGGATGAATTAGTAAATATTGATAAATTCATAATTAATGGAAATCAATCAACTTTCAACTTCTATTATGGCTCAAATCTTGGAGATTTTTGTAAAAATATATTTAATGCGATATCCCCTCACAATCACAACCCTTTTGGAGCAGAAGCAGATAAAACATTATCAGATAAAGGTGTTGGACGTTGGAAAATTAGAAAGAAAACACCAATATCAAATTAATTAAAAACCCCCCACCGAAAGCAACAGCAAAAGTTAGGGCTACAAAACATCATTACCACTTGACCTTTACATATTAATACTAATGTTTTATTAATATCATAATGTTTATTATAATAAAAAGCATTAATTTCGAATATAAAAAGTACAACATTAGGATGTTATAATTAGATTTAACTGCCAAAAGCAAGAACATCCCTAGCTGTAAAACTAGAGATGTCCAATCAATAAACAATTAAAACCTTCATGAAAAAGTTTTAATAATTTAATTTACAGATTAATACCCTTGTTGTGCTTTAAATTATACGAAAACGATGAAATTGTCTACTAAATCATTTTTGTGAAAATAAAAAACCCCCACCGAAAGCAACTGCTAAGTGAGGGCTACAAAGAATCAATACCACTTAACCTTTATTTAATCAATTTAGGGAATTTATAGTTCATGCTTCGCATGATCCTATAATTTACCCTAAATCGTAACTCCCAACAGAAGGAACTGCAGTATCATATTGACTACCTATGACACCAGCTAAGTATCTCTGTGTAGTTGTAACATCCTTATGGTCTAAAGTCTGCATTAGTGCAATGATATCTTTTTCACCATATACCCAATAGTTTCTGCAAAAAGTATTTCTACCACAATGAGGGGTAATGTGCTTATCTATACCGGCTCTTCTTACCCAGTCCGACAAGATTCTATTGTTACTCCCGTGATAAGAAAGTTTTGAAAACACTTTATGACTTTTAAGCGAAACTCCTTGCTTTCCTAGATAAAATTTAGCTTCATTATTTATTGGAACAACATAATCGCTATTTGTCTTTATTCTAGTTCCTACGATTCTGGTAACGCCACCCTCTTCAATAATATCACGCCATTCCATTTTTAAACACTCGGCAAAAGCCTGACCTTAAAAGCAGGAGAATAAGAACCATCTCTTCAATATTGGGCTAGTGCAATCAGTATTGATTAGCATCTGTTATTCAGAACCCGTTAAAGATTCTTTTCGTTTTGATTTTGGCTTCTTAACCTTTACATCATTTGCTGGGTACTCCATTAAGTATCCTTTTTTTTAAGCATAATGCCTAAGAAGACCTTGAATTTATTTAGATAATTAGCGACAGAAGACTCTGAAAGGCTTTTACCCATTCGGGCGACTCCATCACTATTTAGATATCTTAGAAATTCAGCACAAAACTCTTCTGTTATATCATCGTATGAAATAGATTGCGACCTAGTGAACAATCTCAAGTGCATATGAACTGACATATGTTGGGTTATCGTTCTCTTGCTATATTTGTTATCGGTAGAGTTTGCATACTCAATAAGGTCATCAAATACATTTCTGCCTTTGACATCTTTGGATTGGAGGTGGCAAATTAACTCTAAGAAGTTCGTACAACTTGTCTTCTAGTGTATCCTCAATAATTTTTCTAGTGTCCTTGTTTTCCTGTCGTTCTTTAGAGTTTGATGGTTCTTTGTGCCAGAGAAGGTCTGTTACGTATTCGTCCACCTTGTCCCCATCTTTATAACGATATATGATTTTACCATCTTTCTCAATTCTTTGTGATTTCCGAAAAATATATCTGAAATACATTAGCTTCCTTCCTTTGTGAAGGTGTAATGAAATCTTGAGTGGTTTCCGTAAAGTTTTAATTTTTCCCCTTGTCATTTGGCGTACGGTTTGAGGTTATACGACAAATATATATCATTTAAAAACATACTATGTTAGTCAATGTCTTTGTAATGCTATGTTTAGTAGGGTTTTTGGCAAGTGATGGCAGTTAGTGTCAGACGAGGTTACTTACCAATACAGAACATGACAAACACAATGTCTATATAGCATTAGCTATTTTTCGTACATGTTTTCGTAAACCTTCACTGCAAATAAAAGAAAATAAGGGATAATAAGCCTTTAGTCTTTACTCAACAATAGGTTACAAATAAAGCCCTAGCTAGAGCAAATGCTCACCTTGTGTATATAAATTCATAACCGCATTAAAAAAAGTTTCATCATCTGCTAATTTCTGTACTAATTGTGGTCAAAAGGTGAACATTTAAGAAACTAATTTATCTAAAAAAGGCTTGTGATTCTTGGTAAGCCTTTTTATTTTTTAGTACATTATCATAAAATCATTTTTAATGAAAAATATTACCTTAAAATTAATATTGAGTGGTTTTTGTTTAGTGCTACTTTATGCATGTAAACAAACTCCAAAACCAGTTTATAATAATAATGTTATTTCGGCGGCTCATCCATTAGCGTCATTAGCAGGAAAAGCTATGTATGCTCAAGGAGGAAATGCATTTGATGCTGTTGTTGCAGCAGCGTTCTCTTTATCTGTTGTTGAATCTAGTATGAGTGGAATAGGTGGAAGATTACAAGCAATATATAGAACCTCAGACGGTTCAATAGCCGGAGTAGATGCATCCACTGAAGTACCAATTAATTATACTCCCCAAGAACAAAAATATTCCTATGGATATGAAACCATTGGAATACCTGGGGTTGTTGCAGGATTAATAAAATTACATGAAGATCACGGCGTTTTAGAATTGAATGCAGTCCTAGCTCCAGCTATCGATTATGCAGAAAATGGATATAAAATACTTCCAGGAGAAGCCCTAAGACAGCAAATGGCTGCAGAAAAAATTGCAGAATTTGTAGGCTCAAGTCACCATTTCCTTAAAGAAAATGGTGCTGTAAATAGTACAGGCGATTTAATTATTCAAAAAGATTTAGCAGAGGTTCTAAAAGCAATAGCTGCAAAAGGTAGAAAAGGATTTTATGAAGGCGAGGTCGCTAGTAAAATAGTAGAAGACATTCAAGCAAATGGTGGAATCATAACGCTTCAGGATTTAAAAAATTATAGAGCTTTATCTTCAAAAATAGTTGATGGTGTTTTTAAAGACCATAAGGTTCATTCTCTATACTTACCTTCCTTCGGAGCAATTACAATTCAAATTCTTCAAATTCTAGATCACTTACCAAGTTTTAAATCCGAAGAAGACTGGGCGCTTAGTAATGGTAAAGCAACTGAAATAGCATATGAATATAGAAAAAAGCAAGGGAATTTGGATTCCCTAAACCTTATTTTATCCTATGAAAAAGCAGGAGAACTTGCAGATAAAATATACTCATCATATTCGAATATCCAAACAAACGATAACTCTGAAAACCCTATTTCTTTTGGCTCTATCGACGGTCACACAACTCATTTAACAGCTGTAGATCATTTTGGGAATGCTGTTTCTTTAACCCAAACTATTGGGCCTAATATGGGTTCAAAAGTAGCGACTAAAGGTCTTGGATTTCTTTATGCAGTTACTTTAGGTGGATACCTAGGAGATTATAAGCCAGGTGATCGAGCCAATTCTCATATTTCACCAACAATTATAACCAAATATGGAGAGTTAATACTTGCAATAGGAGCAGCTGGAGGGAGTCGAATTGTCCCAGCCATAACACAAGTGGTAAGCAGGCACATTGATCAAAAACACACATTAGAACGCTCCTTAATGCTCCCTAGAGCTTATCCTTTTGAAGATACCCTTTGGATTGAAGACCATGATTCTGTAAAAGATTTGAATGCAGTTTTAAATGCAACGACTTTTAGAACTAAAATGATTAATTCGATTGCTAGATTTGGAAGAGTACACGCTGTTTCATTTGATTCCTTGAATAATTCATGGAAGGGTGCTTCAGATCCAGATTGGGAAGGAACAACAGAATACTATGTTGCTGATGAAAAAAAATAGTTTTATGCTTGTGTGTCTAGGTTTGGAAAGGTACCTAATACAATCACGAAGAATCATATGTTTTTAAATACGAATGTTAACAGATCAGTTCTTTTTTAGCTTCAGACCGGAGTTTTAACCTAAATCTATTTCATTCAAGGTCAATTTTTCTTGGATTAAGATCTAGGGATTTCATCTCCTTATGTAAGTTCAGATCATAGTCGTAAATAGCTTAATGTTTAAAACCCTAGCTATAGACTAGGTGTTTTACTTAGAGAAAAGGTTTAAGCATTACAAACGAAATTATATTAAAAATCGTAAGTTGTATCATAAAAAATTTTTATGAAAAACAAAGACATTTTAATTCCAGGTGTATTTATAATATTTCTCTCTATTTTCTCTTATTTTTTATTAGGTAATATCGGTCCAATTGTTATTGGAGGAGCAGGTGCAGGCGGATTTTTGTTGTATTTGAAAACGAGTTATAAAACGCATTTCGACACTTCAAAAGTCATTATCTATTATTTACTTGCTGTCATCTTTTTTATTGTTCACGTTTACGAGGAATACATTTTTGGGTTTGAACAGGTTGCTTCTCAATTGGGAGGCAGTTCTGTTTCACAAAGAGATTTTTTGACTTTTGCCGCCTTTTTTGGTCCAATTATGTGGATTTCTGGGGCCATTTTAATCCTAAAAAAATGGCCATTGGGATATTATTTTCTATCCTTCTTTTATTTTGCAATGACAGTAGCAGAATTAACGCATTTTATATTTCCCTTTATACTTTATGGCCAGTGGCAATATACAGCTGGAGTTGTGACTGCAGCCTTACCCCTTATTCCAGCTTGGATGGGATTGCGAATCACCTTGCGGGAAACCCGTAGAATTAAAGCTTTAAGACAAGAGAAATGAAAGGCTTCCAGCTCTATTTCCCAATTGAATATCACATTGTAATCAATTCTTGTAAGGAAGGCTTAGCTTACCTGATTGCATTTGTCGTTGCAATTATCATTGTTTTTATTTTGACCAAAAACCACCAGTTTAGAAAAAAGTAGAATTCCATATCTTATGAAACTAATTAATTCACATTTAGCCAATAGCATAGAAGAGCAAGGAATGCTCGCCTCACCGAATGCTTTGGGGTATATTTTTATTGGAGCTGAAGTCGAGCCTCCTCATCCCTTTAGAAAAAGTAAAAAAAAAAAGAGGCTTGAAATTCAGTTAAAGGATAAAATCGAATTTTTTAAAAACATTCCTGGAGTACAAAGAGTGGATTTGTTTTCCAGTATTATAATTCCTCCAGGCAGTGAAAAAGGACTTCGCGTTCTGAAAGAAAAAAACATAGAAATTCAACCCGCCAAATTTGATATCGTAATTCTCATTGAAACCGCGTCGATCGATATCCTTGATGGAATTGAAAATGATTCAACACTGCGCGACATTGAGGATTTATTAGATGACAATGCACAGCGGATATACAAAACAAAAGCTCAAAATAAGTTGCGAATTGCTGAAGTAGATAAAGATACGAATGGAGTTTTTCTGTTTAATTACTTTTATTGCAAGGACCAAAAAGCGGTGTTGGACGTATGGAAATATACTGCTGGATGGTGGACCGCTAATGCCAACTTGACCAACAGCACTCCGCTGTCTCCTCTCGATGAGAACGGCCCCTTTAGTTTAATTAACCATTGTAAATGGAATCGTTGGTCGGAAATATTACCCATTTTAATCCTTGGCAAGCTTGGTATAATTAAAGGGCTTAACAACTTCGTTCTCAAGAATTTTACCGCAAATGAAATTGTGGCTATGCCAGTTTTGTACAAACTGGTGAAATGACTTTTCAAATTTTAAAATTCATTTATCCAATCTAGTCCAATAGGTTCTCCATCTCTAGCGCTAACTGTTTGTACTTTTGGCATTACATAGGGGAGTAGTTTAATAAGTAATTCTATTCTTTCTATAGGCTCAAGTTCATTGATGTTATCTTAAAAGATTTTGAAGTTCATCATCTACCATATACTTTAATACTTTCCTTAATTCACTTGTTGTTTTATTTGGAGTGCCTAACTCTTGTCCTACTGTTTTAAATACTTTTGCCATAAATCGGTTTTTTTATTTTAAACTGTGGTTGGTAAATTAACATCCACTCTAATTGGTTGTGTGTTTCTTCAACACCTGTGTTCTTGTTTATTTCTGTGGTTTTTAACCTCATCAATTTATTGATTACTTCTTGTCTGTTAAATGCCATATTATTTTAATGCGTTTGGTAATGCGGTGGTATAAATTTGGTATTACGATGGTATATGTTTGGCATCTAAATATTTCTACTTTAGATAGTATTGTTCCTTAAACTTTAAATCATAAGGTATGTTTTGGTTTAACTGTTTTGAGCAGTACCATGAGATTGCTGTATTGCTTTTAACCGTATCAAAGTATGAAACCGATTTATTATACTTACATAATCCTTTAGCTATACTATCTCTTCCTACCGTTGGGGTTGCATTGAGAAGTATATGAATATGGTTAATGTCGTGTCTATCGTTTTCTACACAGTAGAATAAGTAGTTTATAGGCTTATACTTTACATGTTTTGTAGTGATTCTATCTGCACTTAATTTACTTATCCTGTAGTGTAATCTTACAGTAGCTGTATGAGTCCATTCGAAGTTATTTAGGTAGTTACTCCAACCGTTATTTAACGTTTGCATAGAGTAAGGGTATATAGGCTTAGAGCCAGTTTATATTTTAATTAGATAAGATTAATTGAGTTTTTATTGATTATTAGCCCAAGCTTTTGCATCTGAAACTGCTGATTCATATTTATTTGATAGAAGCCAAGTATCAATTTCATCTTTATCAAAAAATATAATTTTTCCAGTAGGGGAGTTGCAAGGTATTTTACCAGTAGAGGTAAGCTTGTAAATAGTACTCTCAGATAGTCCAGTATATCTATGAAGGTCAGTTGTATTAAAAACCTTCTTTTGGAGTCTTAGACCCTCTTCAATTACCTTCAAACGATCTGCTATTGTTGTATTGTCCATATTATTTTTTGGTTAAATAATTATATGGGCAAATATTGAACCTATTAAGTGTTAATTCCCTGTACCTTTTTAAATGGTGAGTATTTTAAACAAAAGAATAAACGACTAAATCATCAAAAGAGGTCAGATAATTAAAACAAGCTTTAAGAACAGTTTTGTACATTGTATTGATAAATTAGATATTATGAAAAAGCTACTTTTTCTTTTACTGTTAGTTCCTATCGTTTCTTTTGGGCAGGAATATTATGTGTCTGCAAAAGGGGGGTTAAATGTTCGTGAGATTCCTGACGGTAAATCAAAGAAAATTGAAACTCTTCTTTATGGTCAAAATGTAACTATAGAGTCTGAAACAGGTGTAAAATTGACTGTAAACGATACTGATAAAAAAACAGGAATAACAAAAGCTATTGAAGGAGAATGGGTAAAAATAAAATATGCGAAAACATTCTACACCATTCTTGGTGATGGAGATATTTTCTCTAATCCTTATGAAATTAAAGAATATATGGGATATGTCTTTAATGGTTTTTTAAAAGAAGTCTCTTTCCCTCAATATATAGATGAAAACTATATTGATTTTAATTCTATGGATAATATTTACATCCCCAGTGGTACGGTTTTATATTTTAACGAAGATGATAAAGCTTATGAAGGTTATCCTTTGATTATGGAAAATTTTAAGGATTCTGAAAAACCAAAAAGGCTAACCAGTTGTTATAAATATAAATCAGGAATTTTATTTTCTGGAATAGCATACGATATTATTCTTTCCAATCCCTTTTACGAAATCAACCCCAACAATTATATACCAAAAAAATACAAGTCAGGGCCAAAGATTGATATTTACATTGCAGAGTTTAAAAATGGAGTGTTGAATGGCATACAAAAAAGAATCAATCCTTTAGAGGGAATTGAAATTGAAAAAATAAAAAACATAAGGCTTGATCAAATTGGTAATGAAAAAGAAATTGTAGTTAAGTATTCTGATTTAGAAATTCAATTTGGAGATCTACAAGAATATGTATATGTGAATGATGTAGAATTTTTTGATCTTGATGGAAAAAGCATTTCTGACTTTCCCCCTTTTAATTTTTGGTTAGAAAATAGTGAGAGTTTTTTGTTTGATATGAGTAATAAAAACAAGTTCTTGAAAATTACATATTTCCCAGAGTATATTGAACCAAAAGGAGAATACGGTATTCAAGATAAAATCCATTTTTTTGATTCTGATTGTAATTTATATGATCTTGTTAAAGAAGTTAAAGTAATAGAAAACTTTAATGTTAAATTTAATTAAGACCTTATGAAAAAACTTCTTCTACTATTACTGTTTATTCCATTGGTTTCTTTTGGACAAATGGATTATTATGTTTCCGCAAAAGGAGGTCTAAACGTTCGTGAGACTCCTGAAGCTAATGCGAAGAAAGTATCAACCCTTTCATATGGTACATTTGTTTTAATTGAATCAAGAACAGCTATTAAATTGACTCTAAACGATACTGACAAAGAAACAGGGGTTAAAAAACAAATTGAAGGGGAATGGGTTGAGATTGTTTCAGAAAATAATATCTCTGGATATGTTTTTGACGGATATTTAGTTGCATTTAAACCACATCCTTGGTCTATTTTCACTACTGTTTCCGGTACCTCTTTAAATCTTAAAAATACAGATTTAAATACGCAAGAAATAAAAATTAGTTACACAATCTCAACTATGTTTTATAAGAATTTAAAAGTTGGAGAAATCGTACAATTAGTAACTGATGATAAAGATTTACCTAATTTAGAATTTAGAGTTACAAGTGTTGAAAAAGTAAAATATGAGGATTATGATTTAGTACCAGATTGTTGTGATGAATATAACGTTGAAGCAAAAATCTTAAAGAATATACCTGATAAATATTCAGGTCTAAATAAGGAGAAAATAAATGGGTTAGTTATTCATCCACCAGTAAAAGAGGTTAAATTTTTAGTAGATCCAAATAATCCTTCCCAGGAAATGAGTTTTGCAATAACCACAGATGGTATTCCATATGCTTTGAACGGAACTATATTTTTTAACCTTCTTGACTTTGATGATGATGGAAACCCAGATTTTCGATCTTTTCAAGAGTGCATAAAAGTATCACAATTAACAGATGGTAGGTTTTACTGTGAACTTAAAGGTGGTGGGAAACAGATACTAATCGATAATAAATGGGTTGTTTTTACTTCTTGGTCGCCAATGTAATTTTATATCATCGGCATATCATCTTCAGTAAGTTCAGATAATGAAAACAAGCTTTAAAAACAGTTTTGTATATTGTATTGATAAATTAGATGTTGTGAAAAGCTATTTCTTTTTTTAATATTAAATTTTACACATGAAAAAAAAATACATTATCATCTTTAGTTTGTTTTTAAGTTTATGTCTTAATAATTTATATGCACAAAGGCCCAACACCAAAAAAATATCAATACCCTATATTTTGCAACCTGTCAATCCTTTAGACGATAATGTTAAATATTATTCTTCAAGTTTTGTCAACAATTCAACAAATTATCAACCCTCCGGATATTCTCCCAAGCTCAAGGGATTTCAACTGTTAAATGAAGGAGAAGTCGACTTGAGTATAAGATTTGTAATCAATTCAAGTTCTTTCACAAGTATTGTTGAGAAAGTAAATTACAAAGAAAAAATAAACGATTCTACCTACGTTAATAAAGTAGGAGGACTATTCAAGGTAAATGCAAAAATTAATCATAGTTGTTATTTAACTGACAAAAGAACCGATAAAAAGTTAATTTTTAATGAAGGTCATATAGAAAGAAAGCTTTTTGTTTCCTCTCGATTTTCTACTATCCAAGCAGCAACCGATGCTCGAAATTCCTCAGCTCAATCGAGAGGAGTTTCTTTAATTAATGACATGTCTCGAGAAAGTATCAAAGCATTTGAAAGAAGATTAAATAATGAATATGGCTTTCCATTATTTTATCATAGTATACCATTTGCAAGAGGCAGGGGGAGAAAGCACGATTATTCTGACTTAGAAGAAGCTTTTAATGATTTTAAAACAGTTACTGAAATCATAAAAAGTGCATTTGAAGGTGAAAACCATGCCAGGTTTGGAAACTTTACATTAGAAATGAGCAACGAAATTACCTCTAAATTGGATAACTGCATAACAATATGGAAAAATGCGATTGAAGAATATGATTCTAAAAAAAGAAAAGCAAAAATAGGTAGTAAAATTATAGATTACATATACCTAAACCTTTCTGCAGCTTACTTTTTGCATGAAGATTGGGAAGAGGTTTATGAAACACTTTCAAAGGTCAAAATTAAAAAACGTGAAATCAAAACGGCTAATAATCTATTGAATTTATCTAAAGACATCGAAAACAGAAAGCTCATAAATCAAAACAAGCTTAAAATAGTTTTGTAAGTTATATTGATAAATTAGATGTTATGAAAAAGCTACTTATTCTTTGACTGTTAGTTCCTACGGTTTCTTGTTCAAGTGATGATGACAACACTAGGACTACTGACCCTTTAATTGGTATTTGGATAAGTATTTATACTTTTACTGACAATGATGGAATTGAGGTGCCTAATGAAGTGACGCTTTTTTTTAATTCCAATGGAACTTCTATTTATACAGATGTTTTGTCTGCAAATGGAGTATGGCAAAACAATGGAACTGATTTTAATCTCCTAAATCAATCATATTCATTATCATCTGATAATTAGAAACCTACTTCACAGATTAGATTTGAATCGGACTTTAATTCTTTTATTGTTGTAGATGACGATGTAGACTATGGCATTTATGATGATGATATTTGGGGAAGACAATAAAAACCCCCACTAAAAGCGACAAGCTAAAGTGAGGGCTACAAAGAATCAATACCACTTGACCTTAATTTAAACAATAACGTCTATATCTAATTGCTTAAATATTGGGGTTTCTCCTTCTGTTATTTCTACATTTTGTTTTACTTCTCCATAAGCTGAATCCATGAGCGCTTTATAAGCGTTTACATCGCCTTTCTTTGCCTTATGAATCAATGCCAGGGTAATTATATCTTCTTGAGACAACATCTCTTCTAGGCCACAGGCACATCCTCCTAAGTAAATTCAGGTATTTATAATACACTTTTACCTTAGTTGAAACAGATGAGGTTAAAGAAGTGTCTTTGTTTGCGGAGTAACGGTTGTTTTAAACCCCCTAGCCTCAAATAGAGGCCCAAAGGATTGTGTTAATCTTCATATGAAGATTAACATTTTATTGATCCAAAAATCTAAATCTATAATCCGCCGATAAATGAAACTTATTTGGTAATGTATGTGCAGTTATTTTAAATTGCGGAAAGCAATTAAAATTCTTTATATTTGTTTTTGGTATTAATCACAAAATTATTTAAATGAAAAAGACATTGTTACTATTTACATTTTTTACAGTTTTTGCACTTTCTGCTCAAGAAGACATCTTTAGCTATAACTATAGAAATGTTCCTGCCGAAGAAATGGATGCTTTTATTGAAAATGAAGTTGTTTACTGGTCAGGAATACATGCTCTGTTAGTCAAAAAAAAGCAAACTACAGGATGGGCAATGCTAAAGCGCTTTGGTGGAAGAGCATCTGATCCTAATATTTATTTTTATATGGGATTTGGTTCATATGAGAACCTAGACAATCTTAACAACAATTGGCAAGTAGCCGAAGCAGAGTATAGAGGCTCAATGGATCCTGAGAAGCTGGCTTTGATCGATAAGCAATTAAACATTCCTAAAAGAATTGCAGGAGAAGCTATTTTTAATCGTCTAACATCAGTTAATTTAGATGGAGGTATGGAAAACTGGAACTTCTTAGTTCATAATTATAAAAATGCAGATAATAAACTCAATTGGGTTCAGTTACAAGACAAGTACTTTAAGCCATTTTTCGAAAAGCAAATTAAAGCTAAAAATACAAAGCAAATATATTGGAATGCTGCTGTTGTGCTAAATCCAACTGGGGATGCATATGACTGGAAT
>Ga0209603_1003928_pt1 | contig 12703 bp, 13 predicted proteins | sample COGITO_mtgs_1206_FD_184812 | JGI IMG/M metagenome (GOLD analysis project Ga0209603, IMG submission 184812) | Pelagic marine microbial communities from North Sea - COGITO_mtgs_120607 (SPAdes) (version 2) | ecosystem: Environmental > Aquatic > Marine > Epipelagic ... | reverse complement strand
CTTTTTAAATCACTTTTTATTATTTATTAATGCTCAAGATTTTTCAGTAGGAACGTGGAGAGATCATTTGCCTTATTCAGAATTTAATCAAGTAGTAAAATTAGGAAACTTTTTTTACGCTGTCACCCCATATGCTCTTCTAGAATTTGACAATTCTAATAATGAAATAACCAAGTTGAGTACAGTAAATGGATTAAGCGAAATTGGAATATCTTGTATTGCAGCTAATAATTCTCACCACTCCTTAATGATAGCTTATAATTCTAGCAATTTAGATCTTATTAAAAACGGTGAAATAACCAATATTTCATCGATTTTAAACAGTTCTATTATTGGAGATAAAACAATATATAGTCTATACAGTCACAGTAAATATATTTATGCATGTACAGGATTTGGAATTGTTGTAATCGATATAGAAAAGAAAGAAATTAAAGACACTTATATACTAGGAAACAACAACTCACAAATAAAAGTTAAGGATCTTCATATTTCACAAGATACTATTTATGCTCTTACAGAAAACGAGATTAAGTACGCTGCACTAAATAATGCATTTTTATCAAATCCAAGTGTATGGGATTCACACTTATTACCCCAAGGAATAGATATTAATAATCTTGAATCTTTTTCAGAAGACTTTTTTGCATTTGGGGACTTAAACATTGTTTTTAAATATTCAAATAACCAGTGGGACACAATAATTTACCAGCCCAATGAATTGCTAAGAAACTTTAAGGTTAGTGATCAGAACCTAATTACATGTACAGAATCCTATGCGACCATTTACAATCAAAATTTAGATACTTTAGACTTACTGTATGCTTATAATGGGAGTTCCGGAATATCCCCTAATGATATTATTTATGGTAATGGATATTATTGGATAGCAGACGACTCAAAAGGATTTGTAAGGTTAAAAAATAATTTCTATTCTGATAGAATTGGACAAGGTGGACCTTTTACTAGTGAATGTTTTCATTTGTCTTCTAATGATGAAAATCTATATGTTGCTGCGGGAACTCCAGATGGTTCCAATTGGAACAAAACCTTTAATTGGCATGGAGTATTCAAATTTAACAATACTTGGAGTTTTTATAACCAGACAAATATTCCCCTTATGTTTCAAGAAATAGATACCATTTCTGACATAGTATGGACTACACCAAACCCTAAAAATGAAAACAAATTTTTAGCTTCTTCTTTTGGTGGTGGACTTTTAAGTTTTAATGGTAATCAAATTGAGCAAAGATTCACTTTTCATAATTCATCTTTGCAAACAAGAATAGGTCAAAACGGTAACAACGTTTTTGTTGCTGGATCCTGCTATGATAATTTAGAAAATCTGTGGGTTGCAAATTCATTTGTTACTTCTCCATTGTCCGTTAAAACACCAGAAGGAGTTTGGAAATCTTTCTATTGCGGAGCATTAGCATCCAACGAACTTTGTACAGACTTAATTGTAGATAACCAGTATGGATATATTTGGATGGTTATAAAAGGTGTTGGAATATTGGTATATGATTTTAACCTCACACCACTTGATGAAAGTGACGATCAGTATAAAATCATTGGAACCAGTTCTGGTTCTGGATCCTTGCCAAGCAGCTATGTAAATACTTTAGCTATAGATAACGATGGTGAAATATGGATAGGTACAGATAAAGGGCCAGTTGTTTTTTACAGTTCTTATTCAATAATGAACGAACCTAGCTACGATGCGCAAAGTATTCTAATTGAAGAAGCTGGAACTTTACAGTATCTTTTGGAGAACGAAATAATAAAAGATATTGTAGTAGATGGAGCCAACAGGAAATGGATGGCTACCCAAGGAGGTGGACTTTTCTTACTTTCTAAAGAGGGAACAGAGACCATTTATTCTTTTTCAGAAACCAATAGTCCATTATTTAGTGATAAAGTAAATTCATTGGCAATAAACCAAGTTTCCGGAGAAGTTTTCATAGCTACTGATAAGGGAATTCTTGGTTTTAAATCTACCGCTACATCTCCAGCGAATGAATTTGTAGAGTTAAAAGTTTATCCAAATCCTGTTAGACCAGAATATCAAGGGAATATTGCTGTAAAAGGAATGATGAATAATTCTGAAGTTAAAATTATAGACGCAAGTGGTATTCATATTAGAACCATTTTTTCTAATGGCGGACAAGCGGTTTGGGACGGACTAGATAAAAACAACCAGCTGGCAGGAAGTGGAGTATATTATTTTTTAGCTACGTCAGAAGATGGATATTCTAAAGCTAAATCCAAAATCCTTATAATTAGATAGTTTTTATCTCCTATTTGTGAATATCTATCTAAGCTAAAGTATATAACTGCGGGTTTAAAATTTAATTTTATAAAATGATATGGCTGGATATTGTTTTATTGGCTCCATTATTATGGGGAGCATATACAGGATTTAAAAAAGGACTTATTGCCCAGATCCTTGGAATCTCAAGTCTCATAGTTGGAGTATGGATAGGAACGCAACATCAAGAACTTATAGAGTTCTTAATCATTGATAAAGTTCAAGAAAAATATTTATCTATCGCTTGCTTTATTATTCTATTTTTTGGAATTGTTATCGCAGGGGCAATTATTGTAAAAATTTCTGAAAAATTCATCAATTTTATTCAACTAAAATTATTAAATAAAATAGCTGGAGTTCTTCTTGGAGTTATTAAAATTCTTTCTTTTTTAGTAGTAGTTGTTTTTATGATTGAAAGTTGGGACATTAATAGTTTTATAATTAAAAGAGACACTAAAGAAACATCTATTGCTTACCCAATATTTAAAAACATTGGTAATATGGTTCTGCCAACTCTAAAGGATAAAAATATTTTAGATAGTTTGCCAGACCCAAATAAACTGGTTATCTAATTTAAAGTTTAACTATATTTGAAAAAGTGTATTTTTCAGATTTTTCAGGACAAGACCCTACTAAAACTCAATTATTAGATTTATTCAAATCTGAAAGAGTTCCCCATGCCCTGCTATTAAACGGAGACGAGGGTTGTGGTCATTTGCAATTGGCACTATCTTTTTCTTCCTTACTTCTCTGCCACAATCCAACTCCAACAGACGCGTGTAAAAAATGTTCTTCATGTAAAATGTTTGAAAAAAACCAACACCCAGACTTACATTTTTCTTACCCAATTCACCTTTCAAAAACAGAGCACTCTGAAACCTCTGATGATCTAAGATCTTTTTTCTTAGAGGCATTAGAAAAGTACAAATGTTTGGGAAAGAAAACCTGGTATTCTAAAATGGGTAATGAAAATAAGCAAGGAGTAATAGGGGTTAAAGAAAGCCAATCTATATTAACTAAAATCAGCCTTAAATCTTTTTTTGGAAGCGCCAAGATTCTTGTGATGTGGATGCCAGAGCTCATGAATATTCAAGCTGCTAATAAGCTATTGAAACTAATTGAGGAACCACCCGAAAATACTTATTTTATTTTTGTCTCTAACGACCAATCAAAAATACTACCCACAATTAATTCTAGACTTCAAGGAATTAATATTCCTAGACTTAAGAATGAAAATATTTCTACTTTTTTAGAAGAAAGATTTCAAATAGAGCCTTCTTCTGCAAAAAAAATTGCTAAGATTTCCAAAGGCAATCTAAATAGAGCCATAACCACTCACTTAGATTCTGGTGTTTCAGACATAAACAGATCTCTTTTTGTTAATTGGATGAGACTTTGTTATTCCAGAAATATTGCAGATACTATTGACTGGGTAAATGAGTTTTCCAAAATAGGAAGAGAGCAGATAAAAGATTTTATAATTTATTCATTAGAAATGTATAGACAATGCATAATGGGAAATTATAATATGGTAATAGAAGGCGTCAATGAAAGGGAGAGAGATTTTTTAGAGAAATTTAAACCATTTGTAAATCACCAAAATATTTCTGAAATTAATTCCATAATGAATGAAGCTTATTTCCATATGGAGAGAAATGCAAATCCTAAAATCTTAATGCTTGATGTATCTATTAAGCTATACAAACTATTAAGAATTAAATAATTTATCTTTTCATGAAATTAAAATATTTTTTAAAAATCACAATCTTTGGACTTCTTTTCAGTTGTAGTGATGAAAATATAATTTTTAACGATTATGTTGATGTTGAAAACACCCAGTTATCCTTTAAAGACACTATTATTTTTCAAACATCAATTTCAGACACTATAAACCCACATAATATTTTTCTGCAATTAAGAACATCCACTGATTATAAATGGTCAAATATGTTTGTTTTTTCCGAAATTTATTTTCCAAATAATAAGACAAGGACCGATACTTTTGAAGTTTTTTTGATGGATAAAAACGGAAATTGGAATGGCAATAAGTCTGGAATTGTTGCTAATCTCAACTACTCACTTTATAAAAACATCAAGTTTCCTATAAAAGGAGATTATGAGTTTAAACTTATACAAGCAATGAGAGATACTGTACTTAAAGAAGTTATAAGCGTTGGTCTGAAAATCACCAAGACTTTTAAAAAACTATAATTCTTTAAACAGTATTTTGAAAAAATCAATAAAGTCTAAGTTGCCCTACAATGGGGTGAATATTTTTTCTTCAATGTCTAAACTTGCCATGGAGAATAAAGCAATTAATTTATCTCAAGGATATCCAGATTTTGAAGTAGATCCTATTCTTATAAATTCTGTTGCTAAGTATATGAAACTTGGGTTCAATCAATATGCTCCTATGCCTGGCGTTTTAAGATTAAGAGAGATAATCTCCAAAAAAATATCTAAAAATTATAATCAATACTATAACGAACATGAGGAAATCACAGTGACTGCCGGAGCAACTCAAGCAATTTTCACAACTATTTCTGCATTAATTCACCCAAATGATGAGGTTATTATTTTTTCTCCTTCTTTTGATTGCTACCAACCTGCTGTGGAGCTTAACGGAGGAATTCCAGTATTTATTGAGATGGAATCACCAGATTTTAATATTAATTGGAACACAGTCGAAGAAAATATTTCTTCAAAAACCAGAATGATTATTATAAATTCTCCACAGAATCCTCTGGGAACAGTTATGTCAAAAATGGACATGACCAATTTAGAAAGAATAGCTGAAAAATACGATCTGATGATTTTAAGTGATGAAGTCTACGAACACCTGGTTTACGACAATAAAAAACATCTTTCAATTTGCAGCTTTCCAAAGCTTTTTAACAGATCTATTGCTGCATTTTCATTTGGAAAAACATTTCATGTAACTGGCTGGAAATTAGGATATATTGTAGGGCCTAAACAATTAATGTCTGAAATCAGAAAAGTTCATCAATTCAATGTTTTTTCTGCCAATCACCCACTGCAGTTAGCCGTAGCAGATTATATGGAAAATGAAGAACATTTTTTGAAACTTAGCTATTTCTATCAGCAAAAGAGAGATTTGTTTTTAGCAATTATTTCCGCATCTAGATTCCAAGCCAAGGCATGTAGTGGAACCTATTTTCAGTTGTTAAATTATTCTTTTATTTCAGAATTAGCCGATATAGAAATGGCTAGAGTTTTAACAATTAAAAATGGAATAGCTAGTATTCCAATTTCTGTGTTTTCTCATTTTAAAAATGACGAACAGAATCTTAGATTTTGTTTTGCAAAAAAAGAGGAAACCCTTAAAAGAGCAGGAGATGTTCTAGTTAAAATATAATTATCCACAATTCACTCTTTAAAGTTGGTTTTCTGCCAGCAATTCCACTTTTTATTTTAATTTATTTTTACTTCGATGAAAGAACATATACTTTATTTTTTATTACTATTAAATTTAAATTCAACAGCTCAAAATATTATAGACGTTTATTGTTTCGATGACAGCTGTAGCCATCAGATGATTGATCCCGAAATGCTCGTAGTAGAGCGCTGGGATACTTTAGCGCAATCTAAGTTCTGGAAAACTATTATTACAACAACCAAAGATACTTGTGTAATAAACATTGCTAGCACACGACAAATATTAGATTATATATACAAAGACAAGTGGTTTGAACAAACCGAGAAAGAAAAAAAAGACTTTAAAGACTCAGTTATAGATTATTACTGCTTAGATACCAACACTAGATTATATATTACTACGGGTAAAAAAGAGTTTTACCAAATAGAACAAGTAATTCCTTCTTTAGAAACTGCAATAAATATTTTTCAAGAAAATAATGTTGACCCTTGGTTTGCACAATCTATTTTATTAATTGAAAGTCCTGCTCAATTAAAATATTCTAGTGTTGGAGCCTACGGGCCTTTTCAAATAATGAAAAGAGTTGCAAGAGACATGGGCCTTACTGTCAATAAGTATGTTGACGAAAGAAAAGATTTTAATAAATCTGCTTTTGCAGCGAGTGAATTACTAAGAAAAATTTGTATTCCACAAGCCTATAGAATTTTATGTAATGTTGGAGATATTGAGCCACAAGGTGATGAGTTGTGGTTCAAGCTTTTGGTTCTTCACATCTACCATGCTGGAGCAAGAAATATAGAATCTTTATTAAGCCAACTAGAACAACCTCTTCAAGGGATGGAATTAATAAAATGGATGTGGAGAAATGAGTATGGAAATTTTAAAAACTCATCACAAAACTATTCTCAGATTGCTATCGCCGCAATGTTAACTCTAAAAGACATTGTTCTTTCCGATTGCGAATATATTTTCGATTGTAAAGGAATCAATCCTATTGAAAATTAATGTTAAGATCTCTAAATATAGTCACTAACGTTTTGGTTATAGGATTTGCATTGTTGGCTTTTCTATACTATAATCAAGATTTTGGATTAGATCTAATAATTTTTAAAGAAATCACTATTTTTTTTCCTATAATTTTATTAATAATTGGAGGATTTAAAAGCTTTTCTAGATGGCAAAAAATTAAATTGACCGTAAGGGAAGAAGGGTTCAAAATTTCAAAATCTGGCTGGGTCAAAGCTTTTACCTACGAAACTTTGCCTTTCTTTATTTTCGTTCCACTAAGCATAATTCTATTATTTTATTTAGACATGACAATCTTTTTTGTAGTTGTGCTTTATATCCTCATCATTGAGAGTTTATTTTTTTTATTTTCTGGAAAAAGAACTTTTAAGATTATTGTAAATGGTCAAGCATTAATTATTTTAAATATCCAACAATATTTTCTTTTTTGGGATAAAATAAAACATATTTCATTTAATCAAAAAGGGATGATAATCTTATTAAAAACCAAACGTCAAATTTATATTGGAGAGTCGGATTACGAAGATTTTTCAGATTGGAAAGAGATAATTAAAAACCAAGCTATATCACAAGGAATATATATCCAGAACTAGTTATTTTATTCCACTAACTATTATAGCTTCAAGCTCTCTTAAATATTTTAATTTTTCAAAATTTGGAGCGTAAACATAACCTTGAGCAGTTATGATTTTTGTTTTTTTATTATTCAGCCAAGAATAACTTAAGAAAGGACCACCCATCTTATCGTTTTCCATTCTCCAACATCCTTTTATTTGCTTAACATATTTATTATTTATATAAAAGGAAGTATCCATGGTTTTACTTATTTCATTTTCAACTGTTTTCATAAAAGAGCTATCTCTCTTTCCAGTAAGATAAGTTTTTCCCAAAGAATCTTTGACCGAAAGAATTTTTCTTTTTTCAAACTGATTTTTATTTTCATAGTCTTCTTGGTGCAAAACAATTCCCGTTTGAATTTCATGGGACCCGTTTTGATCTTTTTTAATTTCAAGCGTACTCCACCACCAAAAGTTTTTTGCTGTTTTATTAATTTTTATTCCATCGGGAGCTTTAAATTTTAAAGCTGTTGATTTTTCTAATTCTTTATTTATATTATTTTTTTCTGAAAATTTTTTCTGAATCTTATTTAAATTAAAATTTTTTAAGATTGATTTTACTTCCCTATTTTTATACTTGAAATAATTAATAGCAGCTTTTTCAGACTTAAACTTAAGTTCTATAATTAACTGTCCATTTGCCCAAAGATCTTTTTTAATTATTGGCACTATATTTTTAGAATTATATTTTTCAATCTGAACAAAAACAAAACAATTGTTATTTTTTATGTTTTTCAAAATTTTATTAGGAACAACAAAATCCGTGTCGAATTCTTTTTCGTAAGGCAGGGGGGTAGTTTTAACAAATTTTTCAAAAGAGCTTTTAATGGTCTTCCCTAAATCGCCTTTCCAATATTTCTTGTCTAAAGCAAAAAGAATTTCATGGTAATTTTTTTTAGCAATTGGCTTCATAAGGTTTGATTGGTAGCCATTATCTGTATTACAAGTTATAATCAATAACCCAACCATAAACATAAATATTATTTTTATATTTCTCATATACATAATGTCAACCCATAAGAGTAAGTATAAAGATCTTTATAAAGATTTGAGTATTGTAAAATGTTGGTTTGAAAGAATACTCCAATATTTTTATAAATAAACTTTAGATTTCCAGAAAGACAATATTTATTATTGAAGAAATTATTCCTAGTTTCTATAGTCTGATCTAAGCCATATTTCAACTTTGATTTACCAATCATCAAAAATTGATTTACAAACTCTAGTTCAGTTTTTATATTTGGGTTTTTCTTATTAAAGGGTGCCCAACTAAAGTTTACAGGAAGAGTAAAATAATGATGCTTTAAAACACTTTTAGATATTTCTGCTTGTGGTTCAAATATAGACATCGTGTCTTGAGAAAGACTAATAAATTGCCTATCAAGATCTAATTTATTTTTTCCAATACCAATTCCAATAGATAATTTCAGAGATTCTTTTTTAAGATTAAAAGATTTGAAATAAAGTGCAAAATGTGTATTCAGAGATTTAATTGTTTTATATCTAATAGGATTAAAGCTACTAAATCCATTAAAAATCGAATTGGCATTTAACTGCATATTACCGAATGAAAAGTACACTTTAAATTTTGTTTTTATATGTTTCTCTTCATTTATACTATTTTCAAATTCCCATTCATTATCCGTGCCGCCCTTAGAAACAATTAGTACTTTAGAATCTTTATATTTAAATTGAAGAGTATCGTTAAACTGTGCATTTACTGAACTAAAAAGAAGAAAAAAAAAGATGAAGTTTTTTGAAAAAACTAAAATTTTTTGGAAAAAATACCAAGTATATTTTGTAGACATATGGCAATATCTGATCATAATTTTAATCTTTCTAATTGGATTAATTTTTATTTTATAATTTTACCTTAAAGCAAAAGATGACTCACCTATAAAGTAACCGTCATTGTAAATTTCAACTTTATAATTCCCTGGATTTAATACATCTTTAATTTCGTGAAAAATGCATAAATCCATATTCTCATTTTGATAATTCACAATTCGTTTTGAACTAAGTTCTAAATTATCTCCATCAGAACTCATAATATTAATCGGATTTTTAGAAAGTAATATTTTTTGATTCGGATCGACTACTTTAATATAAATATTTTTATCTCCTGATTTTGAAAGTTTATTTTCCAGCAAATTAAAGCAGGCCTTAATCGTATTAGTTTTGGCAGCTCTAGTCGTTTCACTTTGAGCCCCAGAATTTCTAATTCTTATTGCCGAAACTGTTATGTTTCCAGCTTGTAAAACTGCACCTAAAGCAACTTTACTTTCTAAGTCTTTATTTTGTTTTTTATATCTCTTATTCAGATTAGATACAGTTTTTAATTTATTAGTTTTTTCTGTTAAGTTATTAGATAAATTAACATTTAGGGTATTTAATGAATCTATCGTATGAATGTAACCTATCATAATTCCTCTAAGTGTTTCTGCTTCTTTTTTTAGTTTGAATATTGATTTCCAGTCTTTTTTTGATTTGCTATTTAGTTTATCGACTTTATCTATTAGGGTTTTAATTTTTACTCTTTGTTGATTTATACTGTCTATAACTATAGTATTGCTAAGTTCAATGCTGTCATAAGAGACCAATAATAATTTTAAATTATCTTTTAAATTCAATGCTTTGGATGCTGATAATGCTTCTTCATTTAATAAGATTTTGTTCATCTCATTATTTTCCATAAGAAGGTTAGAAAGTTCCTTAGAAATATCGTAATTCTCTTTGTTAAGGGAGCTTATTAGGTACCCTGTATAACCAAGACAAACTACTAACAGCAGAATAACAATTGAAGAATATTTATTTTTGGTAGTTGATTTATCCATCATATTAATTAATTTTCTGTTGAATTACTATTAATTAAAGTAAAGTTAATACATCTTGTTAAAAGAATTCATACAACTTATATATCCAGATTTTTGTTCTGGATGCAACCAGCCTTTATTGTTTTCAGAAAGAGCAGTTTGCTCCTCTTGTCTAATAGAAGTAAAATCTTCTTTTGCTTCAGATTCCAATACTTTTTTTGGCAGATATTCCGTAAACAAAGAAATATATGCTTTTAAATTTTTCAAGAACAAACTACTTCAAAAAATGATTTACGAAATGAAATACAATGGAAATAAAGACACTGCATTTGTTTTGGGGGTAGAGTTGGGGTCCCTAATTAATAATATTTGCAAATCTAAAAATCAAGATTTTGATTTTATAGTCCCTGTTCCTGTAAGTGAAATTAAGAAACAATCAAGAGGATACAACCAATGTGAATACATAGCAAATGGTATTTCTCAAGTAATAAAAATACCAGTTCTAAATAACCATCTTAAAAGAAGAAATAATTTAAAATCGCAAGTAAATAAATCACGATATAAAAGGTGGTCTAACGTAGAAAATCAGTATTTTACCACTAGAAACATTAGCGAAACTAATAAGATATTATTAGTTGATGATGTAGTAACTACCGGCGCAACAATTAATAGTTGTATTAAAGCTCTTAGTGTAAGGAATAATTTGGAGATTTCCGTAGCTGCTTTAGCGGGGAATAAAGAATAAAACATTTATCGAGAGCTCTTTTCAGGTGTTTCAATAGTTGTTTCAATTTCTACGTTTTCTATTTTACCATCTTTAAAAGAACCCTCGTATTTTGCTTTTTCTTTCATCCAAATATACTCTCCGTCTCCATTCATAACATCTTCAGACCAGCGACCATTATAAGTGTTTCCATTTTTCCATGTATATTTTCCTATACCTTCTTTCTTGCCTTCAATAAATCCACCTTTATATTTGTCTCCATTTTGATATGTAAAATCTCCAAAACCATTAGGCTTGCCATCTACCCAGAAGCCATCATATTTATTTTTGTCTTCCCATAAAAAAGTTCCATGTCCTCTATAACAATTTCCCTTAACACATTGAGAATAAGATACCATAGAAACAACAGTAAGTAATGATGTTATAAATATATTCTTCATATCAAATATTCTAAATGATTTGTCATAAAACTAATGATTTTTTTATTAAAAACACTAAATCGTCGTAACTTAAGTTTGTTAAAAGGAGAACTCCAAAGACTTTGCATAATCTATATTTTCATTATTGATTTTATTTGTAAATCTATTAATATTCACCATTGGATCTAATGGTTCTTTTTTATAAATGTAGTTAAGTAATTCCCCAACCAACAGCGGGGCCATAAGTATTGCCTTGCTGCCCATTCCATTTACAATATATAGATTTTTAATTATTGGATGTTCTCCAATTAATGGTTTTCTATCTAATGATGTGGGTCTAAAGCCGAATTTTTGATCTATAATATTAATACCATCTATTTCAATAATCTTATTTAGTTTTTTCATTAGATATTCTTTAGCATCGATTGTAATATTTTTTTTTTGATCTTCATCGCTATAAGTTGACCCTATGGTAAATATATTTTTAGTTTCTGGAAGAGAGAAAATCCCACAATTTATTATCTGGGATGGTAAAAGATTTGAAGATACTTTAAGTAATTCTCCCTTATTAGGGATAATTGGCAAATAATTAAACATAGGATTTTTCAAGGCATTTACCCCATCACACATTATAACATTAGAATAAATATCACCCTTGTAATGAAATTCATTATTTTTTAATTTAAGATTGTCGGCTTTAAATAAATCCTTATTAAGTATGTTACTTTTTAATAATGAAGAACAAACAAAGTCTAAAAACTCATTAACAGAAAGCCGACTGCAAAGCTCTACTATTCCATTTCCAAACATGTTTTGTATGTTGTCTATTTCTTTATTACTTAAACTTAATATATTTTTATAAATTTCATTATTCGTCTTGCCAATCCAATTGTTTTGTTCTTCAAATGATGCAAATATTCTTAATAATTTATAGGATTTATAGAGTTCAATACTGCTTTCAGTATTAATTTCTCTAAAAAAAGCATCGCTGAATTCATAAAATTCTTTACCCCTCCAAGAAAGATTACATCTTTTAAGTGAAATTGGATGGACAATTCCAGCAGCGACTTTGGAACTTGTGTTGAGGTTACCAACCTCAATTAGTTTAAATTTTTTTAAACTTTTTTTTAGTTGTAAAGCAACTATAGAACCAGTTATCCCTTGTCCAACAATTAAAAATTCATAATTCATTTATAACTGAATATCTTTGAAGCAAATTGCAACCCCAAAGAAGACCATTAACCCGCCTATTAAAATTCCAATGACAGACAAGACCTTATTATCTAGTTTTTCTTTTAACCTGCTAGAAAAATAGATTTTAAAGATATCTACAATAAACATTGTTAGTAATGTAATTCCAAAAAATGAAAATAGTTGAAAATCTCCTAGTTTTAACTCA
>Ga0209603_1003924_pt1 | contig 12708 bp, 2 predicted proteins | sample COGITO_mtgs_1206_FD_184812 | JGI IMG/M metagenome (GOLD analysis project Ga0209603, IMG submission 184812) | Pelagic marine microbial communities from North Sea - COGITO_mtgs_120607 (SPAdes) (version 2) | ecosystem: Environmental > Aquatic > Marine > Epipelagic ... | reverse complement strand
TGGATCGAATGCAGCAGATACAACAACGTTAGTGGTTTGTGATAGTGCAGATTGGAATGGCACAACGTATACAATAAGCGGAATCTATACGGATACTGTACAAAGTGTAGCAGGTTGTGATAGTATAGTTATATTAGACTTAACGATTAATGAGAGTTATGACGATGTAGTAGATACGCTGTATAGATGTGTAGGAGACAGTGCGTTGTTAGCAGGAAGTTATCAGACGTTGAGTGGAGTGTATGTGGATACGTTACAGAGTGTGACGGGCTGTGATAGTATAGTGAGTACGACGTTGATAGTAGATACGGTAGTATATTCTACGACTGATTTAGAGTTGTGTTATGGAGACAGTGCGATGTTTGGCGGTGTGATGTATGATACAAGTGGAGTGTATAGAGATACGCTACAAAGTGTATCAGGATGTGATAGTGTAGCAATATTTAACTTAACGATTAAGGATTTAAATGTAGGGGATACGTTACCGTTAGTGGTTTGTGATAGTGCAGATTGGAATGGCACAACGTATACAATAAGCGGAATCTATACGGATACTGTACAAAGTGTAGCAGGTTGTGATAGTATAGTTATATTAGACTTAACGATTAATGAGAGTTATGACGATGTAGTAGATACGCTGTATAGATGTGTAGGAGACAGTGCGTTGTTAGCAGGAAGTTATCAGACGTTGAGTGGAGTGTATGTGGATACGTTACAGAGTGTGACGGGCTGTGATAGTATAGTGAGTACGACGTTGATAGTAGATACGGTAGTATATTCTACGACTGATTTAGAGTTGTGTTATGGAGACAGTGCGTTGTTTGGCGGTGTGATGTATGATAGCAGTGGTGTTTATACAGATACGTTACAGGCTCAAGCAGGCTGTGATAGTGTAGCAATATTTAACTTAACGATTAAGGATTTAAATGTAGGGGATACGTTACCGTTAGTAGCGTGTGACAGTGCTGAGTGGAATGGAGCGATGTATATTACAAGTGGGGTGTATCTAGATACGTTACAAAGTATAGCTGGTTGTGATAGTATAGTTATATTAGACTTAACGATCAATAACTTTTCAAACACTTCTGATACCAAAACCGTTATTCAGATATGTACTGGAGATAGCACTTATCTTGGAGGCGACTATCAACTATCCAGTGGTTTATTTATAGATACACTACAGACTATTTATGGATGCGATAGCATTATAAGTACAACTTTAGTTGTTGATACACTTCTATTTTCAACTGATACCTCAACTATATGTAATGAGGATAGTATATTATTTGCAGGAAATTATTACAATAATAGTGGTACTTATTATGACACCTTACAAGCTGTAGCTGGCTGTGACAGTGTTGTAGAACTTGTCTTAAATGTAAAACCATTAAATATTTCTGATACAATTTTTACAGTTTCCTGCGATATTATTAGTTGGCTTGGTGCTACTTACAACAACACAGGCATATATTATGATACTTTACAAGCCACAGATGGCTGTGATAGCATAATGATATTAGACCTAACAATAAATGAGAGTTATGACGGTGTAGTGGATACGCTGTATCGATGTTCAGGAGACAGTGCGTTATTGGCAGGAAGTTATCAGACAGTAAGTGGAGTGTATGTGGATACGTTACAGAGTGTGACTGGCTGTGATAGCATAGTGAGTACGACGTTACTAGTAGATACGGTAGTATATTCTACGACTGACTTAGAGTTATGTTCAGGAGACAGTGCATTGTTTGGAGGAGTGATGTATGATGCGAGTGGGGTGTATTTAGATACTTTACTGGCCCAAGCTGGCTGTGATAGTATAGCAACATTAAATTTAACTATTAAGGATCTGAACATAGGAGATACGTTACCGTTAGTAGCCTGTGATAGCGCAGAGTGGAATGGAACGATGTATACAACAAGTGGAGTTTACAACGATACGTTACAAAGTGTAACGGGCTGTGATAGTATATTGACGTTAGACTTAACAATAAATGACAGTTACGAAGTAATTGATACGCTGTATAGGTGTACAGTAGACAGTGCTTTATTAGCAGGAAGTTATCAAACGGTTAGTGGATTGTATGTAGATACGTTACAAAGTGTGACTGGTTGTGATAGTATAGTGAGTACGACGTTACTACTAGATACGGTAGTATATTCTACGACTGATTTAGAGTTGTGTTATGGAGACAGCGCATTGTTTGGCGGGGTTATGTATGATACAAGTGGTATTTATTCAGATACGTTACAGGCTCAAGCAGGGTGCGATAGTGTAGCAATATTTAACTTAATGATTAAGGATTTAAACTATACTCTAAATGATACATTACAAAGATGTATTGGAGACAGTGCATTCCTATCAAGTAATTATCAAACAATTAGTGGTCTTTATTTCGATACGCTACAAAGTGTGACTGGCTGTGATAGTATTATTGCTACCTATTTAAGTATCGATTCTATAATTTACAGTTTGACCGCTCTAGAAATTTGTTACGGAGACAGCGCGTTATTTGGAGGGTTGATCTATGATACAAGCGGAGTTTACACAGACACGTTACAAGCACAAGCTGGCTGTGATAGTGTAGCAATATTTAACTTAACAATTAAAAATTTAAATATAGGAGATACGCTACCGTTAGTAGTATGTGATAGTGCAGAGTGGAATGGAACGATCTACACAACAAGCGGAGTATATTCGGATACGCTACAAAGTGCAGCTGGCTGTGATAGCATAGTTACTTTAGACTTAACGATTAATGAGAGTTATGACGATTTAGTAGATACGCTATTTAGATGTACAGGAGACAGTACACTATTGGCTGGAAGTTACCAGACAGTAAGCGGATTGTATGTAGATACGATACAGAGTTTGACTGGATGTGATAGTATAGTGAGTACGATGTTGGTAGTAGATACAGTAGTATATTCTACAACTGATTTAGAGTTATGTTATGGTGATAGTGCGTTATTTGGAGGACTGATGTATGACACAAGTGGAGTATATACGGATACGTTACAGGCACAAGCAGGATGTGATAGTATATCAATACTTAATTTAACAATTAGATCTCTAAATTATACAATTGGAGATACTATACAGAGATGTGTAGGAGACAGTGCGTTATTGGCTGGAAGTTATCAGACAGTAAGCGGAGTCTATGTAGATACCTTACAGAGTGTGACTGGCTGTGATAGTATTATTGAAACATTCTTGAATTTTAATCCAATATATATAACTCAAAATTATCTTTCTATTTGTAATTCAGATAGTGTTTTATTAGAAGGAAATTATCAGAACAACTCAGGCTTTTATTATGATACTTTATCAAGCTATTTAGGATGTGATAGCGTTATTGTTACAGAATTAGTAGTTGATACCATAGTTTACGTACAAATACAACAGAATATATGTCAGAACGACAGTGTAGAATTTGGTGGTCAATTTATAAATTCAGCTGGAACATATTATGATACTGTAATTTATCAGTTTGGATGTGATACATTAAATATTTTAAATTTAACTGTAGACACAGTCTTCAATACGGTTTTAATAGATACTGTTTGTGATGTATACATTACTCAAACAGGTGATACTCTAACAAACTCAGGAATATACTATGATACTTTAACTTCGATTAGTGGCTGTGATAGCTTAATAGAATATGATATAATCATTAATAATTCTATCTCAATTAATATTGTTGATACTGCATGCGGTAGTTATACTTCACCGTTAGGAAATATTTACACAAATTCTGGAATTTATACAGATACGTTACAAACTGTTACTGGTTGTGACAGTTTAATAATTATAGATCTAACTATTTATTGTGATGATACAGATGGTGATGGTATTCCAGACGTGGACGATGATGATGATGATAATGATGGTATTTCAGATGATGATGAAGGAACTGGGGATACAGATGGTGATGGCATTCCAGATTATTTAGATATAGATAGTGATAATGATGGAATTTACGATGTTGTAGAATCTGGAAATGGATCTCAGGATACTAATAATGATGGGGTTATTGATATAAATGATAATAATTTTACAGATAATGACAATAATGGTATGGCTGATGATTCAGATAATACAACTCCACTAGATTCGGATGGAGATGGCATAGCAAATTATTTAGATTTAGACAGTGATAATGATGGAATTTATGATGTAATTGAATCTGGAAATGGAATCCAAGATACTAACAATGATGGAGTAGTTGATATTAATGATAACAACTTTACAGATAATGATGGAGATGGAATGGCTGATGGAACAGAACCAAATATACCCTCTGATAGTGATAATGATGGTACACCAGACTTCATAGATTTAGATAGCGATAATGATGGTATATATGATGTTGTAGAATCTGGAAATGGAGATAGTGATTCTAATGGAGATGGATCTGTTAATAATAATGATTCTGGATTTGCAGATAGTGATAATGATGGTATGGCGGATTTAACAGAAGGCTCTGCTCCAACTGACACGGATAATGACGGAAATCCAGACTTTACGGATTTGGATAGCGATGGAGATGGTTGTGATGATGTTGTAGAAGCTGGATTTACAGATGAAGATGGAGATGGCTATTTAGGAAACTCACCAACTTTACAAGATTCTATAGGTTTAGTTGTCTCTGGTATAGATGGTTATTTACTACCAAATGATAGTGACAGTACTGGAATTTTTGATTTCCAAGAAGAAGGTTCACAAGTTGTCTTTGATATACTTCAACCATCAATTTTAGAAATTTTTAATGAAGGTGGTAGTATTCAAATTTCTGGAGAGGCAAGCTCACTATCAACAATATACTATCAATGGGAAATGAGTGTTGATGACGGATTCACATGGGAGATTATTAACGATGATACTACTTTTAGTGGTGTTCAAACAACAACTTTGACCATGAGCAACTTAAATAGATTATTTGATAACTACTTATTTAGACTTTCAGCATCAACTCCTGGGTTCTTATGCGGATCAGATGAAGTATCTCAGAATACAAGAATTCAGTTAGAACAATTATTTATTCCTGAAGGTTTCTCACCAGATGGAAATGGAGTAAATGATACGTGGCATATTTCAGGAATTGAAAGATTTTCTAATAATAGAGTAGAAATTTATAATAGATGGGAAGTTAAGGTATTCGAAATTGATAACTACGGTGACGATAACGAATGGGATGGGAAACCAAATGTTCTTAACAATATTATAATAGGAGATGGACAAGTTCCAGAGGGTACTTATTATTATATAATAGATTTAGGAGAGAATAACAGTTTTGGTAATAATGTGATAAAGGGTTACGTTTATTTAAGAAGAAATTAGTATGAAAAAATTAATATTTATATCACTTTTTCTGAGTTTTTTATTTTCGGGTAAATCACAGCAAGATGCTATGTTTACATTTTATATGTTTAATCATCAATCTGTAAACCCAGCTTACGTTGGGTCAAGGCAAATAGTTAATGCCACCATGCTAAACAGATCTCAATGGACGGGGTTTAATGGTGCTCCATGGTCACATACTATTTCTTTAAATGCACCTCTTATAAATGAATCTTTAGGCTTTGGTCTTAGTTTTACTAATGACGTAGTGGGACCTGCATTATTAAATAATTTAACTATAGATTTCGCCTACCATTTAAAATTTAATAACACAGGTCATAAATTAGCAATGGGTGTTAAAGCCGGGGGTAACCATACAAGATTAGATTTAAATAATCTAAGTTTAGATAATCAGATTGACCCTGCTTTTAATCCAGATAATGTAGGGAAATTCATGCCTAATTATGGATTTGGACTCTATTATTACACACCGACTTGGTATGTTGGGTTTTCATCACCACATCTAATAAATTATGAATTCAATGCCGCACAAAGACATTATTTTTTAATTGCTGGGGCTATTTTTAATATTAATGAAAATATCAAGTTAAGACCTAGTAGTTATATTAAAGTAACTCAAAATGCTGCAAGTACATTAGATTTATCTGGTCTATTTATTATTCAGGATAGATTGTGGGCTGGATTAGCTTTCAGAGCTCCTTTTGGGTCTATAATTCCTACAGCTAGTAAAGGTGGAGGTTACGCTCTGTTAGCTGGTGTTAATTTAAGTGATCAATTATCTGTGGGTTACTCATTTGGTTATTCATTAGGTAATCAAACTTTTAAGTATAATGGAGGAACACATGAAATATCTATTCGTTACGACTATTTATATAAAGAGAAAAAAGTAATTAAATCTCCAAGATATTTTTAATGATTAAATATTTAAAATATTTTTTATTTACCACCGCTAGCTTAGTGATTTGTAATTTATTTGGTCAAAGTGTAGAGCCTCATTTCAATCCTGATGAAGATTCAACGCACATTATAAAAATAAGAAAATCTGATGGTACCATCGAATACTTTAAACATGGGGTCCTAATTAATTTAGACACCTCTTACAAAGGAGAAGATTTTGAATTGGCAGATAGTTTTGAAACTAATGATTCATTAAAAAATAGCAAATATACTCTTAAAAACGCACCTATTTTTGAGTATGGGATTGGAAAAACAGATAAAGTAGCAATAGATTGGGGGAATTATCATTTTGAGAAAGAATCTTATAAAAAAGCAATTTCAAGATTTTCTGAGGTTCAAGACAAATCTTTAGATGTTCTTAGAAAATTAGGTAAGTCATTTCTTAACACAAATTTATTAGATAGTGCTGAAAAGTACTTTCAAATTGTAGCTGATACAACAAATTCTCCAAGCGATCTATACAATTACTCTCATATATTATATATGAATGAGAAGTTTGATAAAGCTGAAGAAGTAAGAAAACAATATGCAAATTCATCTGATGAAAAAAGAGCTGAAATTTTCAATAAAAATTCATCTCACAAAGAATTACTTAATACTGTTTCTAAAATTGATTTACAAAACCTTTCAATTAATACTAAAAATTCAGATTTTGGTGCTTATGCAGTAAAAAATGATTCTTCAGATTCCTACACAGTTTTGTTTACTAGTGCAGATGAATACTCAATAAGAAAAATAAAAAAGTCCAAATTTGTAAAACCTGATCAGCCAACATACGATCTATTTAAAACAGAATTTCAATTCCCATCAATGGAACTTAGTAGCCCTAATGCTTTGAGTGGGGAATTAAAAAACCAGTATCAGGAAGGTCCAGCAATTATGTCTGAAGATCAAAAAACAATATATTATACAAGAAGTAATAGTTTAGAATCAGAAAATCAAGCTTTATATCTGAGTATGTATAAGGTAAATGTAGATCATCTAAATACTCAGGATAGTGTTTTGGGTTTATCAATTAATAACGATAATTATTCAGTGATGCATCCTACAATAACAAAAGATGGTGAAAGAATGTATTTTGCTAGTGATATGCCGGGAGGATTCGGAGGGATGGATTTATATTATTGTGAAATCTTTGGTTTGTATAAGCAGTTTTTTTTAGGAGATACTGCAACTGGTGCAAGAGAATTAGTTAGATTGTCTCAGCCTGTAAATTTAGGAAATCAAATAAATACTGAAGGTAATGAAGTGTTTCCATTTCAATTAGATGACCAAACTTTGTTTTATGCTTCTGATGGACGTATAGGGTTCGGAGGCTTAGATATTTTCATGGCAAATAATTACATGGACACAACTTTGATAGAGAACATTAATCTAGGAAAGCCTTTTAATTCGTCAAAAGATGATTTTTCCTTTTTTATGTCTAGAGATTTAAAATTCGGTTTTTTGTCTTCTAATAGACCTGGAGGAAAAGGTGATGACGATATTTATTGTTTTAAAACAAACATCAATTTATCAGAAGGTGTTGACGATTACTATACAATGGTTTATGGACAGAAATTGGAAGTAACAAAAAATTCTGTTTTAGCAAATGATTTTATTGAAGATACTGTTCAAGGTGTTTTAGGACAGAAATTATTATACAGGGCAGCGTTAACTAGTGATCCAAGTCACGGGAAAGTAAAATTTAATGACGACGGAACATTCGTTTATACACCTGAAAATGAAAACGTAACAAGTGATAAATTTACTTACAGGTTAGTTCACAATGCATTTTCGGATAATGATATTAATGTATTTATAAACTCAATAGATAATACTATCCCCGTAGCAACAAATGATCATTATGCAATTAAAAAAGGAGAGAATTTCGAAGTGAATTCAGAAAAAGGAACCTTACATAATGATTACGATCCTGGAAATGATTCTTTATCTACCATTTTAATAACCCCCCCTTTACATGGAGAATTAAAATTTAATGAAAATGGGTCATTTAAATATATTCCAGAAGATTATTTTGTTCTTGCAGATACCTTTTATTACGCTGTAACTGATGGCCATTTCTATGATACAGCAGAAGTCACGTTGGCAAGATTAATAACAGGTGTAGATATTGCAACCATTATTGAAATAGAACCCATATATTTTGATGTTAACAAATCTAATATTCGAGACGATGCAGCTCACGAGTTAGATAAAATTGTAAATGTGATGAATGAGTATTCTGAAATGGTAGTTGAGTTGGGTTCTCATACAGATTGTAGAGCCTCAAAAAATTATAATTCAAGTTTATCAAAAAGACGAGCTAAATCCTCAGCAATTTATATTAAAGCTAGAATATCTAATCCAGAAAGAATATACGGCAAGGGATATGGAGAATCAAAGTTGAAAAATAAGTGTGAATGTGAGGGTTCAAGAATTGTTCCATGTTCTGAAGAAGAACATCAGGAAAATAGAAGGACAGAATTTGTCATTGTAAAAATGTAACTTTACAAGTTTTTAATAATGATATTCAAAAGATTACTTACTGGATTTATTTTTTTAGTTTCAGCCCAAGACTATTATTCTCAATGTTCTAATCTTAGTGTTGTTGCTGGGACAAATGCTAATTTAGTTACTGAAACACTATATGAAGAAAATTTTACTGGTCAAAACGAAAAGGGAGCATTTGGGTCAAGTATAGACGTTACAGGATGTACATGGACAGTGGATGTAAGTAGTGCTACACTTTCCAATAATGATGATTACTTTAAGGTTAAAAATGAAAAATTTGAAGCTAAGGATGTTGATGGAAATTGTGTTTGGTCGTCTCCATCTATAAATATTTCAAATTATCATAATGTATCACTGAATATTCTAGCAACTGAATCGGGGTGGTTAGAAAATTCAGATTTCATGTATTCCGAATACAGTGTAGATGGAGGAGTTTGGAACTATTTTTCATCCTTTGGTCAGTTGTCAAATGATTTTAATAGTAGAACAGTTAGTCAAAGCGGTTTAAGAGGAAATAGTGTAAAAATTAGAATAACTGTCAAGAATAATGAATCTAATGAATATATTAGGTTTGATGATGTTAAAGTAACTGGACAAACCTATAAAACTAACTTATGTTTTGGTTCTTCATTAAGTTTAGGTGGAGCTAATACTACCACTTGGTCTGGTTCAGGAACACCAGCTATTTCTTACACTTGGACACCATCAACTAATCTAGATGACCCAACAATTGCTAATCCTAATGCTAATCCCACTAGTGATGTAATTTATAAAGTTGTTTCAAGCTTATACGATAATGGGAATTTATGTAAAGATAGTTCACTTTTTTATGTGAATGTAACACCTGAAGTCACTATCCAAAGTACTGATCCTGTTTGTATTGACGATACTTTAATTCTTTCAGAAATGGGTGGGGAAGCGAGTTTATGGACTTGGACTTCTAATGGATCTGCTGATATTTTAAATTTTGAGGACACAACAACTCAAGTTGTTGGTATGACGAACGGAGAAATATTTACAGTTTCTGTGGAAGATGATTATGGTTGTACTAATTCCGCTTCAGTAACAATTATTGTTAATCCTAAACCAACCAATGTAACCTTAGCTCCTTTTGGTAATTATTGTAGCTCAGCCAGTCCTGTGAATTTGACTGGAGGTTTACCTTCAGGGGGATATTATTCTGGAAACGGTGTAACTAGTAATATATACGATCCATCTAGTGCAGGCTATGGTAGTACATTAGAAAATATAAATTTAATGTATATATGGGCAGATGCTAACGGTTGTAAAGATACAGTCACTGCTCCTATAGATATTCAATTAGCTCCAGAAGTGGACTTAACATCCTCTTTTTTATCATTAAATCCAACAGATGATGACTACTTGACAATCTCAGCTCAAACTGGAGGTTGGTCAAAGTGTGGAAGTGTTGATCCGACATTTAATTTACAATTAGAATTAACCAATGCAAGTGTTGCTAATAATTCAGCAAATGTAACTTACGATTTAGATTTTGGAGATGGTAATACTATTCCCAACATACTCCCAGGCGTGGTATACAACAATACTTATGGTGGTCAAGGAGCTTACGATATTGTAGTTACTGCAACTGATAATATAACAGGATGTGTAAGAACTTATGAAAAGGAATTTTTCTATGGAACTAACCCTGCAGTTTCTTTGGGTACACCTGGAAATACTACTGGAAGATGTGCCCCGGCAAGCTATGGATTTCCAGTTGAATTTTTCACTATTGATTTAGCTACTGGTGACACTACTATTAATAGTCCAGGAACTTCTTATTTAAAGTTTACTAATGATGGTAAAGAAGATTCAATATTTGTTCACCCAAGTCCAAAAGAAAATTTAGTTAAATCTGTAATTGATCACTCCTTTGATGATGCTTCTTGTGGATATAGCTTTGCTGGTTTGGATAATATATTTTCTATTGCAATTACAGCCACAAATGGTTGTGGATCTTCTTCTGCTAGTGTTTTCCCCATAACTCAATCGTCCCCTCCAGAAGCAAAAATTGCCGATACTGATAGTATATTTTGTATTGATATTCCAGTTACTTTTATTGATTCAAGTAGAGCTGGAAAATTTATTCAATCTCAGTGGAATGGTATTGGCTATGATTATTCCTGTGATACTATTGGTGCTACAGCTTGGGAAATAACACCCAATACTGGTTTTACAGTTACTTCTGGTTCTTTAGGAACTTTACCATTAGATTACTACGATTCAACCACTTATGGTACTCAAGAAATTACGCTTACTTTTCATGAAAGAAATACGTATTCTATTGCTCTTTATAAAAGTGCCCAGTGTGGGGGAGGTATTGCTATTGACTCAACAGCATATGAGTTTAAAATTGATTCTTTACCTCATGCTAAATTCATATTAGATAAAGACATTGATTGTGGTCCATTTTCAGTATCAAATAATAATATTTCTCAATCTAAAAATGATTATTATTCTACCTTTGATTGGAGCTTTTCTACCTTAATTGAGGGTTGCCGAGGCTCTGCAGCTCCAAATATTGAGAAAGAACTTTCAGATTCATCAATCGTTACTCTATACAATCAAGATTTTGGTGGTATGGAAAATAAAGGATATGACGGGGTAATTTCAGATATGAGTCTTGTTGATTGGACCATGGACGTTGCTGCTACCTCAATGGTAGACGGTAATGATTGGTTTAAAATCAGAAATCAAAAATTAGAAGCTCAAGACATTAATGGAACAGGGATTTGGTATTCTCCATTAATTGACATCAGTTCAATTAATATGATTTCTTTAGAATTAAATGCTGAAGAAAGTGTTATTAATTATTTACAAAACACCAATTTTGAAGGTTACTGGGAGTTAGATGAAAATAGTGGTCTTGTAGCAGGAGATTCATCTGGAAATTCTAGAAATGCAGCTATTTCAGGAGCATCTTGGATAGCTGGTAAAGTAGGCACTGCTTTATCTTTTAATGGTAATGACGAAGTGATAGCTACTGGTTACAAGGGTGTTTCAGGTTCAACTGCTAGAACAATAGCTGCGTGGATAAAAACTTCCACAACAGGTGCAATTACATACTGGGGAAGAGATTTATCTGGTCAAAAATCATCTTTTAGAGTTCAAGATGATAATGGAATTGCTGGCTCAATAAGATTAGAAATAAATGACGGCCGTATTTGTGGATCAACAGATTTAAGAGATAATCAATGGCACCATGTTTGTGCTGTACTACCAGATGGGTCATCAGATATTTCTCAAGTTCTACTGTATGTAGACGGTCAATTAGAAGCATACAGCCATATTTACCCTAATCCAATTAATACAGCCTCCTTTGACGATTTTAAAATTGGTAATGATGGTGTTAATAGATATTTTAATGGTATTATAGATGAGGTTCGTTTATACAGCAGAGCACTTTCTATTGAGGAAATAAATGATTTACCAGGTTTTAGTAACGCTATCGCTAATCCAAACGAACTCAAAACTGAATATAGAATTGATGGTGGACCATGGACTCTATCAGAAACAAATGGTTCTCTCACTGGAGATTTTAATACTGCTACCGTTACTCAAGATAGTCTTACTGGTTCTTCATTAGAATTAAAAATCACCATGAATACGGTAGATCAAATATTTACTGCCGATAATATCAAAGTTTCAGGATATGGTAATTATGACTCTTTAAATGCTACCTATAACTTCACAAAAGCCGGATTATATACTATTGATTTAACAGCTACTAATGTTTGTGGTTCTGATTTATACCAAGATACGGTTACTGTTCAAGGTGCACCAGTTGTAACCATTGATGCAATAATTGATACTTGCGAAACTAAAAACTTATTTCCAACAGCAACTATAGATACTTGTTTTGGTATTATGTCTGG
>Ga0209603_1003922_pt1 | contig 12711 bp, 13 predicted proteins | sample COGITO_mtgs_1206_FD_184812 | JGI IMG/M metagenome (GOLD analysis project Ga0209603, IMG submission 184812) | Pelagic marine microbial communities from North Sea - COGITO_mtgs_120607 (SPAdes) (version 2) | ecosystem: Environmental > Aquatic > Marine > Epipelagic ... | reverse complement strand
ATACAATAAATTACAATAAGTGGTTATCTAATATAAAAATAATAAATAATAATTACCATAGATTATTCATGTCAAATTTATTAGGAAATAATTTTACTATTTCAAATAATTCTTTTTGTTTTTGTTGTTCATCAATTACTTGTAGTAGTAAATGGAACCCTGCTTTAACAATTGAAAAAGGTATTATTGAATATAAAAAATTTTTAATCTATAAATTATATTCATCTCCTTTAATGATTAACTATTTGAAAAAATTATACAATAATCTCTTTCCAAAATTATCTAATGATTTGAAAGAACATATATTTAGTTTAGTATAAATTTATACTTCTGTAACCATTTCATCTAATTTTTTATTCGGAGGAACAAATGGTAAACAATATGAATTATCAATTTTAAAATTACATAATACTGGTCCATCATATTTTAAAATATTATCAATAATATTACTACAATCAATACTATTATCAGTTGTATATGTTTTTATTCCATACGCTTCACTTAGTTTATCAAATTCAGGAGTGTATTTATAATTAGAACCTACCTTTCTTTTTTCGTAAAATAAATCCTGCCATAAGTCAACCATTCTTAGTTTACTATCATTCATAATAAATATTTTAATTGGTAAATTATATTCTCTAATTGTAGCAATTTCATTACTACTCATTGTAAAACTACCATCACCATCAATTAAAATTACTTGTTTATTCGGTTCAGCAATTTGAGCTCCAATAGCAAAAGGTAATCCTACCCCCATTGTACCTAATGAGCCACTTGTTAATAATCGGTTTGGATATTGATGATTAAAATATTGAGCTACAACCATTTGATGACTTCCAACTCCAGTCGTAATAATATAATTATTATTATCTTTTAATTTACTAGATAAACATTTAATAATAAAATTACTTGATAATTTATCGATATCATCCTTTAATTTAAATTCATTTTTCCAATTTTTAATATTATTAAACCATTCTTTTTTCTTGTAATTAATATTACTTGTATCCTGAATATTCATATAATCAACAAATTCTCCAACATCACAATTAATACTAATATCACATTCAATATATTTTTTTACCTTGTAGATTTGTCTTTTACAATTATCAATATGAATAATACCATAATTTTCTCTCGCATTTTTACCAAATTCTTCTTTTAAACCAACAGTTCTATCATCAAAACGATTACCTAAACCAATAATTAAATCAGCATTCATTACTGCTTTGTTTGCTTGATATGAACCATGCATTCCTAACATTTTTAAAGATAATTCATCATATTCATCTACAACACCTAATCCATGTAATGTAGTAGTAACTGGAATATTATATTTTCTAACCATTTCTCTAATTTTATTATAATTTTCAATACCACCAGCTCCAACAATTAATACAGGTTTTTTACTTTTTGATAATTTATTAAATAGTTTTTCAAATTTAATATTTAATTCATCTTGAGCCTCATAATAATTATAGTATTTTTCAAATGTAGATAAAATACTACCAAAAGAATCTACATCATCTCTAGAATATGTATAAATATTATCCATATTAATTTTTTTTGTAAATACATCTTTACAAATATCTAGATGAACCGGGCCTTTTCTTGGTAAACTACATAAATTAATCATATATTCAAAAATATTAGGAAAATTCTTTTCATCTTTTACCAAATAATTATCTTTTACACAAGCTTTTGTTATTGATGTAGCATCACATTCTTGAAATGCATCAGTTCCTAATACACTACTATTTACTTGCGAAGAAATACATAGTAGTGAATGACCATCTGAATATGAATCTTGTAAAGGTGTAATAACATTTGTAAAACCAGGACCGGATGTTGTTATGACAACTCCAAAATTATTCATAATTTTACCATATGCCTGAGCCGAATGTCCAGAATATTGTTCATGTCGATTAAAATATAAATTGAATTCATTATCTTTTGATATAATATCAAAGAAGGGTAATGCTGCTCCTCCATTATATCCAAAAGCACTATTGATTCCTTTATACTTTAAACGTTCTACAATATATTGAGCTACATTAATGTTATGATAATTTTTATTTAAATGTTGAATAAATTTTTTATTAACACTATATAATTTCTCACTTGAAATACTATTTAAAATTTTATTACCGATGCGCATATTATTCTTAATTTTAATAATAAATTTTTAATACATTTCAATTTATTATTAAAACAAAAAATATAATTATAACCTTATATTATATATGTTTTTTTTCTTAAATAAAAAAGGTAAAAATTTTCTATATTATCATTTATTAGCAGCAATAATATTTGGATTATTATATTATCTTCAAGACTATTTCATAACAAATTACTCTAAGTTAGCAAAAAAATTAAAATTTATTCCAGAAGATTATGATGCTTCAAAAGATAAAGTAAATAGTTTATTATATTATTTATGGTTTTCATTAATTACACAAACAACAGTAGGATATACTGGAATTTTAAATGAACGAACTGGTTTATCAGTTCCATGGAGTAATCTACATTATAGAACATACAAAATTATTAATATAACTCAATTAATAAGTATATTTATAATTAGTGCTTTATTAGTTTAAAATTATATCTTTATCTTTTAAAAAAAACCTCATTATATATTAATAGATGTCTTTTATTGTTAATTTTTTAGAAGATATTGTAGATGAACGATTAGATTTTATTGAAGAAAAAATAATAGAATATATATTACCACCAAATCTATCTAATGAATCTAAGCAAGAAATTGCTATAATAATCAAAAATAATCTAAAAATTTCATCAAAAATAATGCGGTTGAAATCTTTAATATATACACAGTTACAACTTGGAAGTGTTATGTTTGTAAATGCTTTAATAGGACTTATACCAGTTCCTATTATTCCAGGATTAATTAGAACAGCAAATAATGTTATTTTTCAAATGTTCAAAACTTACGATAGAATAAATGATTTTAGAGAAATTGCAGATTCTTCTTTAGAATTATTAAAGAGCGACCAACATATTAAATTATTATTAGAAAACTCGGGTGTCAATATACAAACTATTAAACCTCCAATAGATAAAAATAGTATAATTAATAAAGTAGAAAAGTCAGCTAGAAAAGCATTTGAAAATATAGATGAAAAATATTTAGAAGATGACAATGCTAAATTGACACCAACTCAAATTTATGATAAAATAAATAAATTGGCCAGTGAAAGAAAATATGAAAATAAAAAAACAAAAACACATCTTGCTTTGCCTCCTCCAAAAACATCAAAAGCTCCTTTACCATTACCTCCTCCAAAAACAACTCAAAAAGCAGGAAGAAAAAAAAAACAAAAGAAATATTATAAAAAAAAAACTAAGAAAAACTACTATAAAAAATAATTATTATATATTTATCTTTAATTAATATATAATATGCTTTGGGTAATTTACGCTTTAATTGCTTTAGTATTAGCAGCGTTATTTCAAATAAGTATTATGATAATGTCATCATATGATAAAGCAAAAAAAAATATTTCTAGTAAATTAGTTTCTTCTTTATGGTTATTTGTAATAATTGGTGCTATAGCATGTCTTGGTCTTTTTGGAATGAATATGTATGGTATTAATACATCTATTACATATATAGCAGAATATACACCATTATTATTATTTTCAGCATTTGCTCTTATGACATATGAAATGCTTTTAATTTTAAGTATGGGTGTTGGTGGAGGTGGGTTCTCCTCTCTTATAGCTGGTCTCAGTTATATTTTTGTAATAATATTTAGTGTTTTTTATTTTAATAATAATATTAATTGGAAAGTAATAATGGGTATAATATTTACTATATTAGGTACTATTTATACCGTAGTTGAGAGAGAAAAAATAAAATAAATTTAAATTAATATTTGTTAAACTTTTATCATGATAATATAATTAATTTTTTGATAAAATAAATACATTATTACCACAATCATAAAATTCTTTATCTATATTTAATTCAACCTCATTAAATAATAACTTAATTTCTTCCAACTCAAAAATATAATAGTATCTTGGATATTTTTTTTTCCAAAATACTATATTATCACCATAATTATCAAAAGTAATTTTTGTTTTTTTTGGTTGTTCTTTTGCCCATACAGATATCATTATTTTACCATTTGGTTTAACTACACGTTTTAATTCTTTTAGTGCTTTTATTCTATTATCATAAGTAGAAAGATGATGAAATGTTGCTATACAAATAATAGCATCTGCACTATTATTTCTCACTTTTAAATCAATTATTTCACTATAATACGCTTTTAGACCTTTATTTTCACATAATTTAATAAAACTAACACAATTATCAAAACCAATAAAAATATAATCTTCGTATTCCATATTGCGACCACTACCACATCCTATATCATAAATTAATGAACCTTTTGGAAAACTATTTATAAATTTACTAATCCAAGACCATTTATATGCCCTTGTTACATTAAATTCATTCGCAATATATTCATAAATTTGTTTAACATATTCTAATTCTATTTTACTTGTCATGTTTTCAAAATATAATATATTTTTTTTAAATATATTATATCAATTTTTATATTTAATTACGTCTTGTTTTTTTTCTAAGTTTTCTCAAATTTTTTGTATTTCTCATTTTTTTACATTTTGTTTTTCCAAATATCTTTCTACATAAAATTCTGAATTTAGCACCACCCATTCCCCACATTCCATGTCCTCCATGACCTCCACGCATCTTTCTTCCACCTAAGAATAAATATGTCATTCCAGCACCTTGATCTAATAATTCTCTCATTTTATTAATTTCATCAGTCATTTCTCTATCAAATCTTTGTTTATCTTCATTATCAAGATTTACATATTTAAAATTGTCTTTTAAAAAAATTTTGTAGCTACTCATTGCCTCATCAATAGTTGTATCATCATCAAAAGGATCAATGCCTTCAGAACTATGTATTTCATACCATTCATCCCGCAATTCTTGACCCACTGTAAAATCTACGTATTCTCTTTCTGGTCCTGCTCTTTCTGCTTCTATCGCATCCCTAGTAGTAGGTAATGTTTTTGTTGGATCAATAACATTTAATATTTTATTAAACTCAATTACTTTATCTATATCATTTTTAATTTGTGGTAAATCCATCATCATATACATCGTATTTCTCAATTTTATAATAAAACGTTCATTAATACCTCTATCACAGCTTAAACCACCAGCTCCATATGTAGTAGCACTTTCCATAATTACATCTGTAACATATAATTCTTTAAATTCGGGAATTTGTTGTTCTACATATAGTAATGTTGCATATAAAAATAAAAGCCACGAAATTCTTGGTTCAGAACCACTTACTATATTATCTTTATAATTATAATAATTTAATCTTTCTCTCATACATCTGTTTTTGTAATTCATTAATACATCTTTATTCTCAGTTACATTATTAATAATATTATCTAAAAATATAGATACCCAATTAGTAAAGGCATTATTAGATGTAGTTGTTTGTGAATCTTTAACTGTAGTCCAATTATTTATATATGATGTTACAGTATTATAATAATTATTCTTTTTTATTATTCTGAAAGCAGCATGGACGTCTGTTGGATATATAGCAGGTATTTCATCATCACCTTCAACTACAATACCTCTTTCAGCATTAGTTAAAGTTTCATTTTCTTGACGACCAATTGCTCCATCAAAAACAGTATTTTCTCTATTTGATCCAGTAAAATCTGTATCAGTTATAAAAGCATTAGTAAAAACACAGTCGCTTAAATTACAATCTCTGAATATTGTTCCTGTTAAATCGCAACCACTAAATGTAGAGCGACGTAAATCTTGTCCTTCAAAATTTCTTCCTTGTAAACCTAAAGTGCTTTGAAAAGTTATACTTTGTAATTTACAATTTTCAAAAACAGCATTTGTTAAATCAGAAGGTATTTGATCAAAATCTCCTCTCGCTCCAGCTGGTAATATTGGAATAAATTGACATCCTTGTAAATTACAATCCATAAATTTTACTCTACTTAAATTTGTTCCATTAAAAGAAGAACTTGTAAAATTATTAGCTACAAATAATGTTCCAGATAATCCTTTTACATTAGTAAAAATAGATTTTGTCATATCATTATTATTAAATTTTCTAGTATTTTCAAAAATACTACCACTAAAATTAGTATCTTTTAAATTATTATTTTCAAAATTACATAATTTAATATTACAGGATCTTAAATCAGATTTTTCCATTTTACAATTTTCAAATATTACTTCACTATAATCTGCAGAATGACCTATGAAATCTGTTAATACACAAGTATCAAAAGTTACTTTGGCAATTTTATTTCTGTATCCTCTATTTAATGAAGTAAACTGTAAATCTTTAAATTTACTATTTTTAAAAGTTATATTAGATAATGTAACACTTACGCGACCATAATTTTCAGGATCTAATTCAATATTTTCAAAACTAACCATTTCAGTATTATTTAAATGTCTATTTTCAAATAATTGCATAGTAGTTGTTTTACAATTATCTAAATTAGCACCCTTAAATTTTGTAGGTTCACTAGGTTTTCCATCATAACCTAATCCCGGTCTTATAAAAATACACCCTTTTAAATTTGCATTCTGAAAATTTGTTCCAAACATTTGACCTATTTCAAAAATACTACCTTCTAAATTAGCATTTTCAAAATCACTTAAATTTAAAATGGCTCCTTTAAAATTACACTTTTTACATATAGAATTTCTTAAATCTGATTTCTTCATTGTAACTAGTTCAAAGATAGAACCACTCAAATTGGCTCCTATCAATTTTGTTCCATTTAATGTAGCTTTTGTCAAGTCTACTTTTTGAAGATCAATTCCATTCAAAACACGTTTTGATAAAACCATACCTTTTAAATTGATACCTTTTAAATCTAAAGTAGGAATAGCTTTCTTATATTTTGTAGCTCCACTTTCAAGTAATTTATTGAATGTTGTAGCTTTTTTTGTTTGACGGGTGCTACGACCTCTTGCTGTTGCTTGAATTTTTTTTATAGATTTTGTTCTTGGACTATCACTTTCTACACCTCCTCTAAGTATTCTATTATTTTTTTTTATACGTTTTACCTTTGTTAGTTTTTCTTTACTTTTATATAACTTATTTTTAGTTTTATTTTTCATATATATATATTTTACAGATAAAAACATATATATATTTAATTTTTTCTTGTAGATTTAGATTTTTTTGAAGATTTTTTATTTTTTCTTGTATATTTTTTGTCTAAATAATATGGTTTTTCAATATCAAATGCTCTCTTATATGGAAAATGAGAATCAGAATATCTAATAATAAAATGTTCATGAGTATAAAGAGATTTTGTAGTCGATGGAGCAATAGTATATTCATTTGCTATCAAATATTCAATTGTATATATTTTTCCAGATAATCTCAAATAAAATAAGGGGTTCTCTTTTGATTTTTTACTTTCAATCAAATTACCTGACCAAGATAATTTAAAACTATGTTTATCTTTTACAATATTATTTATTGTACAATCAGAAGTTTCTTTAAATTCACTGATACTTTGTAAATAATCTAATATGTAATTTAATACATTTTTAGTTTTTTCACTCATGTTATTGTAATGTAAAGCTGATATATTTTTATCATAACATTCTCTATCACATGTATCAACAAAAGCATCTAATTTACTTGAACCAGGAGGAGCATGTCCACCCGTTTGTTCAATTTCTTTTTCACCAAATATCATTTTAGTATCGTCTAATGAAAACCGATATTTATCTTTATTTTTTATTGAATTAATTAACGCATTAAAATAATACCATGATGTTCCCACTGTCATACCAGACATAGCATTCCAAAAACCCAAATTTCTATCATACTTTTTACAAGTAATTTTTTTTATATCTTTCTTTAAAACACCTGGTATTATAGTTGGAGCTGAACCTAAGAAAAATGGCATTGTTTCTATTTCTATTTTATTTCCTTTTTTATAGAAATTAAAGTTGATATTTATATGATGACCAGTAAAACCAAAACCTATTTTTGACATATCTTTATTTATAAAAATTACACTCCAATAAGCACCCTGACTTCTAGAAAAAGCATGTTTAGTTATAGCATCTTTATGTTTTACATCTAATACTTTTTCATCCATAGTTCCTATTTTTTGATTATAAGAAGCAATTACTTTAGCTATTTCATCTTTATCTTTTGCCCAATATTTCATATCAGCAAACTCACCTAATACATTTTGCTGTAACATAGTAACTAATATTTTGTAAAAAATATCATCTGATACTAATACTTGTAATGTATACATGACAATCAATCTTTGTATAAATGACATTTCATTAAAACTCACACCGGAATCAGGTTTTACTTCTGCTAAAGCAACTCTAAAACGATTTCTAGATTTAACTTCAAAATTTCTTTTTTCATTATACATAGAAGCCCCACTATCAAAATTAAAAACCAAACGTTCTTTTTCTTTTTTAGAAGAAATATTCAACATCATTTTTATCAAATTTTTGAACAAATCAAATCTATGTATATTTGCTTTTTTTGGTTCTGTTAGTATTTTTTCTTGACCTTCTAAAACTATTTTTTGTAATTTATCAAACTCATTCATTATATTATTTATATATTATATAATGAAATTAAATTGGGAAATTTGGAGTTTTTTAGCTATGATTGGAGTTAGTATTTTCAATATTTTACAAATATTACCTAACAAAAATATAGAAAAAAATATCAATCTTCAATTATTTTACATGAGAACTATTCTCGTTATAGGAGGTATTTTAGCTGCTGTATCATTTTTAATACCAGGAATACAATTAAATAACAAATTATTCAGTGATGCTAGAAAATATTTTGATCCTAAATTAATATTAGGAAGTGCTATATCACTTATCATTTTTAATATTTTATTATTATTTGCTTTTAGCAAAGGAGGGTCTTTAGCTGGTGTTATAATCAATCTTAATTTATTAATAGTTATATTATTTGGGACTTTTGTAATGGGTGAAAAAACTAATATGAATATATGGTTAGCCGTTCTAGTATACTTAGCATCTGGAATTTATATTGTATATGAAAAAAATAGAATTTCTAAATAGATTTTTTTTAAAAATTGATTTTTTAATTATTTTAATTAAATTATTAAAATAATTTTTGAAATGGAATTTAATATTTCTAATTATGAAAATGTTTTAGACTATTTACCTGATAATTCAAAACAAGTTATAAAAAATAATCCTTATGATATTACAAAAAATATTGTAAAAGAAATTCATACATATTGTAAAAATAAAAAAACTACTACTTTTATTATATCATTATCTGGAGGGGTTGATTCTATGGTAATAGCATCTATTATACATTTTCTTGGATACAAAACTATTTGTATCCATATTAATTATAATAATCGCGATGAGAGCCAGAAAGAATCTGAATTTCTTTTAAAATGGTTAGAATTAAATAATATTCAATATGTATTTGAAAATATTGAACACTTAAAAAGAGGTTCTATTAACAGAAATTATTATGAGGAGCAAACAAAAAAAATTAGATTTGATTTATATAAAAAAACCTTTATTCATTATCCAGAAGCAAAAAATACAGTAATGCTAGGTCATCATAAAGATGATGTAATTGAAAATGTTTTCAATAATGTATGTAGAGGACGTAATATTTTAGAGTTACCAGTAATGGCTATGGAAAATGAAATTAATGGTCTTATTATAGGTCGACCTATGATTAATTTATTTAAACAAGAAATATTTGATTTTGCTCATGAAAATAATGTTCCATATTTCAAAAATACCACTCCTGAATGGTGTATGAGAGGAATTTTCAGATATCAAATATATTCATTATTATGTAAAACATATGTAAATTTACCAAATAATTTATTAAAAATTGGACAGCAATCAAATGAATGGAATACTATAATACAATCAAAAGTAATAGAACCATTTCTTGAAAAAGTAGAATATTTGAATCATTCTTTCATAATTAATATTATAGAATATGAAAATATGCCATTCTCGTTTTGGAATGTAGTATTAGCAAAGTTATATCATAGTTATAGTCGCTCTTGTCCATCAAGTAAAACCATATATGGTTTTATTCAATACATTAAAATTAATATTGATAATAATAGATTAATAAAAAAATTTAAATTATCTAATGATTCAACATGTTTATTTCAAGATAAAATAATTACTATAGAATTTAATTAAAAATAATTTAACTACATATAATTATGTATTTAAATCAAATAAATTACGACATAATAGAAATCATATTTAAAAATATGTTAATTAATAAATGCATAGATGAAGATAATATTATATTTATTTTGTAATTTTATTAGTGTTTTCTCATTATCTGTTCCATATTATTATAATCCAGATATCCATAATTTTGGAAATATTGGAATTGGAGGTAAAATTCATGCTGAACTAGGACCATTATTTATAAAAATTATAGATAATACTGCATATGATGGAAGAGATATTAGAAGCGAGATTATGGAACCATATAAAAATAAAAAAGTAATTGATTTATGTTGTGGAACCGGATTATCTACTTTAGATAATAATTTGGGTATTGATACTAGTAATGAAATGTTAAATGTAGCGAGAAGATATAATAAAAATTCACAGTTTAAATATGGTAATGCTGAAACTTTTGGAAATTATAAAGAATTTGATATAGCTACTTGTTTCTTTTCATTTCATGAAATGCCTAATTATGCTCATTTAAATATTATTAATAATTGTAAGCGGATAGCTAAAGAAGAAATTATTATTGTTGATATTTCTACAAAATATACACCATCCAATATTATGTTATCTGGAGAGCCATATTTATTAAATTATCTAGAATCAATTGATAATATTTTAAGTGAATTCAATAAAAGTATATATATTGAAAATCATATTGATTTTTGGAGACTAAAACTATAAAATATATATACTTTTTTATATAATTATATATATATTTATATGGCAAACAAGAAAACCATTAAAAAATCTCAAAAATCAAATAACAAAACCCGTTCAAAAATTAGAACAAATATTACTTTAAATGAGATCAAGAAAGCACAAAAAGAGTGGGGTAATGCTATACAAAATATTACAAATGATTATTTTGACAAAAAAGATTATGTAAAAACAGCAAAAAAAGCTATTAATCAATTATATGATTATGATAAATCAGTTGTTTTATTTAGACCAACAAAAGGTGTAGAACATCCTTTTAGACCAACAAAAAATGGTGCTTTATCATACTTTGTTGGACATAAAGCTATTAAAGGTGGATTTATGGAAGATAAAGGTTTTGCTATAAATAATGGCATGGGATGGAAGTCAGTTACATTTAAAAATAATAAAGTTCACTTAAATGGCAATGAAGCTACAGCAATGGGAACATATGTATTTACAAATGCTACTAGTGGTAAAAAAGTTAAAGTATATTATACGCTTGGTTATAAACGTAGTAATGATGGAAAAATACGAATTTATTTACATCATTCATCTCTTCCTTTTTCAAGTAAATAGAATTTACAAAAATTAAAAAACAAAAATTAAAAAAATTGAAATACTATTTTGATATAATGTATAACTATCAACTATATCAAAATCGGAATGGATACTTTCAATATTACTGAGTTTATGAAGAAGGAAATGAAAGAATATGAGCGCGAGCACGCTGATTATATCAAGGTAAAAGCTTACTATGGTTTCCAAGGAAAAAGAACACATCAAGAAATGACAGAAGAAAGATTGGATATTAAATCTCCACATCCAAGCGAGTTGCCCATGCCGAGTGAAAAATTTTTGAATAAAAATTAACTTTGTATAATGTAAGATGTGGTCATTTAAAAAATCAAAAAAAATAAAAAAAGATAAAAATTTTATTCTAGAAACATACAATACTAAAAGAGCACATGAAGAGATGATATGGAAATCAGGTGGGGGTTTGTGGAATACATTACGGTGTGCGATTGATGATTTAGATGAATATATAGACGTTATTGAAGAATTAAAAATTATAATAGATAACAAAAATAAGGAAATTTTTTTTATGGAGAAAAAAATAGTAGAATTATCAACAAACTATGAATACAAAGACGAAGCTATTCATATTAAAATCAATTATTCATTATTAAAACACAAAATTATGAAATATCTTTTTTTCAAATATTTTTTTATTATAATGAATAAATTCTTATTTTTTCTATCTTTATTACAACAAACCAATTAGATCACCTTCAGGAACTAGATTTAACTTCTTTTTACCTTTTTTTATTTTTAATTTAATATTTTCATTTTGAAGCATTTCATTTTGCATATTAAGTTTTTCAATTTCATCATCTTTATATTTACATTCTTCATTTTTATTATATAATTGTTTTTTCAAATCCCTGATTTGCTTTTCCATTATTTTAATTAGTTCAGCTGGAGAATTATATGTTCCATAGTTTTGCTTAAAATCATCATTACATTTCTTCAAAAATTGTTGATGTTTATTGCTTTTACAGTGTTGATTAATAAACTGACTTCGCTTTCCTTTACTATATTCAACTCCACAACATATAAAAGCCTTGGTACCATATTTTATTTTTATTTCACTATTATTCATATCTCTGTAACAGTTGTTTACATCATCAAACTGA
>Ga0209603_1003920_pt1 | contig 12713 bp, 11 predicted proteins | sample COGITO_mtgs_1206_FD_184812 | JGI IMG/M metagenome (GOLD analysis project Ga0209603, IMG submission 184812) | Pelagic marine microbial communities from North Sea - COGITO_mtgs_120607 (SPAdes) (version 2) | ecosystem: Environmental > Aquatic > Marine > Epipelagic ... | reverse complement strand
GCGTCAACGTTTCCACAAAAGAAAACTTCGCATAGCAACAACCGACATTCGTCCGGGTTTTGTAAATACGGCCATGGCAAAAGGAAATGGACTTTTTTGGGTGGCCACCAAAGAAAAAGCAGCCAAACAAATCTATCGTGCGCTTCAACGTAAAAAAGCGGTCGTCTACATTACCAAACGATGGCGTATCATTGGGTTTATCTTTTCCAATATGCCTAAGTGGATGCATAAAAGACTATAAAGCTCTATCTTTAACAAAAAATTCTCGTGCTAACACTCCAACACATCCATAAAAACTACGCAAACATTCAGGCCCTAAAAGATGTGTCTTTTTCACTTCAGCCTGGAGAAGTGGTAGGTTTACTCGGTCCCAACGGTGCAGGGAAATCTACCCTAATGAAAATCTTGACTGGTTACCTGAAAGAATGGGAAGGAGAGATTCGCTATGGAGAACATAATTTTCGCACTGCCACAAAAGCCATTCAGCAGGTCACGGGTTATTTACCCGAAAATAACCCGCTTTACCCAGAGCTCTATGTGCAGGAATATTTGCAATTTATTGCTGAGTTGTATAAAATACCTCAGCCTCCGTTTACCAATGTCCTCGACAAGGTTGGCTTAACAGAGATGAAAAACAGAAAAATCAACACCCTTTCTAAAGGCTATCAACAGCGTGTGGGTTTGGCCGCTGCCCTACTCCATGATCCGGAGATATTAATTCTGGATGAACCCACCACAGGACTCGATCCCAACCAATTGATCGAGATTCGAAAATTGATCCGTCAATTGGGAGAAGAAAAAATTGTGCTACTATCTACCCATATTTTATCGGAAGTAGAAAGTATTTGCGATCGAGTTATCATCATACGGGAAGGCGAAGTAGTGGCCGATGAAGCCCTAGAAACATTACGTAAGGGGCAACAACAAATTGTACAAGTAGAGTTTGACTACCGGATCGAAACCGAAGCCTTGGCCAAAATTCACGGCGTCAATAAGGTGGTAAATACCTTTGATTTTAATTATGAATTGTATTGTGACAAAGAAGAGGACGTGCGTCCCAAGGTCTTTGACTTTGCCCATGATAATCAATTGAAAATTCTTTCTCTACAACAAAAAAATGAAAACCTTGCTGCCCTATTCAATTCGCTAACAACCTAAAACCTACATGATCTTCCCAGCCCGCCTAAACCTACAACCTATTTCCCCTGACGATTGCCCAAGCATTCACGCAAAAAACTGTTTCCCAGAAATAGCCGAATTCAACACCATTAGCATTCCCAAAAACATAAAAGATACCGAGGAATTACTCGCCCCTTTGTTTGAAAAGCAAGAGCCTGAAAACGGACAGCAATTGGGTTGGACCATTCGACTAAAAGAAGACGACAGCTTTATTGGTGAACTAGGCATACGACTAAGTACCCCCAAATACAACAAAGGAGAGATTCATTAAAGCCTGATTCCCTCCCATTGGAAAGGGCTATGCTACCGAAGCGGTAGAAGCATTACTTCATTATGGTATGGAAACACTGAACCTTCACCGCATAGAAGCTGGTGTACACACCCAAAACATTAGTTCCATACAATTACTCGAAAAAGTGGGTATGCAACGTGAAGGAATGCACCGGGGAATCTTGCCCATACGAGGAAAATGGGAAGATAATTATAGCTATGCTATTTTGCGGGAAGATCTTTTTTAAAATACCGCCTCAGCAATCGCCTTGATGTTATCTGATTTTCCCATAGAATAATAATGTAGAAAAGGCACGCCAGCTTCTTTGAGTTCTTTGGATTGTTGCGTGCACCATTCCATCCCCACTTGGCGGACAGCAGTGTTGTCTTTGCATTTAATTACAGCTTTGATCAAAGCCTCGGGTAAATCAACATGAAAACGATGGGGTAAGGCATTCAATTGCTTTTTGGTGGCCAGCGGTTTTAGCCCAGGAATAATGGGGACATTAATCCCCGCTTCTTTACACTTGTCTTGAAATTCAAAAAACTTTTGATTGTCAAAAAACATTTGGGTGACAATATAATCTGCACCTGCATCAATTTTTTTCTTTAAAAAGTGAAGATCACTTTCCAAAGAAGGAGCTTCCATGTGTTTTTCTGGGTAACCCGAAACACCAATACAAAAATCGGTTTTGGAAGTGTTTAGGATTTCCTCGTCCAAGTAATGCCCTTTATTCAAATCTTGAATTTGACCGACCAAATCGCTGGCATAAGCATGCCCTTCTTTGTTAGGCGTAAAATAGGTTTCTGACTTTATCGCATCACCGCGCAAGGCAACCACATTATCAATTCCTAAAAAATCAAGATCAATCAAGAAATTCTCTGTGTCTTCTTTGGTGAAACCACCACATAAAATATGCGGAATAGCATCGACATTGTACTTGTGTTGCAAGGCCGCACAAATACCAACTGTTCCTGGACGCTTTCGGATGACGTGCTTCTGTAAAAGACCGTTATCTAACTCTTTATACACGTATTCCTCTCTATGGTAAGTCACATCTATAAAAGGCGGGTTAAACTCCATAAGTGGATCGATCGAATCATAAATCGACTGAATATTCTGTCCCTTTAATGGAGGGAGAATCTCAAAGGTAAACTGTGTTTTATCCTTTGCTTTGGCGATGTGTTCTGTTACTTTCACGTGTTGTTATTTTAAATTTGGTCGAAGCCATTTTTCGGCTTCTTCAATCGGTAGTTGTTTTCGTTTGCTAAAACTTTCTAATTGGTCACGGGTGATCTTTCCTACACCAAAATATTGAGCCTCTGGATGGGCAAAATAATAACCTGAAACCGATGCGGCTGGCCACATGGCTAAACTTTCGGTCAAGAGTACCCCAATATTCTCTTCAACTTGGAGTAATTCCCAAATGGTGTTTTTCTCTAAATGATCTGGACAGGCAGGATAGCCAGGTGCAGGACGAATTCCCTTGTAACTTTCCCTAATCAAAGCTGCATTGTCAAGGTTTTCGTTTGCGGCATATCCCCAATGCGTGGTTCGAACCTCTTTGTGCAAGAATTCAGCAAAGGCTTCGGCAAAACGGTCGGCCAAAGCTTTTACCATGATGGCATTGTAATCATCATTCGCCTCTTCGTATGCTTTGGCAAGTTCGGCTGTACCAAAACCAGTGGATATACAAAAACTTCCGATATAATCTTTTTTACCACTCTCTTTGGGCGCGATAAAATCGGCCAAAGCAAGATTGGCTTTTCCTTCCCGCTTTTTGATTTGCTGGCGTAGGGTTAAAAAGGTACCCACCACTGTATCACGTGTCTCATCTACAAATACCTCGATGTCGTCATCATTAACACAATTGGCTGGGAACAATCCAAAAACAGCCTTGGCGGTTAAAAGTTTCTTCTCCAATATTTCTGAAAGAATGACCTGCGCATCGGCGAACAACTCGACAGCTTGTTCCCCCACAATAGGATCATTGAGAATGGCTGGATAGTGTCCGTGTAAATCCCACGATCGGAAAAATGGGCTCCAATCGATATAGGGCACCAAGGCATCCAAGTCTTGGTTTTCGATGATTTGTACACCTAACTGGTTTGGTTTAAATGGCGTGAATGCCTCCCAATCCAACTGTAATTTTTTAGCACGAGCTGTAGCTAGATCAATATGCTCTTTGGTTTCCTGACGATCCAAGAATTTTGCGCGAAAGATTTCGTATTCCTTTCGAATTGTTTCTTTATAAAGAGGAGCATTTTCTTTATTTAACAAACTTCCTGCGACTGTTACCGCTCGAGAAGCATCGTTAACGTGTACTACTGTCGAATCCAATTCAGGAGATATCTTAACCGCCGTATGCGCCTTTGACGTAGTTGCTCCACCAATCATTAGCGGAGTATCCATGTTTTGACGTTTCAATTCTTGAGCGATATAAATCATTTCGTCGAGCGATGGAGTAATTAAACCCGAAAGGCCAATGATATCTACTTGCTCTCTTAGTGCTGTTTCAATGATTTTCTCTGGAGGCACCATAACCCCTAGATCAATGATCTCATAATTATTACAAGCCAGTACAACGCCTACAATATTCTTTCCGATGTCGTGAACATCACCTTTAACCGTGGCCATTAATATTTTCCCAGCGGCTTGTTGCTTACCATCTTTTTCTGCCTCAATATAGGGCAGTAAATAAGCTACGGCTTTTTTCATTACGCGTGCAGACTTAACGACTTGAGGCAAAAACATTTTTCCTGAACCAAAAAGATCACCGACCACATTCATCCCGGTCATCAAATGCCCTTCGATTACTTCTATGGGTTTGGCAACAGCAGTACGGGCTTCTTCCACATCGAGTTCAATAAACTCGTCAATTCCTTTGACCAAAGAATGGGTAATACGATCTTGTACAGCTTCGCTCCGCCAAGCTTTGACCTCAACCTTGTGTTCTTTTTGATTGTTGATGAGTGACTCAGCCAAGTCAAGTAGACGCTCAGTGGCATCGTCTCTTCTGTTCAATAAGACATCTTCCACGTGGGTAAGTAAATCTTTTGGAATTTCATCGTAAATCTCTAGCATGGTAGGATTTACAATTCCCATGTCCATTCCATGCTGAATGGCATGATATAGAAAAGCAGAATGCATGGCTTCGCGCACCAAATTATTTCCACGGAAAGAAAAAGATACATTACTCACTCCCCCACTTACATGCGCATGGGGCAAGTTTTCTCGAATCCACTTCGTGGCTTTGAAGAAATCTAATGCGTTTAATTTATGTTCGTCCATTCCCGTGGCAACAGGAAAAACGTTCGGATCAAAGATGATGTCTTCTGGGGGAAATTTAACATTCTCTACCAAAATGGTGTAGGAACGTTGACAGATTTCAATTCGTCTATCTAAGGAGTCGGCTTGTCCGTCTTCATCAAAAGCCATTACAATGACTGCTGCACCATACCGTCGAATGGTCTTAGCTTGCTGAATAAAATTTTCTTCCCCTTCTTTTAGACTAATGGAATTCACCACACATTTCCCTTGAACAACCTTCAATCCAGCTTCAATGATTTCCCATTTGGAAGAATCAATCATAATTGGAATTCGAGATATATCAGGTTCTGCCGCAAGCAAATTCAGATAGGTTGTCATGGCCTTAGCACCATCTATCATTCCTTCGTCCATGTTGACATCCAGAATTTGTGCTCCTCCGTCAACTTGATCACGGGCTACCTCTATGGCTGTATTGAAATCTCCTTGTTCAATCAATCGCAAAAAACGACGTGACCCAGTAACATTGGTACGTTCCCCAACATTTACAAAATTTGATTCGGGCGTAACGACTAAGGGTTCTAGTCCAGAAAGTTTTAAATAACGTTCTTCCATTAGGCGTTGATGTTTATTTTTCTAGGTGAGTAGTTCGACGCTACTTCAGCAATAAGCTGAATATGCTCTGGGGTTGAACCACAGCAGCCCCCAATAATATTAATGAGGTTTTCTTCTAAATACTTTTCTATTAGATCGCGCATCTCCTCGGGCGTCTGATCATAGGCACCAAAGGCATTGGGTAAACCTGCATTGGGATGAGCAGATACCATGACTTCGGTTTCTTTGGACAAACGACGTACATAGGGCAGTAATTGGTCAGCCCCTAAAGCGCAATTAAAGCCAATACTCAACAAGGGAATATGCGAAACCGATGTGGCAAAAGCTTCAACGGTTTGTCCAGAAAGGGTTCGCCCACTAGCATCGGTTATTGTCCCGCTAATCATGACGGGGATGTCCCAATTGTTCTCTTCTTTTAACACATCAATGGCAAATAAAGCCGCTTTGGCGTTTAAGGTATCGAAAACCGTTTCAACCAAAAGCACATCAGATCCTCCTTCGACCAATCCGCGTACCTGCTCACTGTAACTCTCAACCAAATCATCAAAGGTTACGGCCCTAAATCCCGGGTCATTGACATCGGGAGACATGCTGGCTGTTCTGTTGGTTGGACCAATCGATCCTGCAACAAAACGAGGTTTATGTGGATTGGCATTAGTGAATTCGTCGGCTACTTCACGGGCAAGTTTTGCCGATTGGACGTTGAGTTCGTAGACCCAATCTTCCATGGCATAATCTGCCATTCCAATTGAAGTAGAAGAAAAGGTGTTGGTTTCTACAATATCCGCACCAACTTCAAAATAAGCGCGATGAACTGCTTTTATGGCTTCTGGCTGGGTCAAGGACAACAAGTCATTGTTCCCTTTCAAAGGAGAAGGATGCGTTGTAAAGCGATCTCCACGAAAATCTTCTTCCTCAAATTTATAGGCCTGAAGCATGGTACCCATGGCGCCGTCTAAAACCAAAATTCTTTCCTGTAAAGCTTTTTCTATTGCTGTCATTTATATTTTATCTAACGCTTGTGCTAGGTCGTTTTGAATATCTTCATAGTGCTCTAAACCAATCGATAAACGCACCATTCCATCGGTAATTCCTACGGCCAATCTATCTGTCTCAACAAGTTTACTATGTGTGGTAGAAGCCGGATGTGTTACGATGGTTCGTGAATCTCCCAAATTAGAAGAAAGGCTTAATAGTTTGATGCTATCAAAAAAACGTTGACCGGCAGTTAAACCTCCTTTTACTTCGAAAGCAATAATTGTTCCCCCTTGACTCATTTGCTTTTTGGCCAAAGCATATTGTGGATGCGATTTGAGGAATGGATATTTCACCCAGTTTACTTTGGGGTGATTTTCCAAGAATTCGGCTGTGGTTAGTGCTGTTTGGCAATGACGATCTACGCGCACAGGCAAAGTTTCCATGCTCTTAGACAATACCCAAGCATTGAAGGGAGAAAGTGCCGAACCAGTATTGCGCGCAAAAAGGTAAATCTCTCTTATCAACTCTTTTCGTCCAACCGTAACTCCGCCTAAAACCCGACCCTGTCCATCGATTAATTTTGTGGCAGAATGGATAACTATATCTGCACCAAACTTGATGGGTTGTTGTAAATAAGGTGTGGCAAAACAATTATCAATAACCAAAATTAAGTTGTGCTTTTTGGTCACTTCACCCAAATAGACTAGGTCTAAAATGGCTACGCCAGGATTGGTGGGTGATTCAGCATAAATGATTTTTGTGTTGGGCTGAATCAAGGTCTCAATAGTGTCAATTTCTTCTAAATTGAAATAGCTGGTTTCAATATTCCATTTTGGCAGAAACTTAGTAAATAAAGTATGGGTTGATCCAAAGACAGCACGGGCAGATACGATATGATCTCCACTATTGAGTAATGCGGCAAAGGTGCCAAATACAGCTCCCATGCCTGTAGCAAAAGAAACGCCGTCTTCGGCGCCTTCCATATCTGCTACCTTTTCCACCAATTCTGATGTATTAGGGTTGGTAAAACGGCTATAGATATTGCGTTCTTTCTCTTCTGCAAAAGCTGCACGCATTTCTTCTGCATCCTCAAAAACAAAACTTGAGGTAAGGTGCAAAGGCGTTGAATGCTCCATGTACTGAGAACGTTTCATTTGTGTTCGAATGGCTTTTGTTTCTAATCGTTGACTCATACCGCTTTTCCGTTAAGAATGATGTTAAATCGTATATCTGCCACCCTATCGATCATTTTAGAAACGGAACAATATTTTTCATAGGAAAGCTTCGCCGCACGTGTTGCTTTTTCCGGGCTAATATCTTCTCCTTCTAGATGAATGGTGATTTCTATGGTGTGAAATAACGCAGGCACATCTCCTTCGTTGCGAAGACCGTGCACCTCCATACAAAGGCTATCTGGGTTTATTTTTTGCTTCCCAAGAATGGCAACAATATCGATACTACTACAGCCAGCCACTCCCATAAGAACAAGTTCCATTGGACTAATTCCAGCAACTACACCTTCTTCTTTTGACTTATTGTCCAAGATTACACTTCTCCCCGCTTCGTTACGAACTTCGAAAAGATAATCTTTGTTGATACGCTCTAAATTTACTTTCATAAGCTGTTTCTTAATTTAATATAGTGGTGAGTATTTCTTTTACTTTTTTGTGTTCCATCAGAAAAGCATCGTGACCAAAATCTGAACTGATAATGTGATGGTGAATATTGACATCAGCTTTCTCTGCCAAAGCAACTGTTTCACAATCTTCCGACAAGGGGAAAAACAAATCACTGTCGATGGATATTATATGAATTTCGGACTGTATATTTTGAATGTTTTCTTCAAAGGATTCCCCGTTACGGCTAATATCAATCTTTCCTAATAAATGGTTCATTGCCTTGTAGGCTTGCAACTGAAAACGTTCCTTTAATTTATTTCCATGATAAAGCAACCAAGATTCAACATTGTAAATATTGAGTTCTTTATTGTTCGTACGATTAAACCGCAATTTAAACGACTGTGGTGTTCGATAACACATCATGGCGTGCATGCGTGCAATTTCGAGTGGTTTGGGGCTGCTCTCCAAAATCTGATTTTGAATATAGGTTGTGGCAATCATCCAGTCAGACGACTTCCAATCTCCAGCAATAGGAATTAGGCGTTCAATGTAATTTGGACTCAAAGCGGACATTTCCCAAGCAATTCCAGCACCAAGTGAACCACCAATTAATGTGTGGATTTTTGTGATTCCTAATTGCCTTAATCCTGCACAGAAAAACCCAGCAATGGTGCCTGTATGCCAATTGGCATAGTTTTCAATGACTGTCCCATCATATCCATTTCCTGGAATATTAAAAGCAATTACAGCAAAACGATTGGTATCAATGACTTTATTAGCACCAACGATTTCATTCCACCATCCGTTTTCTCCAGTCACATTAGAGTTTGCAGTAAGCGGATGGTTTATAACCACTACAGGACAAGAAGAATAATCACAGCCAAAATGTTGGTAGCTGAGTTCCTGTCCGTTGGTTAAACGAATTTGCTTCAATTCATTAATAAAAACGTCGTTATCCATTGAACTTCTGTAGGTTAAATGCTTTTTTAACACAATCTACTTGATCTAATTTTTCCCAAGGAAATAATTCTACTTCCAGTTCTTTTTTACCACTGTAAGGTGATTCAAAGGTTTTGGTTATTTTCTGTGGTGTTCTCCCCATATGACCATAGGCAGCCGTTTCAGAATAGATGGGCGTGCGCAATTTTAAACGCTGTTCTATACCGTAGGGTGTTAAATTAAAAATGGTTTTGATTTTCTCTGCGATTTGTCCATCGGTTAAATCAACATTTGATTTTCCGTAGGTATTGACCGCGATTGAGGTTGGTTCTGCTACACCAATGGCATAGCTAAGTTGCACCAATAATTCATCGGCTACTCCAGCCGCAACAAGATTTTTAGCGATGTGGCGTGAGGCATAAGCTGCACTTCTATCTACCTTGCTTGGATCTTTTCCACTAAAGGCACCTCCACCATGACCTCCTTTTCCACCATAAGTATCTACAATAATTTTTCTTCCTGTTAAACCTGTATCTCCATGTGGACCTCCAATGACGAATTTACCTGTCGGGTTAATATGATAAGTGATATTATTATCGAAGAGAGTTTGTATTCGCTCTGGTAATTGCGCCTTAACGCGTGGAATCAAAACAGCAATTATATCTTCCTTGATCTTGGCCAACATTCGGTCATCATTTTCATCAAAAGGATCGTGTTGGGTAGAAATTACGATGGTGTCTATTCGGATTGGCACATCGTTCTCATCATACTCAAGGGTAACTTGTGACTTCGCATCTGGACGCAAATAAGTAATCTCTTTGTTTTCGCGACGCAGTGCTGCTAGCTCGATCAATAGTTTATGGGATAAATCCAACGCCAAGGGCATATAATTGTCGGTTTCGTTAGAGGCATAGCCAAACATGATTCCTTGGTCTCCGGCACCTTGTGCAGCTTTTTCTGCGCGATCTACACCTTGATTAATTTCTTGCGACTGTTCGTGGATTAAAGAAATGACACCACATGAATCACCAGAAAACTGGTATTCCCCTTTGGTATATCCAATTTTATTGATGGTGTCGCGCGCAATTTTCTGTACATCGAGATAGGTAGAACTCTTAACTTCTCCAGCCAAAACGGCTTGACCAGTGGTTACCAATGTTTCGCAGGCAACTTTGCTGTCTGGATCAAAGGCCAGAAAATTATCAATTAATGCATCACTGATTTGGTCAGCTACTTTATCTGGGTGTCCTTCACTAACAGATTCTGAGGTAAAAAAATAAGCCATCTAATATTGCTTTCAGGAAGGATTTGAAGATTACTTCTTGCGTGAAAGCAATTCTGTTTTAGCATTTTTTTTGCGAGGTCTGCAATCAGTCAAATCCTTCCTCGTTAATTATTGGACAAAGGTATTCTTTTTTTTCAATACTTAAAATAATTTATGCAAATTGAATGCAAACAGAAACAATGCGGCCTAAATTCCTTTTATCTTCCAAAAAAAGAAGCTAATTTTAAATGCTCCTTAAATATTTTAGATTCACCTTTCAAAAAAACAGAACACATGCACATTGCCATTGCAGGTAATATAGGATCAGGAAAAACCACCCTCACTAAACTTTTATCAAAACATTATCGATGGCAAGCTCATTATGAGGAGATTTTAGAAAACCCTTATCTGGACGATTTTTACCACGAAATGGAACGCTGGTCGTTTAACCTTCAAATTTACTTTCTAAATAGTCGTTTTGGACAACTGCTGGAAATTCAAAAGAGTGGGGAAAAAGTTATTCAAGACAGAACTATTTATGAAGATGCATATATTTTCGCACCCAATCTTCACGCAATGGGTTTACTCACCAAGCGTGATTTTGAGAATTATAAAGAATTATTTGACCTCATGGAAAACATGGTTACTGGACCAGATTTAATGATTTACCTACGAAGTAGTATTCCCAACTTGGTCAACAATATCCACCGAAGAGGAAGGGAGTTCGAAAATTCTATTAGTATTGATTATTTAAGTCGTCTAAACGAGCGCTATGAAGCCTGGGTGCATGGATACGACAAGGGGAAATTATTAATCATCGATGTTGATGAAATCAACTTTGTCGACAAGCCTGAGGATCTTGGCAAAATCATTGAAATGATCGATGCCGAAATCCATGGTTTATTTTAATTATTACGCATAAAAAAAGCGGATCAAATGATCCGCTTTTTTTATGTAGTTACGCTACTGCTTATTCTTTGGTAGTATTAATGGCAACCTCAACTTCTTTCATTTGATCTAAAGCAGCTTGTACTTCTTGCTCTGTTCCGGAAATTGTTTTTTCTTCTGTAGTTTTTTCGCCATTTTGGATGGTAGTTGTTTCAATTGTTGCTTCCACCAAATCAGTACCATCGGCACTTACTTGAACACGAATTTCTTTACGGATTTCATTGTTCGTCTCTGCCACATGCGAAGCTTGGTGTGATCCTAATAAAGGAGCAATGACCAAACCAACTAAACAGGTTAATTTAATTAAAATGTTCATTGAAGGACCAGATGTGTCTTTGAATGGATCCCCAACAGTGTCTCCGGTCACAGCTGCTTTGTGCGCTTCAGACCCTTTAAAAGTCATTTCACCATTGATTTCAACACCAGCTTCAAAAGATTTTTTTGCATTATCCCATGCACCACCAGCATTGTTTTGAAAAATTGCCCACATTACACCGCTCACACATACTCCAGCCATATAGCCTCCCAAAGGCTCTGCACCAAAGACTAAACCAATAAAGATTGGTGAGATGATGGTAATTAAACCCGGTAAAATCATTTCTTTCAATGCTGCTTTGGTAGAGATGTCTACACATTTAGCATATTCTGGAACACCAGTACCTTCCATAATCCCTGGAACCTCTCTGAATTGTCTACGAACTTCTTCCACCATTTCCATAGCAGCTTTTCCAACAGACTCCATTGCTAGGGCTGAAAAAATAACAGGAATCATTGCTCCAACAAATAACATGGCCAATACATCTGCTTTAAAGATGTTGATTCCGTCAATTCCAGTAAACGTTACATAGGCGGCAAAAAGGGCTAAGGCTGTTAATGCTGCAGAAGCTATGGCAAATCCTTTACCCACAGCTGCAGTAGTGTTTCCAACAGAGTCAAGAATATCCGTTCGCTCTCTAACTTCTGGAGCAAGCTCACTCATTTCTGCAACTCCACCTGCATTATCTGCAATTGGACCAAAAGCATCAATAGCTAATTGCATTGCCGTGGTTGCCATCATAGCTGAAGCTGCAAGTGCTACCCCATAAAAACCAGCTAGTGCATATGAACCATAAATCGCTGCTGCAAATAATATCACAGACAAGAACGTAGATTTCATCCCAACGGCTAAACCTGCAATAATGTTGGTTGCTGCTCCTGTGGAACTATTTCGCACAATATCCATAACAGGTTTCTTCCCTAGAGAAGTGTAGTAAGCCGTGACTATAGAAATTAAAGCCCCAACAGCCAAACCAATACAGGCAGCGCCAAAGACATTTATAGAAGGGATTTCTTTTGTCCCTTCACCAAAGAAGTTCATTGTCATGGTTGATGGTAGCATCCAGTCAATTAAAAAGTAACTGGCAATTAGTGTAATTACAATCGATGCCCAGTTTCCTAGATCAAGTGCCGCTTGTACTTTAGCTTCTTTTGCATCGTTGTTTTTTATGCTTACGAAGAAAGTTCCAATAATAGAGGCAAGTATTCCTACTCCAGCAATTACGATCGGTAATAGAATTGGCCCCATATTATTGAATGCATCTGTATATTGTTCTGTCGCCGACATGTCTCGGATAAGATAGTTTCCAAGAACCAT
>Ga0209603_1003919_pt1 | contig 12715 bp, 2 predicted proteins | sample COGITO_mtgs_1206_FD_184812 | JGI IMG/M metagenome (GOLD analysis project Ga0209603, IMG submission 184812) | Pelagic marine microbial communities from North Sea - COGITO_mtgs_120607 (SPAdes) (version 2) | ecosystem: Environmental > Aquatic > Marine > Epipelagic ... | reverse complement strand
CGACGGTCTCCACAATCTTGGACTGCATATCCGACACGCGCTTGGCAATGCTCACGCGCTGGTCCTGGATGGCCTTGGTCGCACGCAGCGTGGCCTCGTCGGCCATCGTGATGATCTCGTTGACCTCGCCACCCACGGCGCCCGATAGCAGGCGCAAAAACACCCACAGCCGGTCCTGCGAGATGGCCGCGTGTCGCCGAAACTCGGTCCACAGCCCGTCGCGTCGCTGCTCGGCCGTGACGCCCTCGTCGCCCACGGCGGTGAGCAAGCCCTCGACGCGCTCGACGGCTGCGTCGTTTTCGGGCAGCAAGGCGCTGGTGGCCACGAGGGCACGGTTGACGATGCGCAACCAGTTGGCCGCCGTAAAGTCGTCGGGTGTCACATCCTCGGTCACCTCCAAGTCTTCCGAGAGCGCCGCGCCCGTGGCAGAGGTTCCGACCGACGCAAACTTGAGCTCCCGCGCCGGCGGCGCCACGTAGACGTTGGTGGCGCGGCCTTCGGCCCGCGCCTGAGTGCGTGCGCGCAGCGTGGCCTCGTGGTACTTGGTCTTGGCCACCTTGGCCTCGGCCGCGTCGCCGAGCACGCTCTCGGCGCGTCGATCGGACGCGACGCGCGCAATGCCCGCATCCACCGGAAAGGCCAGCGCCCCGCGCACGACGGCGCACGGGCGCGTGACGAGGATGCCGCGCTCGGCCGACGACGGCGCGTGCCAGCAGCCACTGCGCTCGGGCTCGTCGTAGGCCACAGCCTCGCGCGTCGCGTACAGGGGCGCCATCTGCGCCAGCTTGAGCGTGGCCGCCGCCTCGCGCAGCGCGGCCTTGACGGGCGTCGACGTCGCGTCCGACTCGGCCAGTTGCGCGCAGCGCGCCATCACGTGCTCGAGCATGGCCACGCGCGCCGCCGAGCGGCCGGCGGCGCCCGTGGCGGGCAGCCAGCGCACGGCGTGGGGCACCTCGATGCCGCCCCGGTCGTCGTTGGCATCGACGGGCTCGCCGAGCACGGCGTAGTTGCCCTTGAAGGCTGCCAACGTTTCGACGGCCGTCGAGGCATTGCACGCGTCATTAGTGTCGTCTGGCAGCGCCGCAAGCGCCGCGCGCACCTCGGCTTCGGTGGGCTCGTCGGTGCCGTCCAGGAGCAGCTTGAGGTGCGGCAGCACGGCACCGAGCGCCTCGGGCGAGGGCAGCGCATACTCGAGACGGGCGTCGACGGCGGCGATGGCGGCATCCGTCTCCTGTCCCACGGCGGCGCACGCGGGACCCCGCTGCCCCACCAGCCCGCGCGCGACGACCCAGTCCGAAAAGTCCACATGGTCGTCTCCGTAGGCGTTTCTGATGGCCGGCAATGCGGGCTGTTCAGGGCGGTTTGCGTCGTTGATGGACTGAACGGTGGTCGTGGTGTACTGGGAAGCGACCACGTGGTCGTACGCGGCTCTCGCCCCACGGGAGGCCCAGTCGTACCACGTCTCGGCCACCTCCTCGTTCACAGGCATCGGAAGCTCGGGAAGCTGGGCCACAATCATCTGGTACAATTGTACCGGTTCGGAAGGGGGAACTGGTCCAGAAGGGGCACCCGCGTTTACCAACGCGAGCTCTCGCGAGGAGATGGCGGCCCATGCATCCGCGTTTGTCAATACGATCTCGCGGGATTCTGTAGCCCAATCCACGAGCTTGGCCACGAATACGGCACCTACCGCCAACGTGACGATGCCCGAGAGTGCCGTGTAAAGCCTCCGCTTGAACGCTTCTTTGGAAAGGGTGCGGTATTTGAGCACGAGGCTCACGATCATGTTTCTCATGGACCGGTTGGGCAAAGACGTGGCATCATTCTTGTTGGTCGACACGTTCTGTGCTCGTTCGGCCTGATCGAGAAATGCCTCCCAGTTGGGTCCCGCGCTCACGGCCTTCCGGATCTCTGCCTTGCGTCGCTCCTCTGCATCCAGTTGTGCCAATAGACTGTCCTCTGACTCCCTGCAGTCCTTGAGATCGTCCCGCAACTGCGCCAACTCGTCATCCTTGGCCGTGAGCGACCCCCTGAGGCTGAACGCCTCCTGCTCGTATTCTGCCGCCTTTGCCTCACACGCCTCAAGCTCGCGCTTCAAGTCGGCATAGTCCTCGTTAGCATTTGACAGCTGGTCGGAAATGCGCCGTTTGGCCTCGTTATTCTGGGCCATGTCCACTTCCAGCTGCTCCATGCTCGTTTTCATCACGTCGAGATCTTGCTCTAGCCTGGAAACACGCGACTGGCTGTTTGCCAATGCGACACTGATGCCGTCGCGCACCCGTTCGAGATCGTCAACCTTCGATTTGGCCTCCACGAGCTGCGCGCCCAGCTTCTCTGCCTCGAGTTGTGCCTTTCGTGCGCCGTCGGCAGTGTCACGAAGCACCACCTGCTGCGTCTCAAGTTTCACTTTCTGGTCCTGAGTTTGAACCGTCAACTCCTCGGTTCTGCGCTCGGCACTTTTCAGCTTTTTGGAGAGCGCCGTTTGCGTCGTAGTCAGCTCGTTCACCTGCGCCTCGAGCTGCAGGATGCGTTCCTCATTCGCTTGGATCTCTGCATCCATTTCGGCCAGCTCCGCTGCTTGCGTCGCAGAACTGGCCTTGAACTTGTTTCGTTGATCTTTGAGACGCACAATGCCCCTGCGTGCCGCGACGAGTTCCTCGTCACACTGTGCCAATGCATCCAATGCAATCTTTAGTTCGGAACGAAGTTGTTGTACCTGTGCGTCGAGGGCGTCCTTCTCGGCACGCAAAACCCGCCTACCTTGCTGGCACGTGCTCAGGCGCTCTCGGAGATTGGTCTCCAATGCCTTTGCGACTTTAATCGCAGCCTCCAATGTTGCGACGCGCGTCGTTGCCTTGTCGCGCTCCGTCTTTGTGGTTTCGAGCGTGGTGCGAACACTTCCAAGCGTAACTCGTAGCACAGCAATCGCCTTCCTCTGCCTCTCGATTTCTGCCTCGCGTTGCTTGAGAAGGCCACTGGTCTTTAAGAGCTCGCCGCTCACGGCGTCGAGCTTCTGTGCCTGCTGCTCCACGGCATCGAGGATGAGCGTCGCAACCTTCTTGGCTCCTCCCTTGTCGCGCTTGGTGGACTCCAGGTGTCCCTTGAGCTTGCGCAGCACCTTGAGCAAGTCTGCGCGCATCTGTTCGCGCTGCTGGTCGTCCTTGGCCACATTGGCCCACTTGTACTTGAGAAGATCGTTCAACCCCTGTTGGGTGATGTCGCCACCGATGATCGCGTCGCGGATCTGCGGCGTCTCGAGGAGCAGGCGCAACGCCGGGACGAGCGCCGCCAGGTCGGCGGGGGCGTTGCGCTCGAGGGTCTTGGTCTTGGCCTTGAGCGCGCGCACGAGCCCCTCGCGAATGCCGCCCACCGCGTCGGGCGTGTACAGGCCCGGCGGAGAGAGCGCGAGGCCCGTGTCCAGACCATCGGTGGACTCGGTGGTGGGCGCCGTCGACCACAGCATGGCCAGGCCCGTTTGCAGGTAGGCGGCATCGTCGGCGCCGAGCACGAAGCGGCCCTCGAGCACGCGCTGCGCCGCCGACTTTTTCTTGTTGAGCACGTGCGTTCGCAGCGTGCCCGCAACGCGCTGCTTCTTTTTGGTCTGATCGAGCGCGAGCCCCGCGTGCAGCTGGTGCATGCACGTGTCCACAAAGGCCGCATACGCCTCCGCCTCGGTGGGGGTGGCGGTGGCCATGGCACGTGCGTGCACACCCAAACGATACGCCCTTCTTGTAGAGCCTCACACACACGCGCACACACTCACACCGGCAATCAAACGGGTCGTTTAACTCACACACTACGACCGAATGGTTATCCTCACAGACGCAGCGCGCTGACGCGCGCGTAGACCTCGTCCACGACGGAGGCCTGGACCTGCGGCCCAGCCGCGCCAGGGCCGTCGGCCACGAGCGGCGCAAACACAGGAAGTCGCCCTTGCTCGCTCAACTGGTCGCGCACCTCTTGACAATCGTCAGGTATCGAGGAGTTTAGTGCCAACAGTTCGTCGAGTGTGGGCTGCGCATTGTCCATGAGCTTTTCATTCCACTCTGGCAGAGATGTCAACCAGTCATGGAGCCGTCTGTCATTGCCGACGAGTGGTTCCTGAGGCGGAATTCCGTCTGGAACTGGTGGCTTGGGAGGGTCCGGGCGGTACAATCCTTGGCCCTGCGAGAGATTGTCCAGCCCACGCGCCAGCTGCGAAAACAGGCGCACCACCATGCCACGCTCTGCATCCTGTACGCGCGTTGCCTGTTCGTCGCATTCGGATCGAAGATCGGCGGCGACACCGTGCCTGATGCTGTGCCATGCTCTGTCAAGTCCGCGCCGCTTGACGCGCAACGCGTCCTCTCCATCGAGCAGATTCGGGTCTGGGTGGAGGTACTTGTAAAAGAGCCGCTCCAGCGTGTTCATGTGTGGTCCACTTGTTTCGATGGATGTATGGCAAGGATGAGGAAAACGCGCCATAGGGTTTACACAATTGCGCATGTCGGTGACGAGACAAGCCAGTCCCACTGGTGACGGTGGATTCGGGTGCGTTCCGAGCGCACCGCGCACGTGCAGACTGAACGCCGATGCCAGCTTCCTCAACGCGTACCAATCGTGTCCCACTTTGTTGTTCAGCACGAGGTCTTCCAACGTGGCCTGTGGATTCCCCTGCTCTCGGTTGTGTGTATTGGGACCAGTTGGATTGTTGGAGAAGCGCCACTTGTCCATCAACCCGTTGAGTGCGTACTCCAAATCATGGATCTTGGGGTAGACTTTAAGCAACTGCATCAGCCAGTAAAACTTGTACTCGCCCACCAAAAAGGCCTTGCGCAAGTCTTCGCGCCGCGTGAGCATGGGCTGCACGTACTTTGTCGACACGTCGTGGGCAATGTCAATGATCTCCGCGTTCTTCTTGTTCCAGTCACCAGCGCATCGAGCCTTCCAAGCCGACAAGTCGCGCCTCCACAGCGCGGATTCCGCCTCGATCCATTCGCGTCGCGACATCGTTGGATCAAACCCGATATCGGGCATGTTTGTGGAACGCTTCTCGTTGAGAAGTCGCAGCGCTTCCAGCGTCCGTGTTTGCTTCTGCGTCTCGAGCGCGACCCGATTATAGCCCGTGGTTGGTGCACGTATCGGGTTGTTGAGGTACAAGTACATGCGCGCTCGGTCGGGCCGGTAGCGGTAGTGGAAGCCGTAGATGGAATCGGCCGCGGCTTTGAGCGCCGCCAAGATGGCTGGCACACTGGGACGGCTTGCCAGCTCCGCCGCCCGTTCCGCTTGCTCGGCCGATGCGATCGTTTCGGGAACGCCTGGAGCCATCGTCGTGGCACCCTTGCGCAGACGAAAGAGAAAGCGCGTTCCCTTTCGTGCCTCTTCGCCACCAATTACATACGTTTTCTTGGTCAACTCTTCGGCATTGGGGATGTACGCTGTGACGGTTTTGCACACAGCTTTCCCTTGCATCACGGGGTCGTTGGTGCACTTGCGTGCTCGTTCGGCGCACGTCATTACGCGTTCAACCAATGGCTTGGGTGGAACTCGTCCAGAGATAGTGCCGAGTGCATCGCCCCAAGTCAGGTCAGGAGGAGCATTCTCACACGCTTGGAGCAAATTCAGCTCCTTTTTACCCTCGGCGATTTGGGCTTGCAAATAGTAACTTGTTGCGGCACCGGAGGCCACCACGCCTCCCGCGGCGGCCTTTTCGCCACGCGAACGATTGTAGATGGCTTCCACCACCTTGGTGGCCACCAAAGCCCCGGCACCCCAATACCAGGGGCAGGCACACAGTGCGAGGACACTCGGGATGATCGAAGCCAGTGCACTGAGCGGCTTCTTTCGGGTCATGCACATCTGATATTTCACGGTGCTCAGCATGAAGTGGGCGCCGCTGAACTTGTAGCGGCGGGACACGCCGAGCAGGTCATACATACGACCACCGCCGATGATTGGAGTAGCGTCCTTAAACTCCTCGAGCATACCCGCGCCCGAAAATCCACCTCCTGGTGTCCACGTGGATGAACCTCCGATGCCCTGTTGCTCTAGAAGTCGCTGCAGGTCTTCGGCTGGCGTGGCATGCGTGTCCATGGACGAGTCGGAATCGGAAGACTGCACACGAGGCTTCTTGGGCGTAAACATTGGTTCGGAATCCGTAACGGGTCGCTTTTTGTTCGCGCTGTCCACGCGCCGCCCTTCCATCCGGTACATTACATCCTTGTCGACCAGATAGTCCATGCGTGCATCATTGTAGCGAAAGGTCCATATCCCAAGGTCGGTGCCATCGGCCCCGTCTTTGCGTAGCACCTCATCCGATGCATCCGCAGTGGCTTCCAAAAAATCCAGCTGGAGAGTGGCAATCGATTGCCCACGCAAAAGCGACTCTTGCGCAATGACACGTTCGACGTCGCCAGGTTCCGGAGGGTTGTCCATCAACAGCTGCACGACCTCGTCTACCGCCTCTTGAACCAGGCGCTCGACCTTGGCATAGTCGCCGCGCACCATTGATGGGTCAAATCGATACGGCAGCATGCCGGGAAGTTCTTCGGAAGCCATATACGAACTCATGTCCACCTTTGGCTCCTCCTTGCGCGCCTCCTTAATGTGCGCATCAATCGTGGCTGACAGCGACTCGTACCCCATTTCGTGCAACTCCTTTCCAACAACCGAGGACGGGTCGTCAAACGCTCCACACGTTTGCAAAACGTCCACCTGTGCTTTGAAGTGTATGAGCAAATTGACCACCGGAGAATCGGAGGGCGTGACCTGCAAAGCGCGACGAGCGGCCACCTCGGCCGCGTGCGCCACATGTGTCTCCACCGCCTCCCTTGAGAGTGCTGGCACGGTGCCGCTACGCGTCGACATTCGGAACGGATTTACCAAGCACACACACGCGCGTACACCACCCCACCCGAAGCCCACACTACCTCTAGGGCAGCACTTGCTGCATTATTGTACACAGCTCACTAAAACGGAGGGCAGTAGGAGCACGGTTATTGGACCTTGGAGCGACGGCCTTGAGCGCCGTTTGAAGTGATGTGTTGAGCACGGCCTGTTCCTCCGTTTCGAGGGCGCGTGGCGCGTTTCCCCTGTCGTACAGGACGACGGCCCGAATCGATGGTGCTCCGCTTCCGAGCGTTGCACGCGCAAGAGCCATGCCCACGGCCGTTGCAATGACCGTGTGCTGCAGTGCCTGTTGACGCGCGGCTTTTTGCTGCGCCTCTTCCACTGCGCGATCCGCGTCCAGGGTTTGGATGGCGGCCTCGACCTTTTTGAACTCGGAATAGTGCACAATGGCGAGGTTTCGCACAAACTCCAAGTCGGACCCTTCTGGTTCCGACTGGCCCGTTCCAATGACATAGTCAAAGTATTCTTTGCGCTTCTCGGCACTGGGGTTGGGCACGCCTTCGGTGGATGCTTCGGGAATGGGAAGCGACCACTTGTAGATCTTGTCATCGAGGTAGACTTCGATCGCCCATTTGTGGATCTCGGCCATGTGCGCTGCCCAAACACGCCATGGGGCATTGGCCATTGGCATGAGGTCGCTCAGGGTTGGCGTGCTTGGGTCGCGCAGTCGATTGAGCTCCTTGACCAGAAACAGGCGACCTTCTTCCGTGGACTTGTTCTGCTGCTCTGCCGTCATTCCAACAAATGGTGGACGAGCACCAAACGGGTTTGGGAAGCTGTATGGATCGGCAACCCCCTGTGCCTGCGTTGCGGTGACCCCGGTCGTTTCCTTGCTCCCCATGATTGCCTCGGCGGCCGCTCTTGCCGTAGCGTGGTCGTGAAAACGAGCAGCCGCTGCGAGGGCGATGCCCGCCGCTGCCGACTGGACAATGTACGAGACGCTCGCCGCGAGGAGAGCCGGTGCAACACCCGTTTCGATATTGGCCCTGACACTCTCATCGCCAGCGAGAACATGGCGTGTCACATCGTTTGCGGCGACGCGGAGCGCTCCCTGTTCGCCGCCTTCTTCGCCCACGAATGGTGAACCAGTGGCGACACGCACACGCTTGCGCACATCCTGAAATGCGCCAAAGTTCGCGGCTGCCCGGTCAACGAGCTCCATTGCGCGACGCAGCTCCGCAAAGTGTCGCTCAGCGTAGAGCCTGGCATCGCCTTCCTGCTGCGCTCGTTGCTGCTCCAACCGTGCCTGTTTTTGTGCCAATGGCTCTTTGCGATCAAAGCCTCCGACAAGCGTGTCGCCGTCGCCCAAGCACAGTGTGATCGCTCCACGTGGATCAGTTGATCCGTTGCCATCACTATCGTCCGCCTCAAGTCCCACAAGGGTGAGCATGGACTGCATCGTGCGCTCCGCATTCCAGGCCATCGTATCGGTGCGGCTTGCGAGTCGACGCGTTGCGTCGGTCTGAACGTGCGCTTTGGCTGCATCGAGAGCTGTTGTGTACGCTTGCAGCGGTTTCTGTGTCGGAGCTATCTCGGGCGCGGCTGCCCAATAACTAACATCGAATTGGTCGGGTGACGTCTTGGAAGGGTCGGAATGCACCTCCAACAGCACTGGGTGTTCTGGAGGATCCGCACTCGAATCGCACTGGTAAATCGGACTGATCCGGCCAGACCATGGCATGCCCTGAGGCGGCGTGCTCGTCTGTATGGCGTCGGTCAGGGTCTGCAACGCGTAGCGGACGTCGTCCAGCCAGACCGGTACGGATCCCAGCATCGGCGCGGGCACAGGTGGGTAGACGAGGCGCGGCGGTGCGTGGCCATGCCCATAGGGCACGTAAAAGAGTGCCGACTTTGGCTTGGTGTGCACGCTGAGCGCGCGCATTGCATCTGTGAGCCCCTTTTCGCTGGGCCATGCCGAGGTCTGCGCATTGGTATGATCCCAGTCCACGCGCAACGCTGCGGTGCGCTGCTTGATGACATTCGTGAGCGAGGCGAAATCGATGCGACTTTTTGGGTCCGAGGGACGCGTAGGCTCTCGCACGTCGACGACGGCACCCGTGGCCACCTCTGGCGTCACTAGCAGCATGGCAGGATAGGCACTGGCAATGGCACTCACCGCCTCCGGTGGTACCGAAAGGGCCGACGCGCGCTGAAATGCCAAAAGTCCATGCTTTGAGCTCATGAAGAGGGATTGCAACGGCTCCGATGGCAAAATGTCGGCACCCGCCTTGGCAGCAAGACGATTGCCAACCTCGAGGAGCATCGACCCAACCGCGCGCACATGTCGCACGGTGGTACTTGGGAGTAAACCCCGGGTCGACCTGGCATGGATTTTGAGCTGCATCCGACGGGCAAGTCGTGCCGCATCGCGACCGGCTTGCGTGGCCTGCAACGCCGGATCGTTGTCAAAGGATGGCACGATGCCCGTCCACTCTTGCGCAGTGATGGCAAGAACAAATCGGGCACACGCAGCAACGCGCTGGGCCGCTCGGCGCTGCGCCGTCTCGGTGACGGCAACTACGATCCCGGAAACGCGGTCTAGTTCGTGAAGCGTGATCAGTTCGTCTGTCCATAGCTCAGAAAAGAGCTCCGCTGCGACAAGCGCTGGTTCCGTGTCGGGCACGGCAACATTGGCTAGCAGCGAGCGGTTGGCCTGCGCGGATGCCCCCTTGTGGCAAATGGCGACGATGCGTCGGCGCGTTTGCTCCTCCAGCTGAGCTGCTGCTTCTGCCGAGCGAATGTCGCCCGGAAGCTGCAACACGAGCGAGTACGACTCGTTTGGCGGTATCAGAGGTTCGCGCTTGTGCAAAATGGCGAGCGCGTCGTTTGCAGGCGTGTTGGTTCCAAAGGCGTGCACAAACATGCATCGCGGTCCCGAGGTCTCCCATTTGCGATGCATGCGAGCGGTTGCGTCCATGGCGGCGCTTGCCGAACGCATGCTGGCCTTGACAGCGTCGTTCAATGCCGAGTATTCGCGCATGGTGCCGCTCTGTACATCGATGTCGACATACGCTGCATCCACCGTCTTGGCGGCTGGAAAAAAGAGGACCGGGTCCTGTACCTTGTGCGGAAGCTCGCGGGTGTACAGCGGCAGCTTGCGCTCTCGGGGACTGGGTAGCGTCGGTGAGGGTGGGTTGAAGAGTCGTAGGCGTGTCATCATGAGCTGGCCTGGAGATCCGACGTTTACAAAGCGCCGGTACAGCTTGTCGTGCAGGTTGTTGTACAGGAAATTCAAGGTTCGCGATCGCTGATGACCGAGCAAAAACAGGACCTCGTTGTCGCGCGTTTGCTGTTGCTGACTTCGAATGTACTTCCATTGACATAGCACCAGTGTGAAGAGCGGGTTGTACCACACGTAGTCCCAGTAGCAGTTGCACGAGTCGCCCCATGTCAGCTTGTCCTTTTGCTCTCGCACACGTGCTTCAAACGCACGAATGGCACGTTCGAGTCGCTCTAGATCCTGAAGCATCCCGGATGCGGCCAGCCCCATGAGCGCTGCATCGGCGCGATCCGTTTTGAATTCAAAGACGGCGCGATCGCCAAACGCGCAGCTCTCGGGGTCCTCGATTTCCACTCGCAAATGTGTCCGCACCGCCGCACCGATGAGCGCTGAAAACTCCGACATGTCGGCCACGTTGCTCTTTGCATCTGGATTCGGCGGCAGGCCTACCATGTCCAGCAACGATGCCGCTTCTGCGGGCGCTTCCGATTCCATTAGCCATCGAAAGATTACCAGCTCGTCAGCAAAAGTTTGCTGGTCGGTGGCACAGCGCAGGGCATTGTTCATGCGTTCAGCGCTGACCAACGCGGTCATGTGCTCGAGTATGTCAGCCAGCTTCGCAATGGAGTAGTGCTTTTTGGTTGGAAGAGGCGTCACTGGCGTCTGTAAGACCCCCGCAACGTACTGGGCAACGGCGGACATGATCGTGTTGCGGTCCAGTAGAAGGTCTTGCAAACTGGGAATGACCTGGGCAAAGAGCTCAGACCACGTAGACGATCCCGAAAATAGAGCTCGCCTGCTGAAGAGTTCCTGGTACCGCGGTCCTAGCACCGATGCTGCCGCCTGCGCCCCGGTGAAACCATGGAGCACGCCAAGAGCAGCGACAAAGGAAAAGGACGTGGGAATTCCCTCCGTGAAAAACGCAGCCGTCTGTGGGTCGCTGAACAGGGCCTGCTGTGGTACGGTTTGTGCGTCGTCTCTGAAAAGCTCCTTGCTGGCCGCATCGAACCACTGCTCTCTTGCGCGTTTCATCTCTTCCTGAACATCGACCGTCTTGACACCCAATGCTTCCGCGAGTCGGGTGGCTGCGTCCTTCACCGCCCCTGCCGCTGCTCCTGCTGCCGCGGCCCCTTGCGCAAGCGCGGCATCGGCAGCATCCAAAACCTGTTCGGTACCATCCAAAACTACTCCGGTGATGGCCTGTATCCTTCCCAACCCAGTCACGTCTGCAATGTACGCCGCCGCCCCAGCGCGTTCGTCGGCTGGAAGATTCGTAATGTTTGGCATCGTGGTGCTAACGGCCGGGCCCTCATACTGACCGGGAAGTCCGGACGCGACCGCGGCAGCGGCGGCGGCAGTACCTTGGGCAAAGACATCCACCGGAACGGTGCCGACACCCACTTGAACAGTGGCCGTTGCATCCGCAATACTGACCCGTGGAGGGCTCATAACGGGAGTCGGTGTCGCAAAAGGATCGGGCACGGTCACAGAGTCCTGTGCCCTGACAGCCGCGGCCATGCCTCGCAATTTGGAAGAGATGGCGGCGTATGCAAGGTCGTACAAAAAGGGCATGGCCACCGACATCAATTGCCAAAATTGACGTTTGCGCTGCTGATCACGGTGCGTGTAAACGGGTGTCATGTCCTTTATGATGATGCGTGGGGCTCGCGAATAGACCACCGGGTACGGCACGTAGACAATGGGTGCGGTGTGGTCGGATGCACCAAACGGCTTGACCTCGCGATCGCCCAGCATCACCTCTGGCCCAATGTTTTCGGTTCCTGCCGAGGCTGCCCGCGTCATCTGCTGCCAGACGCTGACGGTGCACCGTCCTGGTAGTTGCGCACCATCTTCTACGTACAGCGATACGGCACAGGGGGAAAATACCCACGTCTGCGTTTCATCGACACGGTGCAGTTGCCTGTGATGACTGAGCACGTAGCCTACTGCAGGCGCGGTCGGCTGTAGGGGGGCACGCTTTGGAACGAGTCCATCAATCACGGGAATGAACGTGCCACCGCGCTTCACGATTTGAATGTTAACGATGCCGCTCGATCGGCACCGCTCTGGATCGACAAATGTGGCGCCTTCCACCTGCGCATCGAATAGTGGATCTCCAGCGTCGCGAAGCGTCGCAACCGTCGTGGTTGGCTCTGCGTTTACAACACCCTGGCGTGGGGGTAGGCGCCACACGGTGGTGGTCTCGCGCGGCGCGTGCAGCGCCGTGGTGTCGTCGGCCATCCCGGGCCCCCCACCTATCGCCCCTAGATGGCCACCGCGCGCGCAATATTCCCCAGCGGCGCAGCCTCTCAAGCAAGAGAGCAGAAACGCGCGCACGCGCGTCGCTCCCCATGAGCGTTCGCCGCGCGCCCGCGTTGCTAGAGGCGACGACTGCACCCCCGCCGCCGCCGCCGCCAACGTCGGACGACCGGCTCGCCGCCGCCGTCGCCGCCCCCACGGGCTGCGGCATGTCGGTCAGATTTGGCGGCGCGACGATGCCCTGCGGCTTCTTGCTCTCCTATGGCACCGAACGCACGCTGGCCAACACCTACGTCCTGACGGGCAAGAGCAAGTACAGCCTGCGCAGCGAGGACGCGCTCGCCGCGT
>Ga0209603_1003913_pt1 | contig 12725 bp, 6 predicted proteins | sample COGITO_mtgs_1206_FD_184812 | JGI IMG/M metagenome (GOLD analysis project Ga0209603, IMG submission 184812) | Pelagic marine microbial communities from North Sea - COGITO_mtgs_120607 (SPAdes) (version 2) | ecosystem: Environmental > Aquatic > Marine > Epipelagic ... | reverse complement strand
CGGGTTTGCATTTCGACGCCGCCCATAGCCACCATGGCTCCGGGCTCAACATTGACTGACTCACCTGGGGACAGTGCATAGGTCATCAGCGTGTACGAGGGGTTGAATTCAACGTGTTCTTCCATAACGATACCACCAAATACGGGTATATAATACGGATGGTATGCGAAAAACCATACTATTTGGTAGGTTTAATGCTCAGATTCTGTGATAAGAATTGAACGCTTCAGTCGCTTCATCTGAATTAATCGAGTATACCATGATTGGTAGTTCTATCCAGTTGAGGGTAGCTAAATGATTCAATAGGTCTTTTGCTGATGATCGGTTTCCATCTCCTGCAATCGGTTGGTCTTTACCCGAATTTTGTTTCCACCACGCCATCTCTTTGCTGTCACAAATGAACACAATTGCAGAAATCGCACCGGAATTGAAGTGATGTAACGCAGAAATAATTCGTTCTGCCAAGACCGCTTTGGTCCCAAGGCAACTAACATATCCCATTTTATTATCATCAATTCCATCGATTCTCACAATTCGGCTCAGCTTATCTGGCTTTTGAACCGACTTTGTGCCTTGGACGGCAGCTTTGATTTGCGCATCCGAAAGAATTCCAGCAAGAGAAAAATTTTGTCGTTCGAATGATTCAAGAAAGGATTGAGTGAAGTTTGGAGATTTATATGCTATCATGTGCTTCATCTGTAAGATAGGTTAATCCGATTTAAAAGTAATTGGTAGGCAATCCTCAGGGAATCTCTCAAGTAATTTCGCCGTAATCTCTTTTGTTCTTGCCCATATATTGGAATGCTGCCAGTCCAAATTCATGATATTTTGATAAGTTGAAAATGACTTGCCAGAATTGTGAATTTTCAAAGACATTGAAGCCTTGTCCTTCTTCCAATCCCCTATTGATTTGTATGTTTCTGTTTCTTTGATAAGGAAGTAATTTCCGAGTTGCATTGGCACAGATGATTTCTCATTGTTGTCGTCAGGGTAAGTAAAGGACAATTCAGGCTTTTCCCATTGGTAAGATGGCATAAATTGAGATATCTTCGGATTTCCTTGAGTCGTTCTAAATTCGTGGTTTTTGTATTTTGGTTCGAGTGCAAGGAACGCTGCAACAATCTTGTTTCGATCAGAGGAACTCGATTTGAATTGCCTGGTGAGCATTTTTGACATGATTGTTGAGTTTGTGGGGTTCTCTTTCATGTTTTTGAAGTCCGAGGCTATTGCTTTGAGTGCTTTTAATTGCTCTTCGTTCGTCTTAGCGCCTTTGATTTTTGCTAAATGGCGTTCCTCAAACGCGTAAACCCTTTTCGGCATGCTTCCTTCATCGCCCAAAACAAGGCATCGCATCACTGCATTCTCCCATATTTTGACGAGATGGGCCACATTCAACTCTCTTCTGCCCCAATATACTCTCGCAGCAATGTAATATTGCTGGTGTTGCGAGAAGCCAATGCTTTTCAGTCTCAAGTGAGCAACGCGGCCAATCTTTCCTCTAAATTGGAGCACATCTCGATACTCAGTTACATATTTGTCGAAATATTCGACCAACGAATCAAGCTCATTGCGGGTTGTGAATTTACTAATGCTGTGTTCGAGTTTCGATAATACATGGTGGGGCGACACTTTCTTTGTTAGGTAAGCAGTGAATGCTTGGCTCATTAATTTGTCAATTTCTTTGCCGGTGTCAATGCCCTTCCTGTCAAAGAGTTCCTGCAAAATAGCATCGGTTTCATCTAATACATACTGCAGTCCTTGTTCATCACCGAACTCCATAATCCTGTTTCTTGATAGCACAAGTCCCCTGAATACATCGAAATTGTTGAGGGGAGTCCCTCTCCCGTTTGCGGTGACAAACATTTTGTAAGCAAGTGTTGGCGAAGTTGTGTGCGAATAGTTGATGTATACATTGTCACGGACAGTCTCGTAAAACTTGATCAATTTTCCTGTGTTCGAAAAGCCACCGGTTATGTTGAATTTTTTCGTTATTTTGTCATAGAAATATCGTATTACACAATTTAGACTCGTCCCCTCATATTGGATGTTGTCTCGCTTGTAGGTTTGATTATTTACAAGTGTTTTCGGTAGGTTTTGAAGGCTAGAATTTGGACCTAATTCGCGAACCAAGAAATCAATAGTTGTCTTGTCGGCTTTTCTTCGGCTGTTCAAAAATGAGGAGCCATCCATAAGTTTCAAGAATTTTGATTCAATATCCTTAATTGTTTCAGCGTTGTTTCCTCCTGTTGTTCGTAAAATGTATCGAATCACGCCCATTAACGCCGTGACAGTCGTCCAACGTTGTTGGCCATCCATAAGTTGGGTGCGAGGCTCTCCGTCTTCGTCAAAAACAATCATTGTTCCTGTGAAGTAAATATCGTGTTCCGAACGGAGTTCGAAAAAATCAATCATGTCTTCGAGGAAAATATATGCTGCTGCATTCGGCTTTTCGTCAGTATCATGACCTGGGCCCCATTTGTAATCCCGTTGGATTGTAGGGATCATCAGTCCGTATCTATTTTCTTGTGAGACCTCGCCAAGAGACATCACTTTCGTGTTGATATTTGCCTTTCTCACATCGGCCATATCGACAACGAACCCGAGGCGATATATGGCTCTTCTTCCTTCTCAGAATGTGAAAGTTCAGGAGAATCGGGGACGCCTTTTAATAACCGTCGTGCTGTCTTGATACCAATGCGAAATTTTCTAGTTTCTCAGATAGCGGGTGACCTTATTGGGCCGTTGACGGGAGCCAATGAACGTCATAGTTTCAAACCAACAGAGCGCTACATAACCGGCATTCTATCCCCTTGGAAGACTGATAAAAATCAAGCTGCACCCCTACAAGATGAATGCATCGATGTTTCCCTCGGTGCCGTAGAGCAGAAATTGACTTCCCCTGAAGACAGCATCGATAAGGGCGTAAGTTCTGTAGGTGGAGATGAGGGCCTATCTCCAGTTATCGACCCAAGGTCGTATCCAAAGAATATGGGCTTGAGTTTCAATGTCCAACACAGAGGCGACTTCCCAAGCTACTCGTTAGCAATCACCTACGCTAGGTATTCGAAACAAGGGGATAACTGGGTCCGGTGTCCACGGGCGATCTCTTTGTCATCTGATGAGATAGATGCTCATCTTGAATTTAATGGGGGTCGAAAGAAGGGCATGGTCTACCTCAACTTACAAAACGCTCAACATGGCACCTTGGAGATTGACCAAAATGGTGATGGAGAATCCTACCTCTTCTCATCGGTTCGACCCGCACATAAGCATGAATTGGGGACCATCGTCACACTTATGCTGGTGAATAATCTCTCCCAGGAAGGGATGTCACCGGGTTCTGATGAGTTTTGTGAACAACTTTTCTTCCAACCTGAACTCCGAGTTTGTTTCGCCGACGGAACGTCCTTTGTACTGAACGAACTTGAACCGGAAGACACAACTTCCGAGGCATACGAAGATTTCCGCTACAAAGGAAGGGAGCAGCATGCCCGTGGGCATCTTTGTTCTGCCACATGGGGTGTTTTTGATCCACAGCAACTCTCCGAGGAAGACAAAAAAGATTTGATGGTGCAATATCTCAAACAGTCGACCTTGGAATCCGAGGAAGGTTCTGCTGAACTTGAATCAATAAATCTGGCCAACACCCCTCCATTTTGGTGGGTCGACGGGGGGCATCCGGCATTGGAGTCTACGGACAATAAGTTTCGAATGGCTGATGTTCGGACTGAATACATGCCAATGATTGTTCTACCTGCTCCAGAAATGGACCCCTCTGGCCCAACATGGTCTCAATGCCCAACCGCTGAAGAGTTATCGCTCGCCCATGATGCACATTCAATGGAAACTCTGCTCAATCCGCTGATTGAAGGATATGAGGCTTGGATCTCCAATGAACTCAGTTCGGGCCCCCCGGGTTTGGATTTAGAAGCCAAACGAGTGCTTTTGCGAATGAAAGCCGGTGTGGCTTTACTCACAACAGATGAGACGACTCGTCGGGCGTTTAACATCGCAAATCAATCCATACATCTCTCCAACGAATGGCAGCGTTCTATCACGGGACGAGGCCAAGACTTCCGATGGAGGAAATTCCAACTTGCGTTTGCGCTTCTTTCTCTCGAGTCCATTGCAAACCCGACATCTGAAGATCGTGCTGAACTTGATCTGCTTTGGGTTGCCACAGGTGGTGGAAAAACAGAATCTTACCTCTTACTGATGGCGTTTGCGATTGTCGTTCGCCGTCTACAAGCACAAAACGACCCCTCATTGCCACAGTGGCACGGTGTCGATGTCCTCACGCGGTATACACTCCGCTTGCTCACCATTCAACAGTCGAGGCGTACATCACGGATGGTCTCTGCGCTGGAGTACATTCGAAACACAGGTTGGTCTCCAAACGGTGAATACAATCGTTTCTCTGAACAAGTTGTCTCTCTTGGCGTTTGGGTCGGTGGTAGTTTGACTCCAAATAAGTTATCCAGCGGTAAAGATGCCCAGGACATGAACAAGTTACCCAACAGGGAATTACCCGGATTGAGCGCAGTTCGCCTGTTGAGGTTTGGCCATCAACTCACTCCCGACCAAAAGAAAAAAGCTGCTGAACCTGCACAACTGCAAAACTGTCCTGCATGTGATGCTCACTTGGCCTTCCCCTTGTCATCGACAAGCGCCCAAAGTGTGGGCCAGATTCATTGGGTGTGTACCATACGCCGAATGAGTCAAACAGCTTTAGAATCGCTAACTCTGCAGAATGTACGCGCTATCACAGCCCAAGACCACTCCGATCAAGTGTGGACTCTCTCTTTGACATTGGATGATGAGGTTCAGAGTGAAGCCGACATTGTTTCCGTTTGGAAGTCGCTTGAAGAATCGATACGTGCCCAAAATGGGCAAATTTTCGGACTTTCTGCCCGACCGGCCCGGCCAGGTTATTTCTTGAAGAAAAAGAGAGAGAGTAACAAAGATGTGATGTATGATTTTGAAACACACTGCCCAGATCCGAGATGTGTCTTGAATCAACGGCAATGGAGGGCAGAAGCCCCAGCAGGGGTTCAAGAAGGCCCTTATCGCAATTCCAAATCATACTTTGCTGCTTCAGGATGGAAGTCCAGTGCAAATGGCGATGTCGCCCGCGGTATGCCGATACCGATGTACACTGTAGACCAGCAAATCTACAACAAATGCCCGAGTGTGGTTGTTGCAACAGTTGACAAGTTTGCTCAACTTCCGAAAAACATCCAATCCGGCCATCTCTTTGGTGTCGTAGACTCACATACGCATGGTGATGGTTATTGCCGTAGTAATGCCTCAAACAGAGGAGACGTTGACATGATCCCCGGGGGACGACTTCTACCACCAAGTTTGGTTGTTCAGGACGAGTTGCACCTCATTGAAGGGCCCCTTGGAAGCATGGTTGGTTTTTATGAAACTGCGATTGACAAACTGTTTTCGGAAACTCCGACCTTCGATCAATATCAAGTGAAGTACATCGCTTCATCAGCGACAATTAACAAAGGCGAAGAACAAGTTCAATGCCTTTTCAATCGGAAAACCACCCTCTTTCCGCCAAAGGGGCGAGATTGGAAGGATCGCGGTTTCATCGTTGAGAAAGAGGATGAAAAGCCCTCTTCAAAAGGTGACGAAAAAGGCCGTTTGTACTTTGGACTCTGTCCCATTGGCGTCACTGGCCTATCGACACAACGTGAACTGTTCGCATCAATTTTGCTCCATGGTGCTTCGTGTGTTGAAGCGAATGGAACGCCATCTGATCGATTCTGGACGGCGGTAGGGTATTACAATGCTGTTCGAGAATTGGCAGGCGCTCGCACGCTTCTTTCGTTTGAAGTTCAGCAAGCCATCCAACGGTTACAAGACCACCGTTCAAATCCAAACTCAATGTTCTCACGCCCGGATCAAGAACAGATTGTGGAACTTTCGGGCAGGCTTGATTCAGCCAATCTTCCACAACTACTCAACAACCTCGAGCAAAACGATCGAAACGGTGGTTCTGCAACCGATGTGCTCTTGGCAACTTCGATGTTTGGAACAGGTGTCGACGTCGACCGACTAAATTTGATGGTGGTAGCAGGCCAGCCGAAAACCACTGCGCAATACATTCAGGCCGCGGGTCGAGTCGGTCGGAGGAACGGAGGCTTAATTCTCTCTTACCTGAGAAGTTCCCGTCCACGTGATCTAGATCATTACGAGCGTTTCATTGGTTACCACGCCCAACTTCACCGCCATGTTGAGGCGGTCACCGTTCGTCCGTTTGCCGTTCCAGTCATTGAACGGGCTGGTGGACCCGTTCAAATTGCATGGCTACGAAACTCAAGAACGGTTGGGCCTGCTTTTGGTACGACTCAATGGAAAGAGGATACAGCTGCTCATGCGTACCAACCTGGGGGTGTACACAGCCCTGACATGAAGGCATCGGTTGAAATGATTCTCGATCGTCACGAACAACAACCGAAAGAGCGACAGATTACTCAAACGCCACCAAATGAAATCCGTGACCACAAAATTATGCCCCAACTCACCCGTTGGAAAACCTTCTGTGAAATGGCAGGTTCTATGACGCCACCAAAGTTACTCACCTGGCAAGAATGGAGGGCCTTGCCGGCAGATGAAATCCGATGGACGGTGATGGCAGGGGAACAGCAAATTGGAAACCAATCCGACCAAGCTGTCTTCTCCGAACACCACCAAACCCCTAATTCCTTACGAACCACGGATGGGGAAATCTTTGTACGAACTCGAGGTGAGCAATGATGACGCAAGGTGTAAGGCTAACGAACATGCTATTCAATCACGGACCGGGTTCCATCCTTGAAACAATTTCCGGGCCAGTGGTCATAAAATCATGGCGAGCAATGATTGCAAATCTTGAGCAAGAAGGAAACCGTGCAGACGGACCTCAACTGTCAAGCATTCAGTGGCTCCGCCAACTCGAGATTAATGAACCTCGATTATCATCTCAACTGATTCGTGATGATGCCAAGCAAATTCGCTTGCATGCCCTTCCATCGAACAAGAGCATGCAGGGCATTCGGGATCATGCAAAACTCGTAGAGAGTGTTGACTTTCCCGAATGGCATCTTTGCAGAAAAGGTGGAACTCACCCGAACCACGCAGTCTTATTCAAAAACTGGGGTGGCAATCAATGCACTGTATGCAATCAAACCGAACGATCTTCCGCCATTCGCTTTGCGGGGGCATGTAATGCAGGACATCTGTTTGATTTGCCTTGGTTTGGCATGGTGCATAAAGGCAAGACAACATGCCAGTCAAGTAATTTCAAGTGGGAAGAACGTTCGACAAGCACGAGTGGTATTCGTATCACATGCATGGATTGCAAGGCTAGCACTACGATGAGTGAGGCAACTCAGAAAATTAGAAACTGGCCCTGTTCACGAGAAGATCTAAGTGGTGTGCTTCCAGAAGTAGATACATGCGATCGTTCAATGTCAGTTGTTCTTCGCTCATCCACGAGTCTTTGGCAATCTGATAGTGTTACTGCTATCACAATCGCTGATGATGAGGTGAAACTATGCCTCAAGGCAATGGAAAAGGCTCATGTCAACTTCAACCCACAAATGGTTCTTGCCCAACCCCCGCCCCCGCCAATGCCCTCGCCATCTGAGACGTGCGCAATCTCACAATTTGACCCAATGTCTATGACAACGAATCAAGTTCCATTTGAAGAAGGTCGAGGGAGTCATGCTCGCCAAGATCAACAATCCTGGATGCTCATCAATCATTTAACCACCTACAACGTCGCCAAAGACAGTAGGTTTGCGGGAAAAATCACGCTTGATGTGTTTAAGCGGGAGATAGAGCCGGTGATGAAAAAGATTGATCAAGGTGAAATTTCCGGAAGCGTATTTTTGCAAGAATGGAACAACATCATCAGCCCACGAAGAATATCAGCGTGTGAATCGATGACCAGTGAATTTTCAGCGATGTTTGGATCTGATGAACCAATTGAATGGCCCAGCAAAACCCTCCCTTGGTTCAAGCGTTCGGGGCGCCTCACGGATGACCACGGGGCACAAATTCCTTTCACCTTTGGTTCTGGTCCATCAAAAGTGAACCTCCGCATCCATGAAGTCACCAAATTGAGGGCAGTCACAGCACTGAGAGGCTTCAGTCGACCTGTGTATGATCACAACGGAAACCCTGCCAAGAACGTTCCACTTGGCAATCGATACGAAAGCGGCGAAGAATGGTATGCGGCAGTTGAAGCACAAGGCGAAGGGATTCTCATCACTTTTGATGGCAATTCAACCTTAGACAAATCAGGTTCAAATTGGGCAAAATGGCAGCATAAGCATACGAATTATTTGACCAAGCCACCATCAAATCGATTTAATTTCAGGGGCCTCCGAAGAGAGCCACTCGACCTAGTGCCACAGGAACAACATGTGGTCGAAGCCCACCCTATGTTCGTATGGTGGCACACCTTGGCCCACCATCTCATTCGCGCCATACAACAAGACACAGGATACTCGTCATCGGCAATTCGAGAGCGAGTGTACGCTGAGAGACAGGGCGATGGTTGGACTGGAGGCATTCTTCTCTATGTTACAGAGGGCGGCATGGATGGTACTCTTGGTGGTTTGACCTCCTTAGCCCGAAACATGCAACGATACCTCGACATTATCGCAGAAAAGAGTGATCAGTGTTCGAATGACCCGCTGTGCACAGACACAACCTCGTCTTCCCTTCCGGAGGACAGAGGCTGTTATTCATGCACCTACAATTCTGAGACATCCTGTGGCCATCGCAACCTCTTCCTCGATCGCCTTCTCATGCGCGAGGGAGTTGGTCTTCAATGAGCAGAGGGAGAATCGACGAAATTTCTCTCTTTGCAAGTCCTGCAGATGTTGCGTTACGGATGTCATTGCGTTCTACATGGGACGTCGTCTCTGAACTGGTTGTAAATGCAGAAAAAACGATTTTCATTTCGTGTTATGAGTTGAGCAGCACCGATTTGGGTCAACTTCTGCATGCTGCAATCCTTCGTGGAGTTCATCTCGATGTCCATATGAGCTGGGACTCTGAAAGGCCCAAAGACGAAACTGGTCGTTTTTCACGATCTGAAAAAAACGTTCTTGGTTCACTTCGTGATGCAGGGGCTAAGATTTCCATGTCTGAAATGAAGGGCCGATACAATCACACAAAAGCCATCATAGCGGATCGCCGGCAAGGCATTATCGGGTCTGCCAATTTTTCTAAATCAGGTCTCACAAAAAATTTCGAGATAGGTCTCTTTGTCAGAGGCCCTACATGTTCCCATCTCATTGATCAATTCGGTAACCTGGAATGAGGAGTGATTTGATGGCCAAGGTAAGAATGCATGAAGGGCGGCCAAGAATCGCCTTTTCGACGAATCTTGAAAGGATTCGCGTTGCTGGTGAGTGGTTCGATTCTGAGCAAGTCCTTTCTCTCAACCAAGATGAGCAGAAGCAATACTCAACGGCCTATAACTTGGTCCGGTCACTGCCAGGATGGCCGCTCGTTGATGGAATCAACATGGGTCAGGGGGGCTTTGTTCCGATGGAACACCAACTCACTCCAATGGATATTTTTGCAAATCCTTGGCTGCCTCAAATCACATTTGGAGAATCAAAAGGGTTGGAGCGAACCCGGCTTATTATCGCAGATGAAGGTGGCACAGGAAAGACACTTTCCGCCTCGTTACTTGTTCGTTATCTCACTGTTAAACACCCAAACAGCGGGCCTGTAGTGGTCCTTGCACCTCCATTATTGCTAGATCACTGGCATGAGCATCTACTTGCCGTGTTTCATGATGAACCCAATCGCGTGGTGGTCCTAAATTCCGCTTCCCATTATTCGAGCCATCATGAGAATCGAATTGTTATTTGCTCGAAGTGGTCATGGGCGCATCATCTTCGTTCAATAAAAGGCCACATTCAAAATCATCCACCCCTTTGTGTTGTCATCGATGAAGCTCATCAAGGACGAACAGGAGCTCTTGAAGAAAACGAGGAACAGTTCACTGATGAAACAAATGTCGGCAACACCGGGTATGATGAAGACATTCATCTTCGCTCAAAAACAATTCGAGATCCATCCGTTCTGCGAAGCGCCATCCGTTGCACAACAATGAATGCCAAGTATGCTGTTGGGGTTACGGCAACTCCAATAAATCTCAGTTTGAGTGAAATGGACACTATTTTGTCCGACCTACATGCTGTAGGATATACTGGAGATACAATGGATGAACATAATGATTCTGAATACTCAAAGGTTCATGGATCACTCGTTTCAAGGGCGAGGCAGGGTTTTGATCCTCTCGTTTCTTACAATGATTTTTTTTCCGAACTCGTGGACTTGAAAATCATTCCTTCTCAATGGTCTCGATTTGAGATTGATCAAGATTCACTTGTGAAACAACTCGGAGAATTGCTAAGTTCAGAAGCCAAACTCGGTGCATCAGAAGCACTTCGTTTGTTGAGAGATCTTCATCCATATGGGCGCCACCTCTCCATCACTTTGAGAGACGATCTTACAAAAGTGGAGCACTTTAGAACTCGGCATACAGAAGTCCGCACAATAACAAAATCAACAGAACTTGTTCAATTCCATGAAGCGTTGCTTCACAAATCGAAGCAAGAGGATGAGTTCCAAAGCGTCTTCGGGGAATTGACAAGTCTGAAGCGTCAAGCCATGCTCACGCTCTCTCATTGTATGAACCCATGGCGCCAGAACCCCCAGAATGAGAACAAACCGTTCTATTCGGGAACCTACCACTTGCCTCTAGGGCATCAACGTCCTGTGTCCCTAGCCGACCCGAGATTGCATGATTTATTGAATCATATCCGAAATGAATCGGAAAGCGTTGATTGCGAAGGAAAGGTTCGAGATCGTGCCATCGGTTGCGTGATTTTTACCGAATGGAAAGGCACAGCAAATCGAGCAGGTCTTCCATCAACCATTAAATTACAAACAAAAGAAAATCCAGATTGGGATGGTCCGGATATCTCAGTCGAGGTTATTTCGGCAGGACTTGGCCTCGATGAACTGAAGAATATCATGAAAAAATGTCGGAGAAAATCACTACAAGAAGGCGTTTATCCAATCTTAATCTCTACCCCTGCAGGAGAGGTCGGCATCGAAATGGAATGGGCCACCAACCTGGTTCATTGGGACATGCACACCAACCCTCAACGCATGGAGCAGCGTACATGGCGATTGGATCGCAGAATTCGTGAAGGTTCGAAAACGTCTTCCGAGTACAAGATTCTGTTTTATCGATATTCAAACGATACCGTGGCAGAACTTCAGAAGAAGAAATACATCGAACCTCGATGGAAAACATCCTGTTCTCAACTTGGTATCGGCCATCACGAATATGTGGCAAATCAAGTACACAAGCTCATACCTGCTCAAACCTCGGTCGCTTTGTGGAATGATGAAATTAGACGTTTTCAAGCCTTGCTCGTCACCCATGATGCCGAAGGAGAACAGAAATCGTATGCACAGAACAGGCATCGTTGGCTTGCCTATCTTGGACTGACATTGTGTGGTTTTGAGGTTCCAGAGGATTCTATGTTGAACGAAGGTGTTTTTCTAAGGGAATATGAACCCAGCACAAGTGTACCCCTTTCCCCTCAGCAATCCTTGATTCGTGATGTGGAGAGCCTATCTCCGGGGGCAGCTCGCGCCCTCAGATTTAGAATTAATGAACCAGCGAATGCTCCTCGGACCTCGCATTTGAGTCATTCAGATGATGCTTCATCACTCCCCCTGTTCAATGGTCTTCTTCATCAGTACCCGATTGAATGTGAGGGGCAGCCTTGTTTTGTTTACACCGGAACACAAATTGCAGCCCTAGCTGTAAACCGGGAGCTCCTCAATTTACATTTTTTAGAGCGAATTGAAGACACCGGTTTACGCTTTTTAGTTGATGATGAGTGGTTAGCATGGAGCGACATCGAGAATGACGAGATGCGGAAGGAAACCACTGGCGGCGATCTTCTGGAGGTTCTCCGCATGATTTGGGCTTCTGAAGAGCAAAATCTGGACACTGCACCCGTTCAGGCTCCCGGTTTTGATTCTCCTGCTTTGACTTCGAGACTTTCAGTTCTTTCACAGCATGTGAATGAAATGGAACAACGAATTAATCGACATGAACAGCGATTGAGCAACGTACAAAAATGCACTGATGAAGAACATGAATGGCGACGTGCTGCGATTGATGCATTGGATGAGCAAATCCAATCACAATCTAAACGAATCGATACCATGGAGGGTGTTCAAATAGATTCGACTTTTACGATCATTGCACAGAGGGTGGAGGATTCATAATGGCAGTAATGAATCTTAACGATGTATTCGAGGAAGATGTGTTAGATCGTTACAATGACTATATCGGACAAATTACCAACGATGATACAATAAGACCAGAGGAAAACGATCAATTCTTGTTTGCAGCAATCCAAACAACTGAGAAGCTTTTTTTCTATAGCAATCCCGCCAATGATGCGAATTATATTTCCACGATATCCAATATAATCAGGAGTTCCAGTGGCGTGATTCCAACTGAAGATGGCCAATTCCAAATCTCAAATTATATTGGTGAAATTTTACAAAACTCCTTCGATCATCCCACCAAAAACGAATCATCAAATATTGAGATAGACATAAAATTCGACGATGCTGGTGGTTTAACATATCGACATAACGGTGCGCCTTTTGGTTAT
>Ga0209603_1003911_pt1 | contig 12729 bp, 8 predicted proteins | sample COGITO_mtgs_1206_FD_184812 | JGI IMG/M metagenome (GOLD analysis project Ga0209603, IMG submission 184812) | Pelagic marine microbial communities from North Sea - COGITO_mtgs_120607 (SPAdes) (version 2) | ecosystem: Environmental > Aquatic > Marine > Epipelagic ... | reverse complement strand
AACAAACAAGATAGTACTGTATATCAACCAATAACAACCACTATTTTCACTGTTTTATTTTCGAATATTATTAATTCGAAATATTTCCTTTTTTAAGGTGTTTTACGTACTAAGAAATAAAAATGTGGAAAATCCCCTATTTCTTAATTAAATTTGTGTTAAACTACAAGCATGAGCAAGCAATTTTTGGCAGATAGAATTAAGAAAATGAAAATCTCAGCTACTATAGCAATGAGTGCTAAAAGTCGTGAATTAAAAGAGCAAGGGCTTGATGTTATTAGCTTAAGTTTAGGTGAACCTGATTTTAACACACCTGATTTAATTAAAGAAGCTGCAATCACAGCAATCCAAAATAATTTCTCAAAATATCCACCAATTGCAGGTTTCCCAACTTTAAAAAATGCCATTTCAAATAAATTTAGATGTGAGAACAACCTTGTTTACAGATCTAATGAAATAGTAGTTTCAACTGGTGCTAAGCAGTCACTTGCAAACGTTATCCTTTCTTTAGTAAACGAAGGAGACGAAGTATTACTGCCAGCTCCCTTTTGGGTTTCCTATGTGGAACAAGTAAAACTTGCAGGAGGAATACCTGTTGAAATACCAACATCAATTGAATCAAATTTTAAAATAACAGCAAAACAATTAAAAAATCATATCACTCCAAAATCTAAATTATTAATTTACTCATCTCCATGTAATCCTTCAGGATCATTGTACAGCAAAGAAGAATTGGACGAATTAGCAAATGTCATTTTGGAAAAGGAGGATTTGTTTGTTTTAGCAGATGAGATATACGAGTATATCAACTTCACCGGGAAACCACATGCGAGTATGGCATCCAACCCAAAAATATGGGAAAGAACAATTACAGTAAATGGTGTTGCAAAAGGATTTGCGATGACTGGTTACCGTATCGGTTATATTGGTGCTCCAGAATGGATTTGTAAAGCTTGTGCAAAAATACAAGGTCAAATCACCTCTGGTGCAAATTCAGTAGCTCAACAAGCCACCATAACAGCAGTAAATGAAGGAAAGGAATTAGTTTCTCATATGGTTACTGCATTTCAACAAAGGCGAAACATTGTTTTTAATCTACTTAGCGAAATTCCAAATGTCATCGTTAACAAACCAGAAGGTGCATTTTATTTCTTTCCTGATGTAAGTAGCTACTTTGGGAAGAAACATAAAAATCTAGTTATAAATAACGCAACCGATTTATGTTTGTACATTCTTAATTTTGGCTTAGTTGCACTTGTACCTGGAGATGCATTTGGAGCGCCAAATTGCATTCGAATTTCTTATGCTAGCGCAGAAGTGGTATTAATTGAAGCAATAAAAAGATTAAAAAAAGTATTAAATGAATTAGAAGGTTAAATCACATCAACTTTATTCCTCCATCTACTAATTCGATTTTACGGGCACGGTATAAATTACCTACAGCTTTTTTAAAAGCTTTTTTACTCATTAAAAGAACTTTCGAAATTTCAGCAGGATCACTTTTATCATGTAAATTTAAAGTACCTCCATTTGCGTTTAAAACATCTACTACTTTTTGAGTGTTAGGCTCAAAACTAGCAGTTCCCTCTCGCTGCAAAACAACATCAATTTTGTTGTCTTCACGAATGGTTTTTATAAACCCAACCAATTTCTGTCCAATTTTCAAAGGCTGGTTAACATCGTTTTCAAAAATTAAACCCGTGTGCATCTCATTAATCATAACGTTTACACCAAGACTCGAATTTCTTAAAACCATCAATTCAACTTCGTCTCCTTTTTCTAGTGGAATGTGCTCATTATCTAAAAAACGACCTAATTTAGTTGTACCTACTAACCTTCCCGACTTAGAATCCAAGTACATATAAACAAGATAAGTACGTCCTTCCTCCATCGGCGCTTCTTGCTCTTTATAAGGAACCAATAATTGCTTCATAATTCCCATGTCAACAAATGCTCCCATTCGGTTCACTTGCTCAACAACTAACGGAGCAAAATTATTAAGTTCAATTTTAGGCTTTAGTGTAGTTGCAATAATTCGCTCCTCATTATCAAAATAAATAAACACATCAATATCATCACCAATCTTCAATCCCTCAGCTATATAGGCATTGGGAAGTAAAACTTGATTAAGCTCGTCGTCACCTCTTAAGTACATACCCTGAGCTTCCTGTCTTGCTACCGTCAATCTGTTTATCTCTCCTAACTTAAAACCTTCCATCCTATAAAGGTATTACTTAATTACGATAACTAATTATTTTCGTCCACTAAGCAACTCCTGAAAACACCTAACGTTACTAAAAATGCGTTAAATAATATTATTAAATATTAACTTTGGTAATTATGAAAAAATTAATCTTTTTCTCAGTGTTAGCCTTATTTCTTTCATCTTGTATGAAAGACAATCAAACAACTTGGGATACGCAAATGTTAACTCCCATTGTAAAGTCGACATTAACGGTTTCCGATTTATTGAAATCAGACGACATAATAGAAAATACTGATAGCTCTTTGTCACTTATTTTTACAACAGAATTATTCGAAATGAATACAGATAGTTTTGTTGTTTTACCCGATTCATCTTTCGAGTTTGGTGCAAGTTTAGAATCTCTTGAACTTCCAAATGATACCGTAGAATACGTGATTACTCTTGGGGAAATGATTAGAAGTTTAAATAACCCAATATTTGAAGCAAGCTTTATAGCCGCGCACAATGCAGGAACATGGCAAGGTTTTACCTTTGGTAATGATCTACCTCTTAGCGGACAAACGTTTGACATATCAATGGACGATTTGTTTAATGAGTTAGTTTTAGCTGAAGGAACAGCCGAAGTTATTATCGAAAATGGATTGCCATTTGATCTTAAAAACCTAGCTTTTCAATTAGCAAATGCTCCTCAACCATCAGGTGATACAATTATCGAGCACACATTCCCTTTAATTAGTAAAAACTCTAGTGAGTCAAAAACTCTTTCGTTAAATAACAAAACAGTCTTATCTGATCTTGTTGCAGAGTTACAAAGTTTCACACTTGGGTTAATTTTAGTAAACGGAATTACACCAATCGATACCAACGATGGAATTATTGCCAAAATAATTGTAAAAGACCTTAAACCAACAAAAGCGACAGCTACCTGGCCTGATCAAAATGTTATAGAAGAAACTCGCTTAGTTCCCTTAGCATCCAACATTGATGTAAAACTAAAAAACACAACAATTAGAAGCGGCAACGTATTTTTTGAAATTTATTCTAGTTTACAAGATTCAATATATATAAGTTATTCCATTCCAAACCTTCAACGTCCTGGATCAAATGAACCATTTATTATCGATACCGTAATCCCGCCCGCTCCTACTCGTAATATCGGGGATCCTATTACATTTTCTCGATTAGCTAATTCATATCCAATGAACGGTTATGAATTTGCATTTAATGGTTATGGGATCGAAGATGAAGTTAACACAGTAGTTGATTATAATGAAAACGGACTAATAGATTCTGATACAATTAATTCTTACGTAACAATACTAAAAGCTAAAATTGAATATACTGGAGTTAAGAAAACACTTTCTTTAGAGGATACAGTTTACGTTAACGCTAAAATACAAGACTTACGCCCAGATATCGCGCACGGATACATTGGGAAAAAATCGGTAAATATTGGCCCTAGTGAAATAGATTTTGATTTATTCAACAAAATAAAATCTGGTAACATTGAATTGCAAGATGTTGACTTCACGATAGAAGTTGATAATGGGATTGGAGCTGCAGCAGTTGCAAGAATTACTAATTTAACGAGTGAAAATAAATTTGGAGATCAATTAGCTTTAACCTTTAAGAGTGATAATGATACTATGCAAATCGCAGCAGCAACTGAGTTGTCTGAAGGTTCTGGTTCAATTCATACAAATTCATCAAGAACACTAACGCCGGATACTTCAAACATTGATAAATTTATCGAAAACCTTCCAAACAAAATAACCTACGAAGTTGATGTTCAATTAAACAATAATGTTGATGAATCAACAATCACAAAAGCAGAAATTGTAAGTAGTCCACCTAACTTTATTTACCATGGTGATAACATTAAAGCCAATCTTAACATGGAAGTCCCGCTTTCGATAATAACAGACTCCTTAGTATTGGTTGATACACTTGACTTTTCACTTCAAACCGAGGAAGGAAATGAAGTTGAAAGTGGAATATTTAAACTATTGGTTGATAATGGATTTCCATTAGATGCTACTACTTCCATGTACTTTCTTGATGATAACGGAGTTGTTTTAGATTCACTTTGGTCTGATCAAACAATCTACAGAGCTTCTGTTGATTTTAACGGAAAAGTTTCAACTAAAACAAGAACAATTATTGAATTTGAAATATCTCAAGCTAAAATGGAAACTATTAAATCTGCTTCTCAAATTAATTTAGTGGCAGGCTTCCATACTTTTAATCTTTCCGATTCACAAAAGGCCTTTTATAAGATATACAGCCATTATGCTTTCAAAATGAAACTAGTTGGCGATTTTAAATACCAATTCTCTAATTAGTATTCGACATGAAAAATTACATAGCTATTTTAATTTCCTTTTGCTCACTTGCTTTAACCGCCCAAAATAACTTTGTTTTACCGGATTCATCCAACCAATTTATTTTTAATAGTTGTGGTGGTGTCGGTTCATCAGGAATTACACAGAAATTCATTAACAAATTTTTATTCCCTAACCATATCGATAGGGATTTAAAGGATGAAACATTAAAAAAATTAAACGAAAACAATCTTTTCGGTGGTTCAATACTAGGACAATTCAATCTGTTTTTCGATTCCAAAAATTACGCTTCTAAAATTTCTAATATTTTCGGAATTGGATTCAGTTCAAATATCCAAGGTAACCTTTCATTCACTAAAGACTTATTTAAATTAACCTTCTATGGTAACCAACCATTTGCAGGGGAATATTTATCGTTAAACAATACATCGTTTAACAAAGTATCCTACTCCAATATCGAGTTTTCAATAGGGAAAACAATTAGTGGCAAAAAAGCAAGAAAAAGCCTTTGGATAGATTTAGGTTTAGTTTTAGGACATTCCTTTACAAACTTCGAATTAGAAAAAGCATCAATATATACAGAAGAAAATGGTGATTATTTAGACATCAACATCGAAAATTCTAAATTTCATTTTTCTGACACATTAAGTTTAAGTCTTGTTCAAGGTTTCGGAGTGAAATTAGACTTTCACTACAGCTACCAATCCAAAAAGACTACATTCTTATTCTCTGCTGAAAACTTAGGAGGAATTAGATGGAATAGCACTACAACTGCAAGTTTAGATACAACACTTCGGTTTGATGGCATCGAAATTGGAAGCATATTTCAATTGTCAGATTCGGTTTTAAATGAAATATCAACGTTAGATTCATTAATTAAAATAAAAAATGGGAGCTCATTTAAAAATTTACCAATAAACTTAACGGCTTATTTTCAAAAAGAATTAAACTTCTTTAGAATTGATTTTTTACTTAGGTATAGAGTCAATTCAAACTTTACACCTCATACAAGATTTGGAGCCAATTTAAACCTTTCAGTTTTTCAACCTGGAATAACAGTAGCATACGGTGGTCATAGTAATCTACAAGCCGGAATTAATGCAGATATTAAGCTAATAAAGAAAATTAAAATTCAAGTTGGCACCAATAATCTGTTGGGAACGTTAATCCCAAATTCGAGCACAGCCTTGGATGCTTATGCAGGATTGAAAATGAAGTTTTAAATGCTTAACCAAAAAGTTAAACTTAATTTTACCATTAAGTATTATTTAAGCTAAAAAACAAAATCATTTCAACACTTTAGCTAATTTAATAGGCTAAACCATACAAAAAGAAAGCGTCTACTAGTAGAATTATTCTGTTCTAAATCCTAAAAACAACATCTAGAGAGATATTTAAAATTCTTCTACCGAACATAAAAATGGATGATAAACTCAATAAAAACTTATCTAAGTAGATCAAATTTAGATACGATTGGAAAAAATCGAAAGTTAAAGGGTCATGAATTGATTCATGACCCTCTTAAAAAAAACTTTATAAGTTAAAATTTAATTTATTTTTTCACTAAAACAGAAGAACTAGTAAATGAATCACCTTTTATTTTAACAATATAACTACCTGTCGATAAACCTTCTGTATTTAAAGAAACTAATTTAGAGTTTGAAAATAACTCTGTTGAAATTGTTCTTCCATGAAGATCTAATATAGAAACCTCTAAATTAATATGAGCCTGACCTAACCTAACACTAACACTATTTACTACTGGATTAGGAAATACCTTCACAGATTGCTTTGCTATTTCATTTAAACTCGTCGAAATTACTTCAACAAAATTTAGCTTTCCAAACATTCTAGTTGTATGATATGCTCCAAAATTATCACCGTAAGCAATAATAAAATCAACTTCACCCGCTTCAGCAACAAAATCGTAAGCGTTATTTTCAGTTGTACTCGCTATTAAATCTCTAGTAATGCTGTAATTAAATTTACTTGTGCTTGTTCCTGCAGTATACGTATCAATTGAAAAAAGATCTGTAGCTTGCTTTGTACCAATACCTCGAGCTGCTAAATTTCTTTCATGAACATTTTGTTCTCCACTTTCATTAACTATTACACAATAAGTACCGTTCATAGTTTGTGATCCAAATCCAACTGCAACCCAATCTTTTTCATTACCGCTTAAATCAATAGTGACCTTGTTCGTTTCACTGTCTAGCGTCACAAGCAAACTTGAAGCGTTAAAGTCTAAAGAGGCTTGATACCTTGTAGCTTTAAGTGATATTGATGTGATTAATGCAATTCCAAAAAGTAAAATAGTCTTTAAATTCATATTTTTTAATTTTAAATTATAGTTAATTAAAAATACGAACAAACAACAAAATATAAAAAAAACAAAAAAACTTAAAATGATTTTTTATAAAATAAAAACTCACATAAATAAATAATAACAAGTGGTTTATGTGGGGGAAATATTTTTTTTTAAAAAATAAGGTACTCAAAATATCTTTTAATGTTAAAATAAAATATCGGTTCACAATTACACTTAAAGAAACAAGCTTTTGGATTAGCTTTTTCATGTCTGATGAACATTCTGTTTTCATTATGCTTAAAAAGTAAAAATCATCAAAACAAATCATGTAAATTCATGGCGGAAATACGACCAAATATGCCAAAAATATTTTTCTTTCTTAAAAAAAGGAAGAATCTTAATAAGGTCAGAAAAAAATAAAATCCTTGCAAAAATAATAATTAACAATTCTTTCGTTAGCAGTTATAACTTCATCGTGTTTGAAGTTGCTACAAACATTTATTTACCTCACCTTTGCAAAACGTATGAAAAAGAAAGTTGAAATACTTGCGCCGGCGAAAAACCTATCACAAGGAATTGCTGCAATTAATGCAGGAGCTGATGCCGTTTATGTTGGTGCTCCCCAATTTGGAGCCCGATCAAACGCCACAAACTCATTGGAAGATGTTGCCGAACTCGTTAAATATGCGCACTTGTTTGGAGCGCAGGTATTTGTAGTGATGAACACTATTTTGTATGATGAAGAATTAGAAACGTGTCGCCAAATGATCATCGACTTACATAAGATAAAAGTTGATGCATTGATTGTGCAGGATATGGCTATTTTAGAAATGGACTTACCTCCTATTGTTATTCACGCCAGTACACAGGCAAACAACAGAGATCCTAAACATGTTAAATTCTTAGCAGATGCAGGAATTAAACGTGTTGTATTAGCACGTGAATTAAACCTTTCACAAGTTAAAGCTATTCGTGATGCGACGGATGTTGAGTTAGAGTTTTTCGTTACTGGTGCACTTTGTGTTTCTTTTAGTGGAAACTGCTATATGAGTGTTGCCGAGGGTGAAAGAAGTGCCAACAGAGGTTCGTGTGCCCAAAATTGCAGATTACCATACAATTTAATTGATGGTACAGGAGAAACTTTAATTAAAAACAGCCACCTTCTTTCTATTCAGGATTTAGATCTAAGTGAGCAACTTCCAAATCTTATAAAATCCGGAATTACTTCATTTAAAATTGAGGGTAGACTAAAAGATGTTGTTTACGTTAAAAACAACGTTTCTTTTTTGAGACAACGTTTAGATGCGTTTTTAAAAGACAATCCCAACTACACTAAAGCATCTTCAGGCCGCACCTTTTATGGATTCGAACCCGAATTAGGAAGAAGTTTTAATCGTGGATACACCAATTATTTTGTTAATGAGAGAGTAGATAAAATTGGAACTTGGGAAAGTCCAAAATCAAAAGGGCAAGTAATTGGAAAATTAATCGAAGTAACCAAAAAAGGATACATTATTGAAAATTCCGAAAAATTAAATAATGGCGATGGGCTATATTTTATAAATAACGACAAGGAAGGTGACGGTGTACAAGTTAACGTTGTAGAAAATGGTGTTGTTATCCCTAATTCTCTTAAAAAAATTCCAGTAGGAACCATTATCTCCAGAAATAGTGATTACAACTTTAATAAATTAGTTGAGCGTGAAGACAGTGCTGTTCGAAAAATTGGAATCGAAATGCTTTTATCCGAAAACGAAACTGGTTTTGATTTAACCGTTATCGATGAAGATGGTTTCAAAAGTAAAACTAAACTGGATCACAACAAAGAAAAGGCCAATAGTGATGGCGTCGCAAATAAGATAGAAACCAACTTGGCAAAAACAGGAAACACGCCATTTATTGCAGATAAAGTTGCAATTAAATTCTCCGAAAATTGGTTTCTACCCATTTCAAAAGTTAACGAGTTGAGAAGAACTGCACTTGATCAATTGATTAAAATCAGAATAGATGGTTACAATTTAGAGGAGTTTCAAATCGAAAAAACAGTTCATCCATACCCCGAAAAAGAGTTGGATTTTATGTTTAACGTATCCAATAAATTATCTCGAAAATTCTATGAACGACACGGAGTTGAGCAGATAGAAAAAGCATTCGAACTCCAATGGGATCCAGGCAAATCTAGAGTAATGACTACAAAGTACTGTGTTAAGTACGAATTAGGAAAATGCTCTACGTACCAAAAAGACACCATGGGAACTAAAGTTATTGAGCCTCTAATCCTTAAGCAAGGCGAAATAGAATACAAACTAAAATTTAACTGCGGACCATGCGAAATGGAAATCTGGGAGAAAGATGCTGCTATAGAATATGATAAGTAGGTTAACTTTTTTTTGCAAAACTATAGTACCACTAAATTAAACATTGTCCTTCTAAATTTAAGGGTTAAATTTAGAAGGTCAAAAAGATGAAATAAAGGCTTAACCTCTTTACATAATTTCAGAATTCTACAAAAAAATCTAATTCACTTAGCTTTACAACTTAATACACAAATACCAAGCTCAATAATGCCTTTCTTGAGGATTAAAAAAAATTAGGAGGGCTATTCTTTTCACAATAGCTCTCCAATAAAATATGGAAAAGTGTCGTTGTATTCGGGTAACTCTTTTCTTTGGTTTCAGGCATGTTAAACAACTAAAAAAATTAATCTAAGTATTTATCCTAAATCCCTATCATCTTTTTGTGTATCAGATTCTGAAGTGTTAAAAAACTGATTATATCCAAAACATTAGAAGTTAAATAAAAAAAGAATCCTAAGAAAAACTTTTAGGTTTTCAAGGAAACCTTTTTAATATTTAGAAGTACTAAATTTTTTATTAAATTTTCAACGGAAATCAAATTAAAAATTGATTAATTATTTTACCAGATTTGATTTCTAGACCATTATTGATAGCATCATTCTCTTTGCAAGCTATTTCCCATCCTTTATTTGCTATTTGCAATATATGAGGAAGAGTTACATTGGTTAATGCAGTAGTAGACGTAACAGGCACAGCTCCTGGGATATTAGCTACACAGTAATGAAGAATATTATTTACTAAATAAGTTGGGTTTTCATGAGTTGTAGGTTTAGCCGTTTCAATACAACCACCTTGATCAATCGCTACATCAACAATTACAGCCCCTTTTTTCATTAATTTTAAATCGCTTTTTTTGATGAGTTTTGGCGCTTTTGCTCCCGGAATTAAAACTGCCCCAATGACTAAATCGGCAAGGCATAATTCACTTTGAATATTATATGAATTCGATGCTAGTGTTGTTACATTGGCTGGAAGAGTGTCGCTTAAATATCTTAATCGGTCCATATTTATATCCAAAATCGTTACTTTTGCACCTAAACCAGCAGCCATTTTTGCAGCTTCTGTTCCCACAACTCCTGCTCCAATTATACTTACATGAGCTGGAGCAACACCGGGAACACCACCTAAAAGTATCCCTCTTCCTTTCTGCGGTTTTTCTAAATATTTTGCTCCTTGTTGTATGGACATTCTTCCGGCTATTTCACTCATTGGAGTTAGTAAAGGAAGTCTATTTTGATTGTCTTTTACAGTTTCGTAAGCAATGCATATTGCTTTGGATTTAACCATTGCTTTTGTTAATTCTACATTAGAGGCAAAATGAAAATATGTAAATACAATTTGATTTGCTCTGATTAGTCTATACTCCTCTTTTAAAGGTTCTTTAACCTTAACAATCATATCAGATTTTTCGTACAATGATTGAGCTTGATTAACAATTTTAGCGCCCGAATTTTTATACTCTTCATTCATAAACCCGCTTCCTAAGCCAGCGTTTTTTTCGATTAATACAGTATGTCCATTTTTGACTAATTCTTTTACTCCGGCAGGAGTTAGGCCTACTCTATTTTCGTTGTTTTTTATTTCTTTTGGAGTTCCTATAATCATGACAAAAGTTTTATTATTAACGAATAAATATTAAAAATGGTTTTAATATTCACTAAATAAATTTTTAAACAAAATGATTTTCAGAAGCAAAAAAGACATATCAATTAGTAAATAAAAATACAAGTCACTTTAAATTAGAGTTTTAATTAATAAACCAATTAAATACTTTAATTCAGCAAACATAGATTAACAAAAAATAAATTTTCAACAAAATTTGAGGAAGATTTAAAATCAGATGTATTTTAATAACTACTAATATCTATCTTTTTAGGAAAAATTTAATTTTGCAGTTGATATAAACAATCTTCACGCGATTTACAAAACAGGACGACAAAGAACGCTTGAACTACGTGAAGTAAACTTCATTAAGATCAGAAAACTTAAGTATTCTTAGGATTTCAGTTTTAGGATATCTGAACCTATTTTTTGATAACTTTTAAAAGAAGATAATAACCTAAACTTTATTTCACAAACAGTTGAATAGTTTCTTCCTTAACTTTTAAAAAGTATAGACCTGCTACTAAATTAGAAATATTTATTGCTTCACCTTTGTACTGAGTTTTTACAATCAATTTCCCTTTAGCGTCAGATATCGTAATGCGCTCCCCTATTTGAATATTATTAATAAAAAGTAACCCTTCAACTGGGTTTGGGTAAACTTGAATTCCGCTTTTAACTTGCCTAGTATTGACACCTGTAATCAGACTTATCCTATTTAATACTAAATGATAAACAGTTAATGGCTCCATTTCTCCCGTGATGCTTTGATTCATAATATTTACTGTATCAGCATCTATTGAAAAAATGCTTCCGCTTCCGTCCTTGAAGCAATAAAGCTCTTTAAAAGTGTAAGAAGAAGTCAAATCATTTGTATTTATATTAAAAACTAATTTATCATCTACATCTTTATTTAAGATGATTAAATGCAGTTCGTCTTCTGTACTATTTAAAGAAGCCCAAACAGAACCGTCCCCCTTATTGTCAAAAGTGGAATAAACTACCGAAGAACCGAAACTTGCATCCGAACCATCATAATTCCTAAATAATTTATAAGCTGTGTTGGTATAAGTAGATCCATTATTGTAATCTAAATCCCAACGCGTTGCTATAGAAAGGTTATTTTGACCTGCCATTCCTAGAAAATCAGCAATTGCTATTGCATGAGAGATATCATTATCAAACCCAAAATCGAACTCTCCGATCATAAGTTTAGTTGATGGGAAATAAGCATCAATTGATTTTTGTAAACGTGTGAGAATTTTATTGGGCTCTCCGTTTAGCTTACTATTTGTCAACCAACTTGGCTCCAAATAAGTATCATCCCACAAAGACCTTGAAAAGTCCATTCTAGTTTCTCTGATATAATCTTGTGTACTTTTTGAGTTCCGCACTACTGTTCCTCCTGAGCTAAAATCTCCATTGCCATCAACCTTATGTTGAGGATAAAAATGAAAAGAAAAATAGTCAATTAATGGTTGTCCAAAAATATCAGATTCCTTTTTTAAAGTGTCCAATAAAAATGATGGAAACCAATCATACCCATCCTTCAAATCTACCCAATCAACCGCATTACTAAAGTCATAAATATTTATCCCTGCAAATTCTCCGAAAATAATTTTCACATTTGGGTCAAGGGTTTTTATAACCTTCGCGGCAGATATTAATTTTGATATGTATTCAGAAATTGTAGGAGGATTTGGCTGGATATACTCATGGGTGTTATCCCAAAGCGCTGGTTCATTCCCTAGTGCAATATACTTAACACCATTTTGAGTTGTAGATTCACCAAACTCTTGCATTAGAAAGTTGAATGATTCGTCTAAATAAACTTTTCCATCGTTTAGGTCTGGACTGAGGTTTAATGTACTTCCCTTTTCAAACACTAATTCATCCCACCTAGCAGAAGGTGGA
>Ga0209603_1003904_pt1 | contig 12744 bp, 18 predicted proteins | sample COGITO_mtgs_1206_FD_184812 | JGI IMG/M metagenome (GOLD analysis project Ga0209603, IMG submission 184812) | Pelagic marine microbial communities from North Sea - COGITO_mtgs_120607 (SPAdes) (version 2) | ecosystem: Environmental > Aquatic > Marine > Epipelagic ... | reverse complement strand
CGGGAAACGGCGAGGCCGAAACTGGCGACGGCGCGGCCCCCCTGCGTATAACGGAGTTCAGGATCTTGCCCCAACCCTCCAACGACGGTACACATATTTTCTGATGCCATTACTGGCTCCTTCTCTTCTCAGTCAAGCTCGCGACCGGATGTCGCGAGGTGAATGCCCGTCTTTCCGGGCTGTCATCTACAGAGGACACCAATGGTGGGTGGCCCCTGGTTCGATGTTTGGAGTTTCTTGCTTGCCGCGCGGAGGTTGTCTCGCCGGTTATCAAGTCGATTGCGGTTGATGTGGTCGATCGTTTCGTCACCGACCAGCACGATGCCAGCGCGAGCGGCGACAACTTGCGCCAGGTACAAAGAGCCTGACGTAGCTGCGTAACCACGGTTGTTGTACCAGCAGGTTTCAACGACGGCCGGGAAGTCGATCAGGTCAACGAGCGTCACGCCTTTCCCGCCCGCTAGATCGAGCCGGCCGATTCCGTCAGGCCCAACAGTCCCAGTCCCAATGGTGCGGCCCTGCCCGGCACAAAACGCGCAGCCACCCTGACCGGAGACGATGCCGCTACGTCGCGGCTTGACCTTGCTGCCGCAGACGTCGCAACGGCACAGCCACGGCACATTGCTGCCGGGGAACCTGACGAGCGGTGTGTAACCCGCGGCGATCATCACGGCGCTGTGATCTTCTACGGCCTGCCCGGCACAAAACTTGCAGCCGCCCCGACCGGAAACGATGTTGCAACGTTGCGGCTTGACCTTGCGGCCACAAGGCTCATGGATACACAACCACGGCTCCATCGTGCCGGGATAATCGACAAGCGGGGTCAAGCCAGCCGCAATCATGACGGCGCTGGGATCATCTACGACCTGCCCGGCACAAAACTTGCAGCCACCCTTACCGGTGACGATGTTGTCACGTCTCGGTGTGACCTCGCGGCCACAGCCGTCGCAACGGCACAGCCACGGCTCCCTGGCACCGGGATACTCCATAAGAGGGGTCAAGCCCGCCGCGAGCATGACGACGCTCGCTTCTTCGTTTGTCAGCTTCTTCGCCATGCCCGTTCCTTTCCCCCCGCCATCATTCGCCCGGCATCGCACCATCACACGGCCGGATCTCACCGAACGGCACGAACTGCTGATGCCGAGGGTTGTAGCACCACACGTCGCCACAGGTCGGCGTGTCAAAGACAGCGCATCCAACCGGCGGGAAAGCATCAAAGCCACAAGCCGCTGCGAACAAGAACGCCCGCACGACATCAAAGTCGGAGGCTCCCGATGCTTCAAGCATGTCGTAGTAATTACGGAGGGCAGGGTCGTCCTGCTCCATTGCGAGTTGCGCGACGGCAGCCTTGATGTCGTCGGCGTCTTCCTGGTCACTCATTGCTTTCTCCCTCTTCGTTCATCTGTTCTTTAGCGTCGGCGGCGATAATCGCTTCCAAAGTGATCAGCCACGCTTCATCGTCGGCCATTGCCCTGACCGTGATCTTTTTGCCGTCAGACAACGACAGTTCTCTAGCCTTCGCTTTGGATTCATCTGACATCACCTTGAGAGCCGCAAACGCCTTCGCAACACGAACCGGCGGTTCCCAGTCAGATTCTGCGTCCCGTTCGTGTGTATGGCCGTCTGTCTCGTCCTGCGGATCACCAATGGTGAGCAACCGAAGAATCAGATTCTTGTAAGCCTGCGTCAGAGCCTTGGGGTACGCCTTATCCGAGTTGTCTCTGCCCATACCAATGGTGCGAGCGACGATTTTGTCGTCCACGCCACCAGGCCCATAGACCGTCCAGGCGACAGTGAGAGTCGCATCAACCCACGGTTTGCCGTTGACCGTGATCTCGTCAAGAACATGATTCTCGACTTCCGGCGAAATGACGATGCCGTATTTACCGAACAACGGTTGCGCTGCTGCGGACACGGCGTCGATGCCGCGAAACGCGTACTGCAAACCGCCGCCTTTGCCTTTCGATTTTTCAATCCCGCCAATATCTCGTTGCACTGCGGCGAGAGCAGAGATTACGTTTTGCGGCATTGAGCCGTTCATCTGACCAGTCATGATCACTTACCTGACTTTCTGTTCGGCATCACGAATCGGCGGATGCCCAGCAACCCGTTCATGACGTTGCAAGTCGCAACCCGCATTTTTGTTGGGGGACGAGTTGGCCGGGTCGAAGCGTGGATTCCGTACTTGGGCCAATAGCCCTTCGGCTTGAACCTGTTGTGCTTGGCGTTCCACGGATTACTCATGCTTGTTTCGCTTTCTAGTTGGTTGGCACACAACGCGATGTGCGATGCGTTACGCATCATGATACACTATAGAGCGTAAGAATGCCAATCGAGTATAAGGAGAACCAATGACCGACCAATCAGCCAACGAAACCCCAGATTCCGATTCCATCGTCTTCACCTACGACGAGGGCACCCCTATCAAAGACTTTACTGACGCAATGTCACTGAGACTTTTAGACGCGATCGAAGAAGCAAACAAAGAACGAGACACCGACATGCTTCTCCGCATCTACGCTGACGCCACCAAAGCAGCAGCGACACTGCGTGTTCTCGCCGCCGAAGCCGAAGCCCGCGTCGTGGCCCACCTGCCCGACAAAGAAACGACAGTTGTCGAAGGACTCGGCGTATTCTCCAAGCGCAAGCCAGCCGTCAGAACAAAATGGGACAATGGTGTCCTTGACGAATACATCAAACGCGCTGTAGAAGCTGGCGACATCAACGGCCCACAAGACGTTCCCGCCAAAATTCGCGAAGTCGTCTACGCCGGGACAAACTTCAAAGTCACAAAGTTGGCCGAATACGGCATCGAAGCAAAGGACTGGCGCGAGTCAGAATACGGACCGGCGAAACTCCGGTGGGACGCTGCCGCTAAGTAGTCCGTCGAAGACTGAACCTGAATTCGTCCGTCGCTCGCCACCAAGTCTGCGATTGCCACCTGCTGCCGTCGTCGCTCAACACGTCACGGAAAGTTGTCACTGTTCCGTCTTCGTGACTGACCATCTGCTCGTCAACAACCCGGCCAGTCAACGAAAAAACTCCAGACACCTGGCTACGCAGCGTCAACACTTCTTGCTGCAACCGGCGAACCTCGTCAACAATGGCGACCAAATCGTCGCCGTCAAATTCTTCCTTGCCCAACGCTTCGGTCCTGCCTACTATCCAATAGTGGCAGGGAGGGTCAGTCAATCGGCAGAGAGGCTAACCCTCCCTGCCATCGTCCAGTTTAATCAGCCAAGACGGTCAGACCAACCCGCTCTTTCAACTAACAGCAGCACACCCTACGCCTGATTATTCTGTGTCGCCAGCGCCGGTCGCCACCCAAACACCAATCAAAATAAACGCCGCAGCCATCCCAGCCCCAGCAACATTACGTTGATCGGCCCCGTCAGTCATCGCGACACTGCCAGCCAACAACGCAGCAGCAACAGCGAGCAGCGGTGATTTCCATTTGCTCATTGCCGCCTCTTTCCTAGAGTGCCCGCCGCCAGCAATCAGCGACGGGCACATCAACCACCAATGGTGGCGTTCAATCTCAGTCGGTCGCGACTACATCAAACACAACATGCGTCACCGCTTGCGTGTACACCTTGAACTCGCCGTTCTTGACGGCAGTGATCGTCGTGTTCGCAACCGCACCGTTACCAGGCGCGAAGTTCAAGTTCGATGACAGCGGCGTCTCACCGTCACCATCCCAAATCGTCAAGAAACCGTGCGCTTCCTGCTCAGTCGCGGTGGCGGTCACATGAATCGCTGACGCCGACTTCAGGTCTTTCGGCAGCTTGATTGTGCGGGCCTCACGGACCTTGAGTTTCCCGGCCTTCTCGGTACGGGAATCGTAGATACGGGCGGGGGCTTTAAGGATCTGCATGTCAATTTCACTTCCAAGTTCAATAATCGGTTCGGGTAAAGGTTCGATGGTGGGTGCTTGCAGTTCAGCGATGCGTTGCAGCACCGAACCACGGAACGCGTCCATATTCCAGACACGCGTTTTTCCTGCGCTCAGACCAGTGCCGTCCTCCCACTGAGACGGTCCAGCCGGGTCAGCCTTACGACCGGGGGCCGACTCGAAGTGGCCGATGCAGTCTCCAGCGGAAAGACCAAGCTTGATACAGAGGACGGCACACAGGTTGACGTACGCGTCCTGCTGGACTTGCGGCCAAGCTTCACCGGTGCCGGCGTTCGCGCCTTCGATCGAGAACACATATTCGTTCTGTTTGTTTTCAGGGACGACCACTCCGCGTGAGTTCGTGAGGCTTTTCCCTTTTCCTTGCGTATTCGTAGCGCCGGCACAGCCGACGTGGATTTTGCCGTCACGGTCCAACAGCACCGCGCCGATCGGTTTGGCGTCGGCGTTATACCACATATAGCGTTTATCATTATCAGGGGAAGTCTTGCCCGCAGTGTGGTGGATGCCGATGTGCGTCGGTCCAGCGGCAGGGGTATATCCACCGCTGCCACGACCGCGTGTCTGCCAGCCTGGTTCTTCGATGACGTTCTCAGCGCCGACAGCTTCACGGCACCAATCAGCAAGGGAGAGGAGATATGTCGCGCCCAATTAGACCACGCTCCTTTTGTAGTAGCGAGCACTAGCGGCACGCCTGCATGTACGGCACTCTTGCGAGCCGTACTTCGGATGGATGTAGGTGTTCTCTTCGGTGAATGCGTGACCGTTCTTGCACTCGTCCAAGACAGGCGGGACGTAGTTGCGGCCTCGCTCCACCATGTCGCGCACGTTGTCTTGATGGGTTCCTACCTCAAGGTGGTCAAACCGGAAGCAGATCCGGTTGTCGCACTTGTGGCGCACAACCAATCCTTCGGTGTCCACGCCAGCCATCATCAAGATTTGACGATGCACATAGGCCGTTCCGAACTCTCGCACTGTCTTCTTGCGCTGTCGGACGCCGTAGCCCCCTGCATTCGGGGTGCCCTGGTATTCACGACAGGGAGTGCTCAACGTAGCGCCCATCAGAGCACCACCAAATCTTTGCCGTGGACCTGCTTCAGCGCTTCGATGGCTGAGTCCCGGTCCTTGACGGCATCGAACAGCACGGCGAGCTTTTCGAGCTTCGCCGGATCAACGTCATCGAGAACTACGTCCCCGAGGTTGAAACCTTCGTCACCGTCACCGAAATCGTCGGCGTTGCGCCGCGACCATAGTTTCTTCAACTTTTCAAACATGGCTACAACGTATCATCATGCTCTACTAATAGTTGCCATGCCCTGCTATCGGATCTTCCCCAACGTCAAAGCGCCAAGAAAAACGATTGCGACCATGATCAACACGAAACCGCCAGCGTCAATCATCACGGCCACACAAACGCCAAAAACAGAACGCTGCCAAGACAAACACCCCAAATGATCACCATGTCAGTCATCACTTGAAACACTCTGAATCACTGTTCGCGATGATCTCCCTGACCGCCACCGCATCGCCGGTTTCCAAATCTCTTAGAACCGAATACGTCAACACTTCGCAGAAGCCGTCCTGAAGCTGCTCGTACTGTTTGCCGACGTACGAGAACCCGGCAACACAGATCACAAAAATCAGGAACGCTGCGACAATCACGATTGCGAGAGCCGTGTCGGAGTAACTGAGCCTCGATGGTGCTATCACGGTCTGCGACATCCGTAATCGCCCTTTACCCACGGACCGAAACCGCAGCGGGCATACAGCGCAGCACAGGCTTGAGCGTTGTGCCGGGGGTTGCCTGCGAACGACCAACGGTTGTAGTTCTCTAAAATGCCGCCCGGCCGAAAGAAGCCGGCCAGCGAATTCAGTTGGCAGTATCCCCATGAGTCGTCGCCGGTTCGTCGGTTGCCGTTGTAAGCCGCCGAGTCGCAGCCGGACTCGCGACTGACGATGTTCAACATCCGATAAGCCTGAGCGTCGTTCGCGCCGACATCCCACATCGCCTGAGCGATGAGAGTGGCGTTGGCCCGAGAGCAGCCGGTAGTGCTGCCGTAGTAGGACGGGATAGCACCAGTCCACTCACGCCGGGGTGAGTTGGTTGATGGTGGCGGGGGTGGTGTGGTTGTTGGAGGCGGATTCACCTGTACCTGAGTGCCACGCACCGCCGGCTCAAACTCGCCAGTCACCGGGCCGTTGATTCCTTCGTGAATCGGACGTGGCTCCGCACCCACACCAAAGTTGTCAACGACAACGACAGCCACAAACGTCGTAACGAAAACGGCCGCAACCGCCCACCACTGCGACCGGCTCATTGCGAACTCTTCTTGCGTTCCTCATGCCACGCCTGGTGGCTTTGGATCTGCTCGGGCAGAATCGCTACGAAACAGGTCCGGCAGATCGTTGTTTCTGTTCGTGGAGTCTTGCGGGATGGCAAAGCTGCGGACTTGTTCATGGGGCATCGACTCCTGGCGTCAGGGCGCGGTTTGTTACCGGCGCATGTTGATGCGTACACCGTAGGCGTGTTGAACCGTCAGATACGGGATATCAACGTTGGACGCGTTGCTATGAGTCATGGTGATACGCTGGACGCATGACGCCTCGCCCAAAGATCGCTGTTGTCACGCTAAACTCGGGGCATGGATCGGCCCTGCAAACTCCACAAAGTCAACATGAACCAGGCCGGGTACGGCCGGTTCTATCGGGACGGGAAACGGTTACTGGCACACCGGCAGACGTACATCGACGCGCATGGTCCCATTGGGGACGACACGATCGTAGACCATCTGTGCCACAACGCCGACCCCACCTGCCCTGGTGGCCCGACATGCAAACACCACGCTTGCATAGAGATCACTCACCTGAACCTGATCGAACCAACGAAAGAACTCACGGCGAACCAGATCAACCTGCTACGCCACTACGAGAGCAGAGAGCAGCGAACGCTGTGCGCCAACGGTCACGACTTGGCAGCGAACGGCGTGAAGGGACGGAAGGGGCGCAAGGGAACCGTCTGCCTGGAATGCGAACGACAGCGCACAGCGCGGTACAGGGAGGCACGACGTGACGAAGCCGAAGATCGCAGTCGTCACCTGCGTACTGAATGAGTCCATGCACGCGTCCAGATGGGCCGCAACAACCGAAGCAGCCGACTACGTCCTGTGGCTCGACACAGGCTCCACCGACAAAACCGTTGAATACGCACGCGCAGACGGCATCGAAGTCGAAGAAGCCGTCATCACCCCATTCAGATTCGATGACGCCCGCAACATCGCCATGTCACTCGTCCCCAACGACATTGACATCATCCTCCAACTTGACGCCGACGAAACCCTCAACGAAAACTGGCGGACCGGCATCGACGCAAACCCTGACCACACCCGATGGTCATACCCGCTCATCAGCACCGGCAATAGCTGGGGGCAAGTCACACGCTCAAACTGTGTACGCCGCTCCGCCGGCTACCGCTGGCAACACCCAATCCACGAAATCATCGCTGGCCCCAAAGCGACCTGCCACCTCGATGACCTGATCGTCAAACACCAACCCGACCAAACCAAATCACGCGACTACATTCTTGACTCGCTAAAACACTGGTCGAAAGCAGAACCAGACAACCAGCGTCTCGCCTTCTACCTCGGCAGAGAACACGTCTACCGCAACGACTGGAACAGCGCACGCGACGTTTTGTGGCGCTACCTGTCAAAACCCGGTTGGGCACCGGAGCGTTCCGAAGCATTCCTGTTGCTCGCCCAGATCGACGCTGACCCTGAACGCTGGCTCTGGAAAGCCGTAGCCGAAGCGCCGCAGCGACGTGAACCGTTCTACTTCCTGGCACGCCACGCCTACGACAACAACCGTTTCGACACTGCACTTGCAATGGTGGTCGAAGCAATGAAACGCACCGACCGGTCGATTTACACGACACGCTCAGAGGCGTGGGACGAACCGTTCACCGAGTTCTGCGACGAGATCAGGCAGATCAACGCCGACATTGACCACTATCACCAACTTGATGTTGAAACAGCTATCTACAAGCAGAAAGGCTCCCGATGAGCAACCAGACCAACGAAACCCCACCAACCATCACGTTCGATGTCGCTGGCGTTCTACCGATCCACGACGACGTAGCACTCGTTCTCGTAGCGGACGGCACAGTTCGCTGGACGCAGACCCAAAAAGAAGAAGAAGCAGAAAGCTAAAGCGCTCGCTGCCCGACAACCCGGCCAGCCCGTTTCGCGTCGGTGATCTCGTTCTTCGCTAAACGCGGGGTCGCGTGAACACGGGCCGACACACTTCCATCGGCCCAATAAACGACATAGTTAAGCTTGACAGTTGGGACTGAACCAGTCCCACGCTTCCTACCGCCTCAACCGATGACTACTGCCCGCCTTCGCTATCTGAAGTGACTTCTTCGATGACCGGTTCTTCGATGACCGGTTCTTCGATGGTGGCCTCAACCGGCTCAACCTTCGCAGCAGCCTTCTTCTTCTTCGGCTTTGGCGTGTTAGCCGATTCGATCTCTACAAGCTGACCGGCTTCGATAAGCCGCTGAACGTCGCTGCCAGTGATCCACGCAACTGAGCCGAAATCTAAACCGTCCTTGTACGGATAAAATCGTATCTGAAACAGACGGGCGTCGGCACCGTTCTCTTCACCGAGAATGGTCGGCCTGTGGCCGTGCGGGATGTACGGGAGGGTCATGTCAGTTCTTTCTAACGATAAAAATATGTTTGTCACGAATCATCATACATCAGTTGTTCGTGGACGGGCCACCAATCGACTGCCGGGAACAGAACCTTTCTGCGCCTGAATCCCAGCCTGATACGACTCAAACCGTGTCTCAGTGCCATCCGGCCGCACCAGCAGAAAAAACACACGCGGGTCGTCCTTCGGAGACTGTCGCCCGCCACAACACTTCATCGCGCCCGCCGAATACGAGTCGCCAACCGCTGGATCGTGTCGCCAAGACTGTCGATCTCGTTGATACGCCGATATTGGATTCCGTTCGCTGGCGTAGCACCGTTCTGATCCTTCGACACCGAAACCGTCTCGCAACCCAAAGACACCTTCACGTCGCCGCTGCCACTGACCTTGACCGAAATGTCCACAATGCGAACCAGACCGGTGAGATCGAGCCGTGGCGGGAAGTCCACCTGGAACGCACAAACGTCACCCAACTGGATATCGGCCCGCTCATAAACGAATGGTGCTAACTCCATCTGCCAGAACGACGACTCAAACCCGACAGACGCCAAATACTGGTCGCCGCGCTCGCGAACCGACGACTGCTTCTTCACGTCACTCAAACGTTCCGTCACTTCCCAACGGCCGTGAATCGGGGACTCCGCCTCAAACGTGTCAGGCGAAGTTTCTTTCCGATCTCCCTCAACAGTCACCGACGAAAAGAACGAGTACGACGAACCACGTTTCATTGACTGAACAGTCGATCCGTACACCAAAGCCAACTGTTGTGTCCGGTCACGCCAACGCATCGGTGTTTGCGCCCACCATTGCCGGTCAGCGTCAATCCACCAGTCGAAGCCGTCAACCGACGCCCCGCACTCGGTGACCAGTTCGCTGATCGTTGTTGACACGTCCTCAAACATTCGGTCGCGTTTGCGGCCCGGCCGGGCTGATGGTGCCGGCACGCCGTCGTCGTCGCCGCCGTTACCTGGTGCGCCTTGAGCGCGAACGATGCCCATGTCGCCAGACAGCTTTTTTTGTGTCATGTCGATCAGATCCCAAGCCATGTCGTATTGGCCGACCTGCTTGTATTGACGGACCATCCGCGACGCCGACGGCACCGCTACCCAGTTGCCAGTGTCCAACTTGGGCCGTTTCAAGTCCAGTTTCTTCCAAACACTGCTATCGCTACCAGGGATCGGCCACTCACCATAAACCTCCCAATAGTTTTTCGACTCCGATGGTATGTGATTCCGGTTCGTGCCCTTCAACGCAAACCGCACCCAACCAGCCTGCAAACCAGACAACTCGTCAGGAGCTTTCGGGTCACGCGCAACGTCAGGAAAACTGTTCCCGTCAGCGTCTTTACCGGGAACCTCTATGCGGTCCGTCGCACGAATGTCTTTCGTGGCGTAATAAATCTCGTTGCGGTGAACAACATACGTTCCCTGATAATAGAAATCGAGCTTCGACACCCACTGCTCGCCGCTGTACTCGCAATCATCAAATTCGTCTTCCAAATGTGAAACCCACGCACAGTTCACCACATTGTTGTGATAATGCCAGGCGTCGTTGGTGCCGTTCGTGAACTCGTTGATCCCAGGCACATCGTCAGCATTCGTGTCTCGGCGCGCCCGATAAATCCCTTTCTTCCCCCGAACTTTTCCGTCACCTTCCTCTAAGGCCGGTTGCCAGTAAACAAAATACCCCTTCGGATAGCAGTCAGTGTCATAACCCGGCACAGTGTCACCGTCACCCCAATCAGGAGCATCCGAATCACCTATCGCCCGATAAATGACACCGTCCTCGACACACAAGTCGTAACGCTCATAACTTTTCGTCGCAGACCACTCAGAAATCTTGTCAACGTTTTTTACACACTCATAGACAGAACCCTGATACGTCACCAGATCAGGATGTTCCTCGTCAGGATCGTCAACGTTCGTACTGTATTCCTTCGTCATCGACCATTCTGATGGTCGGCTATGAGGCACATCGTTCTTCGCCTTAAACACCTGATTCGGGAACGTCTCGGCAGCGTCAACAACCTCGTCATCTTTGTTCCACTGAACTGTCGGTTCCCACTCAACAATCTTCTCCGGCACCGGCTCGATGATCTTCGTCGTCCGGTCAGCAGGTTGCAGAAACCGGTGATCCAACATCCCGGCATAATCAGTAGCCGACAACTGGATTTCGTGACCACGATCCGTCAACGAATCATTGACCTGCATAATCCGGCCACGGAAATACGGGACACCGCCCCGATACACAACAAGATCGGAACGCCGCTCCACATACGCAATATCAGACGCAGTGTCGCCAATGGTGTTGATCGTCAACGTCGCCGGTTTACCTAAACCCCATTTGACGTTGATGCCATCCCACGCCGTCAAAGCCCACGCGTCACCAGTGAAGGGGTCTTCGACCTCGATCTCCCAAAACTGGCCGGAATAGACCGGCGACAAACGAAAGTCGGCAGACGTTTCGTCATCAGGACCGACATAGTACGAATCGGCAATCAGGTACTCGGCAAGCTCCGATATCAGCAGCCTGCCAGAAAACTCGTCTCCGTCTTCGGAAAGATAATTGTAATTCGTCACTAGCTAAACCAAGTGTCCCGCCAGTAAAACGCGCTGTAACCAGCAGCGTTACTACTCGGATCGTTTCCTTGAATCGTCCACACCGAATTCGTCTTCGCAAAACTTGACTCCTGCCACACACCGGCTTCTTTCAGCCCACTCGGTTTACCTGGCAGCAGAAAACACCCTGGAATCGGATCTTGACCGACCCAACTCGGGTCAATGGTCGCCAAGTCCAAATCGGCTGAACCGCCACGCTCAATCCACACCCGGTTAGCGGAACGGTCAGCAAGCAACGTCAACACGTCGCCTTCCTTCGACGCCACCTTCTCAGGGTCAGGTGAAACCGAATCGTGCTGCGAACTGAACCGGAACGCCGAAACACGCTCATGTGCTTTCACCGCCCCAGCTTCGCCACCCTCAATGGTGAGCGCGTCATACAAAGTGAAATCGCCTTCGCCCACAATGTTGCCGTCAACACCTTCACCGTCCCACACCGCAGCCTGACCCTGGCTCGGAGAAATCCGTTTACCGTTCTCGTCCAAAGTCCAAAACCCGAAAGTGTGACCGCCAGGCGGCAACTGCCACCAGTCCGAACCCTTGTCAATAAACTGGAACGCTGTTCGCGTCCGGCCGTCCGGTGTGATAATCACAGCCGACTTGTCAATCGAACTGACGTAAAGACGCTCACTAGCGTTGATATCCAAAACCATTTTGATCGACCGAGCGCCCTCATCAAACGGGCCACCAATACCGGCATACGGGTCCAAAACCAGTTCCAAACCGGCACCCTGCGCTCCACCCGACGACGACAACTCAATGTTTTTGATATCGCACACCCAATGCGAATCAACATCGCCAGCGTTAAACACCGGAACCGTGTTCACAAACGTTTCACCTGAAACACCAACACTTTCCCAGTGCAGGTCGTACGACTCGATCATCCCGTCAGGGACAACAAAGTTGGCTTGCATCGTGTTCATGTTTCGCTGCGAAACATTGTTTTTGCCGCTCTTACCGCGAGTTCGCACCTGCCGGCGGACCGGCCAATCCGACTCAACAAAAGAAAGCACCGGGCGGCGACGCGGGTGCAGATAAGCGGCAAGCTGCGACCTGAGCCTCGCATTCGGGCCGTTCAACGCGATGGTGAGCGACACCATCCGTGCTCCGGTGTGAATCGAACGGTCGATTGTTCCGTCGTTCAACGGCCGGTCATATTTGACTTCGCGTACCTGCGGGGAACCAAGATCGTATTGCGTGACGATGTACCCGTTCTCGCACGTCAGTTCCAGAACGCCAAGTTGCGGGTCTTCGATCGCCCAGTGGAACTCTCTGGTCGTCATTCCTCTTAGCTGGTCGGTGTAACTGAAATGTTGTTGCATCAGACACTCTCTCCTGCCAAAACCATTCCGAGTCGAACTTGAGCAGCAAGTTCATCGAGGTCGATGCCGTCCATGAATGTTGCGTCTTCGATCTTCACCATGTTCACTTCGCCGCCGCCACGACCATAAACATCTATGGTGCGGTCGTAGTCGCTCGCCATAGCGCCGACGCCCATAGTCCCGA